>VFQM010001437.1_pt1 | contig 20872 bp, 17 predicted proteins | sample 3512391 | NCBI WGS metagenome assembly VFQM01 (sample SAMN10412369, study PRJNA504923) | tailings metagenome | isolation source: Replicate 1 from Balatoc abandoned mine | place: Philippines | reverse complement strand
CGCTCTCGCTCTACTGCTACCGCGTCGCCAGCGTCGTCGGCCTGCTCGCCGCCGAGATCTTCGGCTACCAGGACCGACACACGCAGAAGTATGCACACGACCTCGGCATGGCCTTCCAGCTCACCAACATCATCCGCGATGTCGGCGAGGATGCACGGCGCGGCCGCATCTACCTGCCGATAGAGGAACTCCAGCAGTTCGACGTGAAAGCTGCCGACATCCTCAACGCACGCTATTCCGACAATTTCCGCCGCCTGATGGAATTCCAGATCGAGCGCGCCGAGAAGTATTACGACCAGGCCCTGGCCCAGCTGCCGGCAATCGACCGCCGTACGCAGCGCCCGGGCCTGGTCATGGCCGCCATCTACCGCACCCTGCTCGACGAGATCCGCCGCGACGGCTGCCAGGTCCTGACGCAGCGCACCTCGCTGACGCCGCTGCGCAAGCTCTGGCTGGCGGTGAAGACCTGGGTGAAAGCAGGCTGACGTGTCCAGCTTCGGACAGGTCGCCATTGTCGGCGGCGGCTGGGCCGGCCTCAGCTGCGCCGCCGAACTCGCCGCCACCAGCCTGCCGGTCACCGTGTTCGAGGCGGCACGCCAGCCTGGCGGTCGCGCCCGCAGCGTCGAACTGGACGGCCACATCGTCGACAACGGGCAGCACCTCCTGGTCGGCGCCTACCGCGAAACCCTCCGCCTGATGCGCCTGGTCGGCGCCGACCCCGAGCGCCTCCTGCAGCGACGGCCCTTGCAGCTTGCCTACCCCGACGCCTTCCACCTCGAATTGCCGGTGCTGCCGGCACCGTGGCACCTGGCCAGCGGCCTGCTGGCCGCTGAAGGTGCGTCGCTGCGCGAAAAGCTCTCTGCCGCCTGGTTCATGACCCGCCTGAAGGCGCGCCGCTACCGCCTCGACCACGACTGCAGCGTAGCCGACTGGCTCGACCGCGAACGCCAGACCGGCACCCTCCGCCGCTTCCTCTGGGAGCCGCTGTGCCTGGCGGCACTGAACACACCGCCGGCCGCGGCATCGGCACAGATCTTCGCCAACGTGCTGCGCGACAGCCTCGGCGGCGGCAATGACGCGACCGACCTGTTGCTGCAGCGTGCCGACCTCGGCCACCTTTTCCCGGAACAGGCCGCCCATTTCGTGACCGAACACGGCGGCCGCATCCTGCGGTCGACACGCATCGGCTCTTCCGATTTCGAACGCGACGGCAACGGCTGGCAGATAGCCGGCGAGCACTACGACCATCTGGTTCTCGCCGTTGCTCCGCAGCACCTGCAGGCGCTGCTGAAGGAAAGAGCGGCGCACGGGGAATTGCTGGCTTCGCTTGCCGGCTACGCCTACGAGCCGATCGGCACCCTCTACCTCGCCTACCCGGAACAGATCCGCCTGCCCTTCCCCATGCTCGGCCTGAGCGGCTCGCTCGGCCAGTGGGTCTTCGACCGCGGCCAGCTGGGCGGCCCTGCCGGCATGCTGGCCTGCGTGTTCTCGGCGCAAGGCGAATGGGAAACCCTCGACGACGAGGCCCTGGCCCGGCGACTGCACGACGAACTGGTCACGCACCTCGGCCCCATGCCGACACCGCACTGGGCACGCAGCATCCGCGAACGCCGCGCCACCTTCGCCTGCCGCCCCGACCTGCCGCGCCCCGGCACAAAGACAGCCGAACGTGGACTGTGGCTGGCCGGCGACTACACCTGCGCCGACTATCCGGCAACGATCGAAGGTGCGGTCAGGAGCGGCGTGGCCGCTGCCCGGGCCGTGCTCGGTGGCAGATAAGCGGCACCGAGACGCTCGCAAGCGCATGGTCGTCGGCGTTGCCGATGCCGGCGATAATGGCGCCCCATGAGCACCGCCGTCTGGTCACTGATCGCACTGCTGCTTCTCGGCGGCAGCCTCCTCGGGCTCAACCGGAGCATCCGGCGCAGCCTGGCCGCGCCCCGCATCGTCACCGACGATGAACCGCGGGGCCTTCCCTACCGCAACATCGATCTGCCGACGCAGAACGGCAAGCGCCTGTTCGCCTGGTTCATCCCTGCTCCCGCGGCACGAAACGTACCGGCCCTGATCCTGATGCATGGCTGGGGCGGCCATTCGGCGGCGATGCTGCCGCTTGCCGCACCCCTGCACGCGGCCGGTTACGCGCTGCTGCTGGTCGATGCGCGTTGTCACGGGCACAGCGACGACGACAGCTTTGCTTCCCTGCCACGCTTCGCGGAAGACATCGAGGCTGCGCTGGACTGGCTGTTGCTGCAGGAAGAAATCGACCATGAGAAGATAGGCGTCATCGGGCACTCCGTCGGCGCCGGGGCCGCACTGCTGGCGGCCAGCCGCAGGCGGGAGATCGGAGCGGTGGGGAGTCTGGCTGCCTTTGCCCATCCGGCGACGATGATGCGCCGGTGGATGCACTGGAAGGGAATTCCGGAATGGCCGCTCGGGCGCTACATCCTGGCCTACGTGCAGCGCACGATCGGCCATCGCTTCGACGACATCGCGCCCTGCCGGACGATTGCTGCGGTGGATTGCCCGGTTCTGCTCGTGCACGGGAGAACCGATGAAGTCGTGCCACTCGGCGACGCGCAGCAGATCCACGCAGCGCGATGCAGCGATCGTGTCGAACTGCTGGTGGTCGAAGGCAGCCACGACGACTTCGGCGACCTGACGCAGCCGCTCGCCGGACTCCTTGCGTTTCTGGCACGAAATCTGCCGGTGCTGGCGGCGGAGAAGAGCGACGGCAGCAGCGTGCAGGAAAACCCTGCCCGCCACTGACACGATCCCGACTGAGCGCGAACAGCAGTCAGGAAGCGCAGAGAGTGGGAGCGTCGGATTCCGTTCAGCCGGAGTTCCTGATGGGCTGCTTCACGGAAGCTGGAACTTGCTCCGGTTCAGCTGGTAGCTCCAGGGCAGGCCGGAGTTCTTCCAGCCGTTCACCAGACGCCAGTTCTTCTTATCGCCGTCCTTGACGGTATCGCCCTCGAAGCCGTCGGTGACGACGTAGACCTGCGTATACCCCTTACCTTCCAGCATCTTCGCGCTCGGCGCGCCGCGCTCGCCGCCGGAACGGCACATCAGCAGGATCGGCGCATCCTTGCCGAGATTGCGCGCTGCCAGAGCCCTGGCGACCGCCGCCTCGAAATCGGGATTCACCTCCATGGCAAAGACGCTCTTCTTGTCATTCCATTTCTGCCGGTTGCTGACGAGGTACGGAACATTGACATCGACCGTGTCGGCAAAACCCGTGAACATGATTTCGATAGGGTCGCGGACGTCGACCAGCAAAATCTCCTTGCCCCGCTCGCCGGTTTTCATCTGGTAAGCCTCGCGGGAATCCACGTACAGCCCCCACGAGGTCTGCCGGGCCGGGTCTTGTGGCGCCTCGGCGGCCTGCAGCCCGACGGGCGTCAGAAGGAAGAAAACAAATGCGGCGGCGATCCTGTTCATGGCACGAGACCTCGGTTAAGTTTCGAATATTATAATACTCTTATATTTAACACGATCAACTACCTCGCAGTGGTGGATGCATGGCCAGAGGGAAACGCAACCCCGACGTTCGAGGCTTCTGCAGTCAGGCGACCCGGCTTCAGCCGTTGTTCTGCTTGACGATCGCCGCCTTGATCATCGGCGCGAACTCATGCCAGACGTACCAGCCACCGGCGAACAGCAAGGTGACGCCGACCACGAACTGGATCGTGAACGTGATCGCCTGGCGGTTCTGGCGGCTCATCTTCCGGCCGGGGTCGGTAGCGCCGCACTTCGGGCAGGCCAGTGCCGAGGTATCGACCGAGTAGCCGCAGGCGCGGCAGGGAACGAGGGACATGGTGTTATTCCGTGGCGAGCATGTTCAGGGGCTGCAATGACGTCATTCTAGCCATGACCACGGCCATCACGCCATTCACCGCGCCAGTTCCTCGATCTGCCCGGCGTGCATGCGCAGACGCCGGTCGCAGCGGGCGGCGATTTCCTCGTCGTGGGTGACGAGGATGAGCGTGGTCCCGCGCTCGGCGTTGATGTCGAACATCAGGTCCACGATCTGGTGGCCGGTAACGGCGTCGAGATTGCCGGTCGGTTCGTCGGCGAAAATCAGCTGCGGGCCGGGCGCGAAGGCTCGGGCCAGCGCCACGCGCTGCTGTTCGCCGCCGGAGAGATGCTTGGGGTAGTGGCCGAGACGATGCGCCAGGCCGACCCGTTCGAGCCAGCCACGCGCCTCGCTGCCGGCGTTGCGCTGGCCGGCGAGTTCGAGCGGCAGCATCACGTTCTCCAGTGCCGTGAGCGAGGGCAGCAGCTGGAAGGACTGGAAGACGAAGCCGAGTATCCGGCCGCGCAGGACGGCCCGCGCATCCTCGTCGAGGGCCGTGATCTCGTACCCGCCGAGGTGTACGCTGCCGCTGCTCGGCTGATCGAGCCCGGCGAGGATGCCGAGCAGTGTCGACTTGCCCGAACCCGAGGCCCCGACGATGGCGACGCTCTCGCCGGCAGCCACGGAGAACGAAATCTCGTGCAGAATGACGAGCGGTACGCCACCGCTGTCCACCTGCTTGCCGAGTCCCTCGACCCTGACTACCGATCCTTCCGCGACTGTCGTTTCTTCCATGCGCTCCACGTTTCGTCTGCTGGTCATCTTCGCCTGTCTGCTGCTCGCCCCTGCCGTAAATGCGGCCACGGGCGGCAAGGTCATTCTGGTCTTCGGCGATTCGCTCTCGGCCGGCTTCGGCATCCGCCAGGATGCGGCCTGGCCGGCACTGCTGCAGCAGCGGCTGAGCGAGAAGCGTCTGGATTATAGCGTCATCAACGCCAGCATCTCCGGCGAGACCAGCAGCGGCGGCAGGAGTCGCATCGGCGATGCCCTTGCCCGCCACAAACCGTCGATCCTGATCCTCGCACTCGGCGCCAATGACGGCCTGCGCGGCCTGCCGCTGGCCGGCCTGCGTGACAATCTTGCGAGCATCGTCGCTGCCGCCGGCAAGAGCCGCACCCGCGTGCTGCTCGTCGGCATGCGCCTGCCGCCGAACTATGGCCCGTATGCCGACGCCTTCGCACAATCCTTCAGCGATGTGGCGAAGACGGCGCGCCTGCCGCTCGTCCCCTTCCTGCTCGATGGCATCGCCGAGCAGCCCGAGCTCTTCCTTGCCGACGGGCTGCATCCGACGGCGGCCGCGCAGCCGCGCCTGCTCGACAACGTCTGGGACGGGCTGGAGCCGCTGCTGCGGCAGCCGCGGTAAAATGCGGCCATGAAACCTGGCCTCACCCGTGTCGAAGACCTCGGCCGTACACCTCTCACCGAATTCAGCGACATCATCGATGTCCGCTCGCCCGCCGAATTTGCCGAAGACCACATTCCCGGCGCCATCAGTTGTCCGGTGCTGAGCAACGAGGAGCGCGTCGAGATCGGCACGCTCTACAAGCAGGTCTCGCCGTTCGAGGCGAAGAAGCGCGGCGCCGTGCTCGTCGCGCGCAACATCGCCCGCCACATCGAGGAGCGCTTCCTCGACCACCCCAAGCAGTGGAAGCCGCTGGTGTATTGCTGGCGCGGCGGCCAGCGCAGCGGCGCCATGGTCACCATCTTCCGCCAGATCGGCTGGAACGCGAGCCAGCTTGAAGGGGGCTACAAGGCCTGGCGCCAGCAGGTCGTCGCGCAACTGGCGACGGAACCCCGCCGTTTCGATTTCCGTGTCATCTGCGGCGCGACCGGCAGCGGCAAGAGCCGGATCCTGCAGGAAATCGGCCGGCTCGGCGGCCAGATCGTCGACCTCGAAGCCATGGCCTGTCACAAGGGCTCGGTCCTCGGCGTCTTGCCGGAGCAGCCGCAGCCGTCGCAGAAAATGTTCGAATCGAACCTGCTGCAGGCATTGCAGGCGCTCGATCCGGCCCGCCCGGTCTTCGTCGAGGCCGAGAGCCGCAAGATCGGCCGGCTGCAGGTACCGGACGCGATGATCGAGACAATGCGCGCCGGCCGCTGTATCGGCATCGAAGCGGCACGCAGCGAACGCGTCGCCTTCCTGCTGCGCGACTACGACTATTTCGTAAACAATCCGGCCTGGCTCAACAGCCGTCTGGCCGCACTGAAGGACCTGCGTGGCGGCGAGACGGTCGCACGCTGGCAGGAGCAGGCGAGTACCGGCCGCTGGCCGGAACTGGTCGAGGAACTGCTGGCCGAGCACTACGACCCGCTCTACGAACGCTCGCAGAACCGCAACTACAGCGGCTTCGGCGAACCGCAGCGGATCGTCGCCGACAGCCTCACGCCCTCCGGAATCACTGCCGTCGCCGAAAGAATCCTCGCCGGCTGAGCGATACATTGCGGTACACGGCCGGATTCCGGCGCAGGCTATACTTTTTCCGTCATTGCCACTGCAAGCGCGCATGCATCTTCGCCACCTACCCCTGTTGTTCGGACTGGCCCTCGCCACCACGGCACACGCCGGCGATGACGGTCTCCTTGCCGACCCGTTCGGCACTGCCGCCGGCATCCCGCCCGTGCCGTGTACCCGCCCGGCCGGCAACGAAGTGCTGGGGCTGGCCGAAGTCATCGACCAGGCGCTGTGCAACAACCCGCAGACCCGCGAAGCCTGGGCCGCCGCGCGCGCCCAGGCCGGCCTCGTCGGTGTCGCCCGCGCTGCCTACTTGCCCGGACTGAACGCCAGCCTCGGCAGCAACCGCGTGCGCACGCATGTCGAGGACAAGGATCCGACACGCGCCACGGTAAACAACGCCGGCCTCGCCTTCTCCTGGCTGCTCTACGACTTCGGCGTGCGCGAAGCGACGCTGGAAAGCGCGAAGCAGACCCTCTCGGCTGCCATCGCCACGCAGGACAGCACTGCCCAGGCGGTCTTCCTCGCCGCACTGCAAGCCTTCTACCAAGTCCATGCGCTGCAGGCGGCGCTCGACGCCGCCGAACTCTCCGAAAAATCGGCACGTGAAAGCCATGCCGCCGCCGAAGCCCGCTACCGTGCCGGCAGCGCAACGCCGGCCGATCGCCTGCAGGCGCAGACGGCGCTGTCGCAGGCAACGCTGACGCGGATCAAGGTCGATGGCGAACTGAAGAACGCGCGTGGCGCACTGGCCGCCGCCATGGGGCTCGACGCCCATCGACCGCTGAAGCTGGCGACGCTGGCAACGACCACCCCGCCAGCCAGTTTCGAACAGGACATCGAATCGCTGATCACCGAAGCCCGTCTGCGCCGCCCCGACCTCGCGGCCGCCGAAGCCCAGGCACAGGCCGCGCGCGCGACCGTCGATGCAACGCGCGCGGCGCACCTGCCGACGATTTCGCTGACGGCGAACCCGACCTGGCAGAACAATGCCGGTCTCGATACGCAGACCTCGGCCATCGGCGTCTCGATCAACATTCCGCTCTTCTCCGGTTTCGGCCAGAGCTACAAGGTGCGCACCGCGGAAGCGCAGGCCGAGCAGAAGACGGCGCAACGTGACCGCCTGCGCCTGCAGGTGGCGCTCGACGTCTGGAAGGCCTACCAGTCCCTGCTCACCGCCACCCAGTCGCTGCGCAGCACAGCCGACCTCCTGGCCAGCGCCGAGCAGTCCGAGCGCGTCGCCCTCGGCCGCTACCGTGCCGGCGTCGGCAGCATCCTCGACCTGCTCTCGGCGCAGAGCGCACTCGCCTCAGCCCGCCAGCAGCGGGTGCAGTCGAGCTACGACTGGAACGTTTCACGCGCCACGCTGGCGCAATCGGTCGGCGCCCTCGATGCCGGCATCCTGCCGGCGCTCACCGGCACCAACCTGCCGAACCTGCCCCCGGCTGCCAACAACAGACCATGACCCGCAAGCCATGACCTCCCTGCTCAAGCGTCCAGTCGTTCTCGCCGCCGCCGTCCTGATCACGGCCGGCATCGCTCTTTTCTTCTGGCGTCAGGCCGGCGTGCAGTCACCGGAACAGCGCTACCGCTTCGACACCGTCGCACTCGGCGATATCGTGCAGACCGTTTCCGCGAACGGCACGCTGAGCCCGGTGACCCTCGTCAACGTCGGCACCCAGGTCTCCGGCACGGTGAAGAAGCTGCATGTGGACTTCAACGATGTCGTCAAGGCCGGACAGGAACTGGCCGAACTCGACGATGCGCTGTACACCGCCGCCGCCAAGCAGAGCGAGGCGAACATCGCCAGCGCCGCTGCGTCGCTCGATCTGGCGCAGGCGAACGAGGCACGCATCCGCTCGCTCTTTGCCGACGAGTACGTGTCGCGTCAGGAATTCGACCAGGCCGTGCAGGCCAGAAAGGCTGCCGAGGCCGCCCTGCGCCTGGCCCGCGCGCAGAACGACCGCGACCGCGCCAACCTCGGCTATTCGGTGATCCGCTCGCCGGTCTCCGGCGTCGTCGTCGACCGGCAGGTTGACGTCGGCCAGACCGTCGCCGCCAGCTTCCAGACGCCGGTGCTGTTCAAGATCGCGCAGGATCTGACACGCATGCAGATCTACACCACCTTCGCCGAAGCCGACATCGGCAACATCCGCGTCGGCCAGCCGGTCCGCTTCAACGTCGATGCCTTTCCCAACCGCAGCTTCAAGGGCGCCGTGAAGCAGATCCGGCTGAACCCGACGACAACGCAGAACGTCGTCACCTACAACGTCGTCGTCGAAGTCGAGAACCCGGAGCAGATCCTGCTGCCGGGCATGACCGCCTACGTCAGCATCGCCGTCGCCGAACGCAAGGAAACCCTGAGCGTTCCGAACGCGGCGCTGCGCTTCCGCCCGGCCGCGGCAGCCAAGCCCGAAGCAGCCGGCGGCAACGGCAGCAATAGCAGCGGCGCCCGCGGCGAAGGCGACAAGCGCAAGCGGCGCGACACGGCCAGCGGTACCGTGCACGTGCTGGCCGGTGGCGAACTGAAGCCGGTCACCGTCGGCATCGGCATCACCGACAACCGGGTCACCGAGATCACCAGCGGCGAACTGAAGGCGGGCGACCGCATCGTCGTCGGCGAAAACCTGGCCGGTGCGGCATCCGGCAATTCCAGCAGCTTCCGCCTGAGGATGTTCTGATGGCCGAGGCGGTGATCCGCGTCGCCGGCCTCGCCAAGTCGTACATGACTGCAGCCGGCCCGTTCCCGGCGCTGAAGGGCGTCGAACTCGTCATCGAGGCGGGCGAATTCGTTGCGGTCATGGGGCCTTCCGGCTCGGGCAAGTCCACCTTCATGAACATCCTCGGCTGCCTCGACCGGGCCAGCAGCGGCGACTACATCCTCGACGGCCGCGCCGTCGCGCAAATGTCGCCGGATGAACTGGCCGCCCTGCGCGGGCGCACCATCGGCTTCGTCTTCCAGGGCTTCAACCTGCTGCCGCGCATGAGCCTAGAAGACAACGTGGCACTGCCCCTGGTCTATGCCGGCATCGACGTGCATACGCGCCGTGCACGTGCGCAGCGCATGCTCGACAAGGTCGGCCTCGGCCAGTACGCGAAATCGCTGCCCAACCGCATCTCCGGCGGCCAGCAGCAGCGCGTGGCCATTGCCCGCGCGCTGATCAACGAACCGCGCCTGATCCTCGCCGACGAGCCGACCGGCAACCTCGACACCCAGACCAGCGAGGAAATCATGGCGCTGTTCGAGGAGCTCAACCGCGAAGGCATCACCATCGTCCTCGTCACCCACGAACAGGACATCGCGCAGCATGCCAAGCGGCAGGTGCGTTTCCGTGACGGACTGATCGTTGCCGACGAGGCTACGCACTCGCACCACGAGCTGACGCAGAACAGGACCGAACGGCGCGCCGAGGGGCCGACGGAGGCCCGGCCATGCTGAAGGCGATGCTGCACGAAGCCTGGATGGCGATGGGTGCGAACCGCCTGCGCACGGCGCTGACCATGCTCGGCATGGTCATCGGCGTCGGTGCCGTGGTGCTCATGATGGCCATCGGCCAGGGCGCGCAGATGGCGGTGCAGCAGACGATCAGCACGATGGGCAGCAACATCTTCGTCGTCCTCTCCGGCTTCACCGCCACCACCGGCGTCCGCAGCGGCGCCGGCAACGCGCCGACGCTGCGCGTCGCCGATGCCGAGGCCATCGCCGAACTCGACGGCGTCCAGGGCGTCGCGCCCATCCATCAGGGATCGGCGCAGCTCGTGCATGCCGGCAACAACTGGAACGCCTGGGTGATCGGCACGACGCCGAGCTTTCTCGAAATCCGCTCCTGGGCGGTGCTCGAAGGCGCGCCGTTCGCCGACTCCGACCTGCGCTCGGCGACGCGTGTCGCGCTCATCGGCCAGACGGCAGCGAAGAACCTGTTCGGCGACGACAGCCCCGTCGGCAAGACGCTGCGCATCGGACAGACGCCGTTCACCGTCGTCGGCACCCTGGCACCGAAGGGTCAGAACCTCGATGGCCGGGACCAGGACGACGTGGTGATCATTCCGCTCACCACTGCACAGCGCAAGGTCTTCGGCACCCCGTTCCAGGGGTCGGTACGGCAGATCATGGTGCAGGCCATCGCGCAGGAAGCGATGCCGGCAGTCGAACAGTCGATGACCGCCCTGCTCCGCCAGCGCCACCGCCTGCGCGAGGGACAGGACAACGACTTCTTCCTGCGCAACCTGACGGCTGTAGCCGATTCCGCTGCCGAAACAACGCGCATCATGTCGCTGCTGCTCGGCGCCATCGCCTCCGTCTCGCTGCTCGTCGGCGGCATCGGCATCATGAACATCATGCTCGTCTCGGTCACCGAGCGGACCCGGGAGATCGGCATCCGCATGGCCATCGGCGCCCGCCAGAAGGACGTGCTGACGCAGTTCCTGCTCGAAGCGATCATCATCTCCATCGCCGGCAGCCTGATCGGTCTCCTGCTCGGCATCGGCGGTGCCGCGCTGGCCAACAAGCTAGCGCAGACCGCGGTGGTCATCTCCGGCAGCACGGTACTGGTGGCCTTCGGCGTCGCTGCCGGCATCGGCATCTTCTTCGGCTACTACCCGGCGCGCAAGGCATCCCGCCTCGACCCGATCGAGGCCCTGCGCTACCAGTAGGCGAAAGAATGGCGGCCGCAGCCGCCATCCGGCGAACCCGGCCAGACTGTTACCAGCAGATTTCCTCGGCTGGCGCCGGCCGGCCGAAATGGTAGCCCTGCAGCAGATTCACGCCGAGCTGGACCATCACGTCGGCGGTCGCCTGATCCTCGATGCCCTCGGCAACGGTGCGCAGGTTGAGCGACTGGGCAAGGCCGACGATGGCCTGCACCATGCGCAGGCCCTCGGCCGTATGCACGCGGCGGACAAACGAGATGTCGATCTTCAGTTCGCTGACCGGCAGTTCATGCAGCTGAGAGAGCGAGGCATAGCCGGTGCCGAAATCGTCGATCGAGAGCGCGAAGCCGGCAGCAACGAGTTGCTGCAGGCGCTCCTCGGCGAAATCGACGTCGAGCAGCGCCACCGATTCGGTGATTTCCAGAATCAGCGCCGTCGGCGGCACGCCGTGCCGCTCGACATCGGCGAGCAGCGTCTCGACGAAATCCGGTGCGAACAGCTGGCGCTTCGAGATGTTCATCGCCATGTGCAGGTCCGGGCGCTGCTCCAGCCACACCCGGAACTGCTGCAGCGCCCGTTCGCGCACCAGATTTCCCAGTTCGCCGATCAGCCCGAGGTTTTCCGCCATCGGAATGAAGCTGGCAGGCGAGATCCAGCCATGGTCATCGTCGTGCCAGCGCGCCAGTGCTTCGAAGCCGGCGATCGCAGGCGCGCCATCGCACTCCGGGCTGGCTGCGATCAGGGGCTGGAACCAGACGCTGATCCGCTCTTCCCGGATCGCCTGTGCCAGGCGGGCCTGCACGTAGAGCTCCTTCTTGCCCAGCCCCTTGTGCGTCATGTCGGAAAAGAGCTGGAAATTGTTGCGCCCGAGCGACTTGGCGTGGAACATCGCCCGATCCGCTTGCGCCAGCAGTTCGTCGACGCTCTCGCCGTCGCCCGGGTAGAGCGCGATGCCGATGCTGAAGGTGGCACTGAGCGTCACGTCGTCGATATGGAAGCCCTGGCGCATCGTGTCCACCAGCTTCTGGGCCACCGGTCGCACGTCTTCGGCCCGCTCCAACTCCGGCAGCAGCACGACGAACTCGTCGCCGCCCCAGCGGGCCAGCGTGTCGCCATCGCGCAGCTGCCGCTTGATGACGCCGGATAGCGCCTGCAGCAGCGCATCGCCGGTCTTGTGGCCGTAGGCGTCGTTGATGTTCTTGAAGTGGTCGAGATCGATGAAGCAGATGGCGACATGATGTCCGCTGCGCTGCGAAAGTTCGGTGGCCTTGCGCAAGCGGTCCTCGAGGAGGACGCGGTTGGGCAGGTTGGTGAGCGCGTCGTGCATCGCCATGTGGGCGATGTGGCGCTCCTGCAGATAGCCCTTGGTGACGTCGCGCATTGCGCCACGGGCCTTGAGCAAGCGGCCTTCGTCGTCGCGTTCGGCGACGAAGCGGCACTCGACCCAGCCTTCCGGGCGGTTGGCGACGCGGAAGCGGAAGCGCCCGCGGAATTCGTCCCGATCGCCGTCGATCAGCCCCTGCAGGCTCATCTCGAAACTGCGCCGGTCCTGCTCGTGGATGCTGTCGGCGAGGCGGTAGCCGGCTTTCCGGTCGACGCCGGCCAGCGCCCACCAGCCACGGTTGGCACGCAGGATGCAGCCGTCCGGCGCCACTTCGAGCACGGCTTCGTCGAGCATGTCGAAGGTGCGGACGAAGGAGCGATGCTCGGCTGCGAGCTCCTTTTCCTTGTCGAGCGCGACACGGAGTTCCTCGAAAGGCTGCCGCACGCTGTCGACGAAGACGGCGCGGTAGATGAAGCCATAGCAGACGATCTTGTAGAAGTGGCCGGCGGTATTGAAGATGTCGGTAACCGACGAATAGAGGGTGAAGCACAGTTCGGAGAGCGCCGCGATGGCGGCAGCGGCGAAAAGGTCGGCAGCATTGAATGCGGCCCCCTCCCTGGCCATCCGGAAGAAGAGGAAGGCCGCCAGGCCGTAGATGCCGACCAGCCCGTATTCGAGCGCGATCTTCAGCGGCGTCAGCCCCTCGCCCGGGACGAAGAAGACGGGCAAGCGTTCCGGCTGGTAGAGGACCTGCTGGTAGACGAAGGCGACATAGAGCAGGACGGCAGCGAACACCCAGTAGCGCGCCGACGACTGCAGCATCGGCCGCCACGGGCGCAGTGCAATCGCGAGCAGGCCGATGGCGGCGAGATAGCGTGCAGCCAGCCAGAAGACGATGGCCTTCTGCGGGCTCGACGGCGTCACCAGCTCGGGCATGCCCTGGTAGCTCAGCATGTGCCCGAAATCGAGCAATGCGGTACCGAAGAGCGCAGCACCGATGATCAGGACGTTGCCCGGTCGCGATGCGGCATGGGCATTCCAGGCGATGCCGAAGACGAGCATGGCGACGATGATGGCAGCCATCTCGACCGAGTTGTGCAGCGGCAGGTAGTGCGCAAGCCGGATCTCGGCATTCGGTGCGACCAGCCAGAGCAGCGCATAGACCAGCGCCAGCCCGCCGACCCAGTACAGCGCCGGCGTCAGTCGGGGAGCAAGCTTGGTATCACCGCGAGGGCTCATCGGCATCAGGACAATCGAATATCAATGACTGCTGATTATAGTCACGGCCTTCAGGTTTCCGTGGCCGGCATCGAGTTCGGGCCTATCTAGCGACAATTGCTTCCCAAGCGCAGAGCGGGAAGAGTACAGTCTGGGCAAAAGAATACCAGCGGGCGCCACGCGCCGCGAATACATCGACGGGAGCACTGATGGGTTTTGGCAGACGGGAACAGATTCTCGCCATTGTCATCGTACCGGCCTTGCTGGCGCTGGTACTGCTGGCGCTGTTCCTGCGCAACTCCCTGCATGAATGGGCGATCCGCAACTGGACCAACGACCAGACGGCCTTCGTCCAGATCATGGCCGACCGGATCGATGCCGACCTGAACAAGGCCGAGGCGCTGATCCGCTTCGCCGCCCGGACGCCGGAATTTTCCTCGCTGCCGGAACTCGCCCGCATCGACCGACAGCTCAATGGACTGCCGGAGCACCTCGATGCCGGGAAACGAAAGCTGCTCGAAACCCTGCGCCGGGAAGGCGGATTCTCGGTTCTCTTCGTGCTGACCCCGGACGGCGACCACTACATTTCGCACCCTTTCGCGATGCAGCGCAGCCTCAAGCGATACAACCTCGCCGACCGCGGTTACTTCAAGGAAGCGCAGCGCCGGAAAACCCTGGTGGTTTCCGACAGCTTCGTCGGCGCCGACGGCGTGCCGGCGGTCGCCATCGACATGCCGGTGCTCGACGCACAGGGGGAGATCGTCCTCCACTTGGGCGGCGTACTGCACCTCGACCGGCTTTCGTCCCATCTGATCGGGTCGCGCATCGCGCCTTTCGACCGCGCCCAGATCTTCGACCGCCTCGGCAGGCAGATTGCCGACAGCGCACCCGCCGGAGCAACGGAGAATGGCGACCGGCAGCTAGCCGAGGCCATCTTTTCCGAACGGGCCGAGCGGACCAACGTCGGCAGTGAAACGCGGCCGATCTGGGTAACCCGCAACAAGGACGAAGCCGGGACTGAATGGATCGGATTCCAGGCCACGCTCGACAACGACTGGCGCCTCTTCCTCTTCCGCAGCACGGCCGGTACGCAGGCCGAGATCACGCCGCAGGTGACGCAGGCGACGCTGCTCGCGGCCGCCATCCTGCTCGCCCAGGCCGCGCTGGGCCTGTTCATGGCACTGCGGCTGGACCGTCGCATCCGGCGCGCCGACGAGGCGCTGCAGACGGCCAATGCGACGCTGAGCGAGCGCGTCGCCGAGCGGACGGCAGAGTTACGGCGACTGGAGATGCGGCACCGCACGCTGTTCGAGGCGAGTGCGGATGCCGTCCTGCTGCTTGATGGCGACCGCATCGTCGACTGTAACCCGGCGGCCTTGAAGATCTTCGGGGCCCGGGTGCGTGAGCAGATCGTCGGTCAGCAACCGAGCGCCCTTTCCCCGAAACATCAGCCCCAGGCAGCCACCGACTCCGACGTGCTGGAAAGACGGCTGATCGAGCAGGCGACAACCGAAGGTTCGGTCGCCTTCGAATGGGTGCACCGGCGGCTCGACAGCGGCAGGGATTTCTTTGCAGAAGTCATTCTCAGTCGTATCGACATCGACGGCGGAATGCTGATGCAGGCAACCCTGCGCGACGTCACCGAGCGTCACCAGACCGAGATGGAGCTGCGCAAGCTGTCGCTGGCGGTCGAGCAGAGTCCGCACAGCATCGTCATCACCGACACGGATGGCCGGATCGAATATGTGAACGACGCCTTCGTCCGCATCAGCGGCTACGCGCAGCGCGAACTGATCGGCGAGAACCCGAAGCTGCTGCAGTCCGGCCAGACGCCGCAGGCGACCTATCAGTCGCTATGGGCCGCGCTGACAGCAGGGGAATGCTGGCAGGGGGAATTCATCAACCGTCGCAAGAACGGCGAGATCTATGTCGAATTCGGCATCTTCGCGCCGATCCGCCAGCCCGACGGATCGATCAGCCACTACCTGGCGATCAAGGAGGACATCACCGAGAAGAAGCACACGGCCGAGGAACTCGACCGGCATCGCAGCCATCTGGAAGAACTCGTCGCCCAGCGGACCGCCGAACTGGCCCAGGCCAAGGCGGCGGCGGAAGCCGCGACCCTTGCCAAGAGTGTCTTCCTTGCCAACATGAGCCACGAGATCCGGACGCCGCTGAATGCGATCACCGGCCTCGCCTACCTGATGAAGCGCGATGGCGTCAGCGGCAGGCAGGCCGAGCGGCTGGAGAAGATCGGCAACGCCGGCAACCTGCTGCTCGGCATCATCAACGACATCCTCGATCTCTCGAAGATCGAGGCCGGCAAGATCGTGCTCGAAGAGGTTCCCCTTTCGCTCAATGCCATCGCCGGCAACGTCGTTTCCATGCTGCAGGACCGTGCCCAGGCCAAGGGGCTTGTGCTACGGCTGGAAACGGAAGCGATGCCCCACCCTGTACTCGGCGACCCCACCCGGATCAGCCAGGCACTGCTCAACTATGCGAGCAATGCGGTCAAGTTCACCGAGAGCGGCCATGTCACGCTGCGCATCCACCCGCTTGCAGAGGATTCGACATCGGTACTGGTCCGCTTCGAGGTCGAGGACACCGGTCCCGGCATCGACGATGAAACGCAGGCCCGGCTGTTCGCCGCGTTCGAGCAGGCGGACAGCTCGACCACGCGCAAGCATGGCGGCACCGGCCTCGGTCTGGCCATCACCCGTCATCTCGCGAGGCTCATGCAAGGCGATTCCGGCGTGACGAGCACCCTGCATCGGGGCAGCACCTTCTGGTTCACCGCTCGCCTGACGAAAGGCAAAGCGACAATGCCGGCGGAGCATTCCGGGCAGCCGGACACGGTGATATCGGACGAGGCCAAGATCGCCGGCGCCCATGCGGGACGCCACATCCTGCTGGTGGAGGACGAACCGATCAACCGCGAGGTGACGCTCGAACTGCTCTCGCATAGCGGGCTGAAGATTGCAGTTGCCGAGGATGGCGAGGCCGCAGTCGGCATGGCCGCGGACAACGACTACGCGCTGATCCTGATGGACATGCAGATGCCGCGGATGGACGGGCTGGAGGCAGCCAGGGAGATTCGCCGGCAGCCGCGACATCGGGAAACGCCGATCATCGCACTGACGGCCAATGCCTTTGCCGAAGACAAGGCGCGCTGCCTCGATGCCGGCATGAACGACTTCATCGGCAAGCCGATCGATCCCGACCAGCTGTTCCACACCCTGCTGAAGTGGTTGCGGCGCTAGCGCGCCGGTGCTGCAGGTTTTCTCTCGACAGGCTTGCCCGGCCGGCCTTCGCTGCCCCGGGCGGGTTCGCCGGGGGACGGTGACAAGGAGCGATCCGGGGCGGCACGGTCCGCGGTTCGGTCCGCGGTTCGGTCAGAGCTGCGGTCACTGCCGGGCCGCTCCGGAACCTGAACGAAGACTTCGTCCTGCTTGATCATGCCCAGTTCAAAGCGGGCGCGCTCTTCGATGGCCTCGTAGCCCTGCTTGAGGTCCCGCACTTCCGCATCGAGTCCGGCGTTGCGGGTTTCCAGCTTGCGGTTGGCTTCTTTCTGCTGCGTCAACTGCCGGTCGTAATCCCACACCTTCAGCCAGCCGCCCTTGCCCAGCCACAGCGGGTACTGCAGCAGCACGAGGAGCGCGATCAGGGCGAGGGTAAGCCAGCGCATGGCGTGTCAGCGGGCGTCGACGAGAAAAGAGGGGCGGAGGCCCTTCACGGCCCCACGCCCCTCGAATCCTCTCGCTGCCAGCGGCGATTTCAACGCAGGTTGTAGAACGCTTCGCGACCCGGGTAGCCGGCGGTATCGCCGAGATCTTCCTCGATGCGCAGCAGCTGGTTGTACTTGGCGATGCGGTCCGAGCGCGACAGCGAACCGGTCTTGATCTGCAGCGCATTCATGCCTACGGCGATGTCGGAGATGGTGCTGTCCTCGGTCTCGCCCGAGCGGTGCGAGATGACGGCGGTGTAGCCGGCGCGCTTGGCCATCTCGATGGCGGCGAAAGTCTCGGTCAGCGTGCCGATCTGGTTGATCTTGATCAGGATCGAGTTGGCGACGCCCTTCTTGATGCCTTCCTTGAGGATCTTGGTGTTGGTGACGAAGAGGTCGTCGCCGACGATCTGCACCTTGTCGCCGAGGCGGTCGGTCAGCAGCTTCCAGCCGTCCCAGTCGCCTTCGGCCATGCCGTCCTCGATCGAGACGATCGGGAACTGGTCGGCGAGGTTGGCGAGGTAGTCGACGAACTGCGCCGACGACAGCTGCAGGCCTTCGCCGGAGAGGTGGTACTTGCCGTCCTTGTAGAACTCGGAGGCGGCGCAGTCGAGGGCGATCAGCACGTCCTGGCCGGGCGTGTAGCCGGCGTTCTCGATGGCTTGCATGCAGCACTGGATGGCTTCGGCATGGCTGCCGAGGTTCGGCGCGAAGCCGCCCTCGTCGCCGACGGCGGTTGAGAAACCCTTCTTGTCGAGCAGTTTCTTCAGCGCATGGAAGATTTCGGCGCCGCAGCGCAGCGCTTCGCGGAACGAGCTCATGCCGACCGGCATGATCATGAATTCCTGGATGTCGAGGCTGTTGTTGGCGTGCGCACCGCCGTTGATGATGTTCATCATCGGCACCGGCATCTGCATCGGGCCCGAACCGCCGAAGTAGCGGTACAGCGGCAGGCCGGATTCCTCGGCGGCGGCCTTGGCCACGGCCATCGAGACGGCGAGCATGGCGTTGGCGCCGAGGCGCGACTTGTTGTCGGTGCCATCGAGGTCGATCAGGGTCTTGTCGATGAAGGCCTGTTCCTGTGCGTCCAGCCCGATGATCGCTTCCGAGATCTCGGTGTTCACGTTCTCGACGGCCTGCAGCACGCCCTTGCCGAGGTAGCGGCCGGCATCGCCGTCGCGCAGCTCGATGGCTTCGCGCGAACCGGTCGAAGCGCCGGACGGCACGGCCGCACGGCCCATGACGCCGGATTCGAGCAGCACGTCGCATTCGACGGTGGGGTTGCCGCGCGAATCGAGAATCTCGCGGGCGACGACATCGACAACAGAACTCATGGCGTTTCCTTTACCCAGATGAAAGTTGTTGAAAACCGATGAAACCTAAATTCCTTCGACGACCAGCATGTTCATGTCGGCCGCCCCCGCCCTTGCCTCGCGCGCGGCGCAGTACTCGGGCGAATCGTAGAATTTCCTGGCCTGCTCGACCGAATCGAACTCGACGATGACGACGCGCGGAGCGCCAGTCCATTGACCTTCGAGTTCCTCGATCGCTCCGCCGCGCACCAGATAGCGGCCGCCATACTGGGCGATCGCTGCCGCGGCGAGCTTTTTGTATCCCTCGTAGGCCTCGGCATCGCCGACCGTCGCATTGGCGATCAGGTAGCCCTTGGCCATTATTTCATTTCCTCGAAACCGGCCGCCTTGACCGCACGGTCAAGCGCCACCAGCGTCGACAGCAGGCTTTCCATGCGCGCCAGCGGCCAGCTGTTCGGGCCATCCGAAAAAGCCTTCTCGGGGCATGGATGCGTTTCCATGAACAGGCCGGCAATGCCGACGGCGACCGCCGCACGCGCCAGCACCGGCACGAACTCGCGCTGCCCGCCCGACACCGTGCCCTGCCCGCCCGGCAGCTGCACCGAATGCGTCGCATCGAACACCACCGGGCACTTCGTCTCGCGCATGATCGCCAGCGAGCGCATGTCGGAGACGAGGTTGTTGTAGCCGAAGGAAGCGCCACGCTCGCAGACCATCAGGTTGTCTGCCCCGCCGTTCACTTCGCGGGCCTTTTCGACGACGTTCTTCATGTCGCCCGGCGCGAGGAACTGGCCCTTCTTGATGTTCACCGGCTTGCCGCAGGCTGCCACGGCGTGAATGAAATCGGTCTGCCGGCAAAGGAAGGCCGGCGTCTGCAGCACATCGACCACTGAAGCGACGGCCGGGATGTCTTCCTCGGTATGCACGTCGGTCAGGATCGGCACGCCGACCTGACGGCGCACTTCGTCGAGCAATTTCAGGCCGGCATCGATGCCGGGGCCGCGCACCGACTTGCCGGAGCTGCGGTTGGCCTTGTCGTAGGAGGCCTTGAAGATGTACGGCACGCCGAGACGGCCGCAGACCTCCTTCATGTGGCCGGCAACCTCGACGCACAGTTCCAGCGACTCGGCCGTGCACGGGCCGGCGATCAGGAACAGCGGCCGGTCGAGGCCGACGTCGAAGTTGCAGAGTTTCATTTCTTCGCCGCCTGCTGATGGGCAAGCGCAGCCTGCACGTAGGCGATGAACAGCGGATGGCCGGTACGCGGGTTCGAGGTGAATTCCGGGTGGAACTGGCAGCCGACGAACCACGGATGCACGTCGGTCGGCAGCTCGACCATCTCGCACAGCTGCTCGGTCGGGGTGCGTGCCGAGACGACGAGACCTGCAGCTTCCAGCTTGTCGACGTAGTTGTTGTTGACCTCGTAGCGGTGGCGATGGCGCTCGTTCACCGCGTCGCCGTAGATCGCATGCGCCAGCGTGCCGGCCTTGACCGGGCAGGACTGGGCGCCGAGGCGCATGGTGCCGCCAAGGTCGGAATTCTCGCTGCGCTTCTCGGTCTTGCCGGAAGCATCCTGCCATTCGGTGATCAGGCCGACCAGCGGATGCGGGCCGTTGGGCTCGAATTCGGTGCTGTTGGCGCCCTTCAGGCCGGCGACATCGCGGGCGAACTCGATCACCGCAAGCTGCATGCCGAGGCAGATGCCCAGATACGGCACCTTGTTCTCGCGGGCATAGCGGATCGCCGCAATCTTGCCCTCGGTACCGCGCTTGCCGAAACCACCGGGAACGAGCACGGCGTCCATGTCCTTCAGCGCGTCGCAGCCCTTCTGCTCGATCTCTTCCGAGTCGATGTAGTGGATCTTGACCTTGCTCTTGGTGTGCATGCCGGCATGCACCAGCGCCTCGGTCAGCGACTTGTAGGATTCGGTGAGGTCGACGTACTTGCCGACGAAGGCGATGTCGACCCTGTGCTCGGGATGCGCCAGCGCATGCGTGAGCTTGTTCCACACCTTGAGGTCGGCGGCCTTGGCCAGGATGCCGAGCTTGTGGCAGACGATCTCGTCGAGCATCTGGTCGTGCAGCATGGCCGGAATCTTGTAGATCGAATCGGCGTCGAGCGCCTCGATCACCGCCTCGCGCTGGACGTTGCAAAACAACGCGATCTTCGCCTTCTCGTCTTCCGGAATGTGGCGGTCGGCACGACAGAGCAGCACGTCGGGCTGGATGCCGATCTCGCGCAGTTCCTTGACCGAGTGCTGGGTCGGCTTGGTCTTCAGCTCGCCGGCGGTCGGGATGTAGGGCAACAGCGTCAGGTGCATGTAGCAGGCGTTGTT
>VFQM010001435.1_pt1 | contig 20884 bp, 22 predicted proteins | sample 3512391 | NCBI WGS metagenome assembly VFQM01 (sample SAMN10412369, study PRJNA504923) | tailings metagenome | isolation source: Replicate 1 from Balatoc abandoned mine | place: Philippines | reverse complement strand
CCGCCGCCGACGCGCTGGTGTGCTCGACACGCATGCGCGGGATGAAGCCCAGCTGGATCGCCTGCTGCGTTAGCGAAAAGGCGCCCGAAATAACCGCCTGGCTGGCGATGATGGTGGCCAGAAGCGCCAGCATGACAACCGGCAGTTGCCACGCGTCGGGCATCATGAGGAAGAATGGGTCCTTGATCAGTCGCGCGGCCTCGGCAGTATCCGCGCCCAGCACCATCGCGCCCTGCCCCATATAGTTGAGCATCAGGCAGGGCAGCACAAAGGCGAGCCAGCTCGTCCCGATGGGGGCGCGGCCGAAATGCCCCATGTCGGCATAGAGCGCCTCGGCGCCCGTCACCGCCAACACCACCGCCCCCAGCGCAACGAAAGCAGTCCAGCCATCATAGTAAAAGAAGCGCAGGGCGTTCACCGGGTTCAATGTTTCAAGGATAATCGCCGGATTGCCCGCGATATGCATAACCCCCAGCACCGCCAGCATCAGGAAATAGGCGATCATGATTGGACCAAACAGGGCGCCAACCTTCGCCGTTCCGCGCGACTGGATGGCGAACAGGCCGATCAGGATCGCCAATGCAATCGGGATGATATAGGCGCGAAAACCTTCGTCGACATAGCTCAACCCCTCGGTCGCCGACAGCACTGACATCGCCGGCGTGATCATGGAATCGCCATAGAAAAGTGCGGTCGCAAACACCCCCAGCATGACAATCGGCCACGACCAGCGCGCGCCTTCGGATTGGCGGTTGATCAGCGCGAGCAGCGCCAGCGACCCGCCCTCGCCCTTGTTGTCGGCCTTCATGATGGTCAGGACATATTTGAACGTTACCACCAGCATCATTGACCAGAAAACCAGGCTCAATACGCCGACGATATGCAGCTGGTCCGGCTCGATCGGATGATGGCCGGAGAATGTTTCGCGGAACGCATATAGCGGGCTGGTGCCGATGTCGCCGAACACCACGCCGACCGACCCGATAGCCAGCTTGGCAAAGCCGTCGCGGTGATGGTCCTGCCCGTCGGCCGACGCGCTGGCGCCCATGGGTGCAGAGTGCGACTCGCTGGCCATCGGCGCGCCTTAGACCAAGCCAAGGGACCGCGAAAGCAACAAAAATGGCGCTTTATGGTGCCGCACTGACAGGCGCGGTCGGCTGTCGCGGACGCATGGCGCGCAACTGTGCTAACCTTGCCTCCAAATCGCTGCGCCAGGGTGCCTCAGCAGGCGAGCGGGCGAGGAGCTGACTCCACACCGCCTCCGCTCCCGCCAAATCGCCGCCGCGCGCCAGCGCCAACCCAGCGAAAAAGGGCGGCGCAGGATGGTCGGGCGCGCGCTTGGCCGCCTCGTCAAAGGCCAGCGCCGCCGCCGGAGTCATCATGCCCCCACCATGCTCGACATAGGCATTGGCGAGCGCAACCCACAGGTCGATATTGTCTGGATACTGTTTAAGCCCGCCCTCCAGCGCCTTGATGGCGAGGTCATGCCGATTTCGCCGCGCCATCGCATCGGCCGCGCCCAGCCACTGCGCCGCCTCGCCAAAGCGCTCGCGCATCTGGCCCTGATTGCTTTCGATGATCTCGCCAAAGCCTTCATCGCTGCTTTTGGTCGCGGCCAGCTTGCCGGGCAATGCGGGCAACCCATAAAGCGCATAGCCGGCCAGCCCCAGCATCAGCGCAGCGGCTGGCACGGTCCGCGACGCTGACGGGATGCGGCCGAGCCAAAGCATCAGACCCACGGTCAATCCAGCGGCACCGAGCAGCCACAGCCAGATCATGGCTGCTTCTCCGCACCATCGTCACCCTTGCGGAACCGCCCGCGTGCCAACCACAGGCCTGCGAGCAAGAACAACAATGGCCCGACCCACAGGAACCAGGTCGCGCTGGCAAAAGGCGGGTTATAGGTCACCCAATTGCCGTACCGCGCGATCAGCCAGTCGCGGATCGCGTCAGGGTTTTCACCTGCGGCAATCTTGCTGCGCACCTCATGGCGCATGTCACCAGCGAGTGGCGCGTCACTGTCGGCAATCGACTGGCCCTGGCACACCAGACAGCGCAGCTCGTCCATCAGCGCCTTGGCCTTCGCTTCCTGCGCTGGGTCGTCGAGCTGTTTATAGGCCAGCGGTGCTGGCGGGAGCCGGTCCTGCGCGGCAGCGGGTGCGACCCAAGCAAAAGCGGCCAAGAGTAGCAGCAACCGCATCACTTCATGGCCTCTAGCTTGCGCTGAATTTCGGGTACCATTTCGGGAGTGATGATCCCCTGAATTTGCTCGCGGATGATACCTTTGCCGTCGACCAGAAACGTCTCGGGCACGCCCGATGATCCGAGCGCGATTTGAACGCTGCTCTGCATGTCCGCGCCGATGCGCTGGAACGGATTGCCTGTTTCGGCAAGGAATGCTGCCACATCCTCGGGACGGTCGCGGATGGCTATACCATCGATGGGCACACCCGCGCGGGCCAGTACCTCCAACTGCGGCGCTTCGGCCTTGCACGGGATGCACCAACTGGCGAACACATTGACCAGGCGTGGCCGCCCATCGGCCAGATCGCTGCTCTTCAAACCTGGTACGCCCGCCGTCGCCGGTGGCAGGTCAAACAGCGGCATGGGTTGATCGATCCAGCGCGATTCAATCAACTTGTCCTCTGGGGTCGCCAGCCGGTAGATGAACATGCCGAACAACAGCGATACAATTGCCAGCGGGGCGAACAGGATCCAGCGGCGCTTCATGCGAAACGCGCCTCGGCCTTGGCACGGCGGCGGCGCTTCCATTGGTCGAGCAGCTGGGCCCGCCCCAGCATCGCCAGCGTCCCGCCCAGCGCGATCATCCCGCCGCCGATCCAGATCCAGTAAACCAGCGGCATCCATTTCACGGCGATCTGGTACCGCGTTGGCCCTTCGCCGCTGACAGCCTGGCCGATATTGGCGAACAGATGCCCACCTGCCAACGTGATGAAGTCGGCCTCCTTGGTCTCCACCGGCGCCCCCCCCATCAGGCCCGGATAGTCGCGCGCCTGCGGCCGCAATACGCGGTCAATGCCGCTGGGCGAAACTACCCTTAGCTCGGCATCAACCGCGGTCCAGTTAGACCCGGCAGCAGGCTTCACGCCCACAAACCGAAGTTTGTAAGGGCCGACGGCGATGACATCGCCAGGGGCCGCCGCGACCAGCTTCTCCTGAATGAAGGCCCGCTCGGCGGCCATGCCCGCCAGCCCCACGGCAATGCCCAGATGGGCGATGACCATGCCCCAGATGGTCAGCGGGGTGCGACGCAGGTTGCGCTTCCAAAGCGGTGCGATGCTGCCCACGGCAACGAACGCTGCGACGACCATGCCCAGCAAGGGAAGAACACCCACGCTGCCGCCAAATACAATCAGCGCTGCCAGCACCAGCATCGCCGCCGCAACCATCACCGGCAGCCGCGCCATCAGCACGCTGCCATCGTCGCGCCGCCATTTCAGCAGCGGCCCCATCACCATCAGGCTGAACAGGATTAGCGCGATCGGCCCGGTGACTGCGTTGTAATAGGGCGGACCGATCGACACTTTCTCGCCCATCGCTTCAGCAACGATTGGATAGAGCGTGCCCAGCAGCACGACGGCAAGGATGACCGTCAACAACAAATTGTTCGCCACCAGCGCGCCTTCGCGGCTGAGCAGCGCAAACTTCTTCCCCTCGGCAAGCGATCCGGCGCGCAGCGCGAACAGGGTCAGCGCGCCGCCGATATAGATTGCCATCAGCGCCAGCAGAAAGGCGCCGCGCTCGGGGTCAACGGCAAAGCTGTGCACGCTGGTCAGCAACCCCGACCGCACGATGAAAGTGCCCAACATAGACATCGAGAAAGCAACCACCGCCAGCATCACCGTCCATGCCCGCAGTGCGTCGCGCGTTGCCGTCACGCTAACCGAGTGGAGCAGCGCCGCGCCCGCGAGCCAAGGGATCAGGCTGACATTCTCTACCGGGTCCCAGAACCACCAGCCGCCCCAGCCCAGTTCATAGTAGGCCCAATAGCTGCCCGCGGTGATGCCCAGCGTCAGGAAAATCCAGCTGCCCAGCACCCACGGCCGCATCGCGCGCGCAAAATTTGGGCCAATTTCGCGGGTGATCAGCGCGCCCACCGCAAAGCTGAACGCCACCGACAGCCCGACATAGCCGATGTAGAGCGTGGGCGGATGAAAGGCCAAGCCGATGTCCTGCAGCAGCGGGTTGAGCCCCGCACCATCGGGCGGCGCAACCGGCAGGCGATTGAATGGGTTGGACGAGAACAGCAGGAAGGCAAAGAAACCGAGGCTAAGTGCTGCCTGCGCAGTCAGCGTGGCGATCAGTGTGTCGTCGCGCAGCCGCTTTTCAAACAGCGCCACCAATCCGCCCGACAGGCCCAATATGGTCAGCCACAGCAGCATCGAGCCTTCATGATTGCCCCAAGTCCCCGCGACCTTGAAGATCATCGGCTTGAGGCTGTGGCTGTTGCGCGCAACCAGCTCGACCGACATGTCGCTGCGGATGAACAGCGCCATCAGCAGCGCGAACGACAGCAAAGTCAGAACGCCCTGCGCCACCATCGCCGGGCGCACCAGCGCTGCCAGCTCAGGCTTGGGCAAGCGCAAATGCAAAGCTCCCGCGAGCAGCGCAAGACAGGCGAGCGCCGCCGCCATCCACAAAAGCGCGTGCCCGATTTCAGCTATCATGCGGTCGGCTCGGTTACGCTTTTGCCCGCATCCTTGGGGATGTCGCCCATTTGCGGCGGCATGTAGCGCTCGTCATGCTTGGCGAGGATGCGCGTCGCGACGAAGGTGCCGTCAGCGCGCAGTTCGCCATCGGCGACCATGCCCGATTCTTCCTTGAACAGGTCAGGGACGATGCCGGTAAACTCGACCGGCAGGCTGGCCTTGCCGTCGGTGGCAACAAAGCGGATCGACACGCCGTCGGGCAGGCGCTGAATGCTGCCCTTTTGTACCATGCCGCCCAGCCGCATCGCTTCGCCGACCGTCGCCTGCCCGGCTCGTACTTCTTTGGGCGTACGGAAATAGGCTGCCTCATCGCGCAGCGCGCCCGCCGCAAGCAGGCCTGCGCCCGCCACCGCCACCGCCGCCAGCGATGCCAAAACCAACCGCTGATGTTTCGCTTTCATTCGCGCTCCCGCTTCAGCGCGTCCGCGCGCTGCTCTGCTTGACGCATGGCGCGCCAACTCGTTCCCAGCACGGCCACAGTGAGCAACGCGGTGAGGACATAGGCGGCAATCACAAAATCCCACTGATCGGTCATGCGGGCAGCGGCTCCTCATCGGCCAGCCGCCGCAACCGCGCGCTGACGCGGTTTGCGGCTATCTGTGCGCGCATTCGCATCAGCACAATCGCCCCGAACAGCAGGGAAAAGCCCACGACCGTGAAGCCAAGTGGCCAAAGGATTTCGCCGTCGATGCTAGACCCACGCACCGTGATGCTGGGTCCTTGGTGCAAGCTGTTCCACCACACCACGCTGCGGTTGATGATCGGGATGTTGATCGCGCCGACCAGCGCATAGATGGCGGCGCCGCGCGACAGCGTCCCGCCCTGCTTCTGCCCCTCGTCACCATTGGTCAGCGCGATGAAGCCCGCATAGAGGAACAGCAGCACGAGCATCGAAGTCATGCGCCCGTCCCATTCCCACCAGGTGCCCCAGGTCGGCTTGCCCCAGATCGATCCGGTCGCGAGGCACAATGCGGTGAACAGCATCCCCGGAACCGCGATCGCGCGCGCCGCGATGCCCGCGAGCGGGTGGCGCCATACGATTTGCACGAGGCCCGCGATCGCAAGGCTGGTCCAGCCGCCCATGCCGAGCCACGCTGACGGCACATGGACGTAGAGGATACGCGCGGTTTCGCCCTGCTTGTAATCGCCCGGGACCAGCGTCAGCCCCGCCCAGCCGCCGACGAGCAGCAACAGCAGCCCGACGCCGAGCAGCCACGGCGTCAGCGGCTTCGCAATCGCGAGGAATCGGGTGGGATTGGCGTAAGCGTGCATCGGTTCGCGTCGTCTTTAGGTGAGGCCGATTTATCGGTCCAGTGAATTGCCCGGCGCGACCCGGCGGCACTTCTGTCGCCCGCCGCGAACCGAAGGTCAAGCCTCGGGCCGCGTCCAGATCCAGCTTCCGGTCACCCCCGCGACGACGATCGGCACCATCATCCACGGCCAGGGCGAAAAGATCGCCGCAAGCACGATGCTCACCGCAAACATCACGCTCGCGGCGATCTTGCCCTTGCGGCTGATCGCCCCCTTCTCGCGCCACGCGACGATATGATGCCCGAAATGCGGATGGTTCAGCAGCCACGCCTCGAGCCGCGGCGACGAACGCGCGAAACAAAAGGCCGCGAGGATCACGAACGGCACCGTCGGCAACAACGGCAGAAAAGCGCCAATCGCGCCAAGCGCGAGCGACAGCCAGCCGCAAACGAGGTAGAAATGCCGCTTCATCGGGAAGGGCTTAGCGGAATTGGCGGAGCGCGCCAGCCCCGCCACCAATGCATGACGGCTCTGGATTGCTTCGCTTCGCTCGCAATGACGAAGAAATACAAAGCCTCGTCATTGCGAGGAGCGAAGCGACGAAGCAATCCAGGGCGCCACAGCACGGCGGTCCGGATATTTGAGCTTACCCCCGCCCGATCAGCTTCTGCGCCATCCGGTCCGCGACGACCGACGCCGGGGTCCCGCTCGCCTTGCTCTCGGCCCAGATGTCGGCCAGCCGGCCGGGGATCTGGCGAATGCGGCTCTCGACTTCCTCGCGGTTGCTCTGCCCCAGATATTCGAGCGCGACGTTGATGATGCCGCCCGCGTTGATCACATAGTCGGGGGCATAGACGATGCCGCGGTCGTGAACGCGCTGGCCGTCGGCCGCGGTCGCGAGCTGGTTGTTCGCGCCGCCCGCGACGATCGGCACGCGGAGCTTCGCGATGCTTTCCTCGGTCAGGATCGCGCCGAGCGCATTGGGGCTGAGAACGTCGGCCTCAATCTCCATGATCGCCGCCGAATCGGCGAGCTCGGCGTCCAGTTCGTCGGCCAGCGCCTTGGCGCGCGCCAGATTGACGTCGGCGAGCGTCAGGATCGCGCCATCGGCGGCCAGCCGCCGCGCGACGCCGCCGCCGACGCTGCCGACACCCTGGATCGCGACGCGCACGCCATTGGCGCTGTCGGTGCCGAGGCCCTGCTTGATCGCCGCAAGAATACCCAGATAGACGCCGAGCGCGGTCTGCGGACCCGGATCGCCGCCGACCGCGTCGCCCGCGACGGGCAGTCCGCTGACATATTTCGTCTCGTGGGAAATCGCGACGATATCGGCGACCGACATGCCGACATCCTCGGCGGTCACATAAGCACCGCCCAGCGAATCGACCGCACGCCCGAAGGCCGCGAGCATCGCGGGGGTCTTTTCCGCGCCCTCGTTGGCCAGGATCACGCCCTTGGCGCCGCCCATCGGCAGGCCCGCCATGGCGTTCTTGTAGCTCATGCCGCGCGACAGGCGCAGCGCGTCGGTGATCGCGGCCTTGCGCTGCGGATAATGCCAGTACCGCACCCCGCCCGCGCCGGGGCCAAGATGGGTCGAGTGGACCGCGATGACCGCTGTCAGCCCGCTGGCGCGATCGCGGAACATGTGGACATGCTCATGATCGTCGAAATCGGCGAAATCCCAGACAGCAGACATGCGCGACTCCTCGCGTTAGAAAATTACGTAAGCACGTAATAATCCAATAGGGCGCCCAAGTCACCCCATATCCCGCCTCTGCGCGATGTTCATGAAAATGGGGCGACCAACGGGGCTCGAACCCGCGACCTCCGGTACCACAAACCGGCGCTCTAACCAACTGAGCTATGGTCGCCACACGCCGGGCGCAACCGCCTCGACAGCGCGCGGCGATAGGCGCGTGTGTGCGGGTTCGTCAAGCATTGTTCGTGTCACATATGCCGCTTAAAAGTGCCTTATGACCGATAAGATCGTCGATATGGCCACCTCGGGCGCCGACCGCACCGCGCAGCGGCTCGCCGCCGTCCCCGGCATCCGCCGCGCGCCGACTCCGAAGCTGCAACAATATATGCTCGCGCGCTTCCTCGACGCCGCCACCTGCGCCGCACTGATCGAGCGCATCGACCGCGACGTCCGTCCCTCGACGATCGCCGATCCCAATGGCGATGAGGCCTTTCGGACCAGCACCACCTGCGACCTCGACCACCGCGATCCGGTGGTCCGCGCGGTCAACGACCGGCTGCACGCGCTCACCGGCATCCCGCTTCCCTATGGCGAACCGCTGCAGGGCCAGCGCTACGACGTCGGGCAGGAGTTCAAGGCGCACACCGATTTCTTCGACCCGCGCGGCGCCGACTGGGACCAATATTGCGCGATCCCCGGCCAGCGCAGCTGGACCTTGATGATCTATCTCAACGAGCCGCCCGCGGGCGGCGCGACGCGCTTCCTCGCAACCGGCAAGATGCATCAGCCCGAGGCCGGAAAATTGCTCGCCTGGAACAATGTCCGCCCCGACGGCACCACCAACGACGACACGCTGCATCACGGGATGAAGGTGCGCAAGGGCCGCAAATATATCATCACCAAATGGTTCCGTGAACGGCCCTGGCCGTGGGCGGAGGGGGAGCTGGACTGACCCGGCGAGGGAAGCTCCTTCCCCCTCGATGGGGGAAGGAATATCGGGCTAAAAGCCCAACTCAAGGCCCGTTCGTGTCGAGCGAAGTCGAGACACGTGAAGGCACGCACTGCAATGGGTGTCTCGACTACGCTCGACACGAACGGAAAGAGGGGCCAGCTTTCACCGACCCCTCTCCGGAATTACCGCACCAACCGATACTGGAAACTCAGCGTCAGCGTGTTCGCGACCTGCCCGGGCTCGACCGGGGTCGCCTTGGCGTCCATCGCCTGCAGGCGCACCATCGGTGGCATCGGCGGCGGCCCGCCAAAGCTGCCGCCCTCGCTGATCGACACCAGCTCGGCGCCGCGATAGCCCGCGAGCTTCGCATAATCGGCGGCCTTGGCCTCGGCTTCCTTGATCGCCGCGCCGCGCGCGCCGACGAGCTGCGCGTCGGGGTCCTTCATGCCGAACCACGGCCCGTCGATATTGGTGCCGCCCGCGGCGACCAGCGCGTCGAGCAGCGGCCCGATATCGTCGATCTTCGGCGTCGTCGCGCGTACCGTGTTGCTCACCTGATAGCCGATGAAGCGCGGCGGCTGGCCGGGGCCCTGGTTGTTGTAATCATATTGCGGCGACAGGTTGATACCGCTCGTCTGGATATTATCGGCCTTGATCCCGCGCGCCTTGGCGGCGGCGATCAGCTTGTCCATCGCGGCGGCGTTCAGCCGCATCGCCTCGACCGCGGTCGGCGCGGTCGTCGTCACCCCGGCACCCACCGTCGCCTGGTCGGGTCGCGAGCGCACTTCCTCGCTGACGCTGAAGCTCAGGATCGGGCCCTGCACGCTCGCTGTCGTCACCGTCGTACCTCCCTGCTGCGCAAGAACCGGCGTTGCCGCCATCAGTGCCAGTCCACTGGCCATAGCGGTGAGCATATGCTTCGTCATTCTCTTCTCCTGTGACCGGATCCCGGCCGTGATGAACGCCCGCCCCGTAACGCAGACGGAGTGGGCGCGTTCCCGCCTTTGCCCGCACGGCGCTTGCATGATGCTGAACACCTCGGTAGCGCGCCGTTCATCATGGCAGCTCCCATTCTTTCATACGAAGGCCTTGGCCTTGTGCAGGGCAGCGGCTGGCTGTTCCAGGACCTCGACATCTATGTCGGCGAACGCGACCGCCTCGCGCTGATCGGCCGCAACGGCGCGGGCAAGACGACGCTGCTCAAATTGCTCGCGGGCCAAATCGACCCCGACAAGGGCAAGCGCGTCATCGTGCCCGGCACGCATGTCGTGATGCTCGAACAGGAACCCGATTTCCGCGCGTTCGCGACGCTGATGGATTTCGCCGTCGCCGGCGCCGACGCGCCGCCCGAGCATGAGGTCGCCGCGATCGCCGACCAGCTCGGCATCGACATGAGCCGCACCGCCGCCAGCGCCTCGGGCGGCGAGCGCCGCCGCGCCGCGCTGGCACGGGCCTTGGCACAGAACCCCGACGTGCTATTGCTCGACGAGCCGACCAACCATCTCGACCTCGCCGCGATCGACTGGCTCGAATCCTGGCTCGCGCGCTACACCGGCGCGTTTGTAGCGATCAGCCATGACCGGACCTTCCTCACCCGCCTGACGCGCCAGACCCTGTGGCTCGACCGCGGCAGCATCCGCCGCAAGGAAATCGGCTTCGGCGGCTTCGAGGAATGGAGCGACGCCGTCGCCGCAGAAGAAGTCCGCGCCGCACAGCGCCTCGACTCCAAGCTCCGGCTTGAGGCGCATTGGCTCGAACGCGGCGTCACTGCCCGCCGCAAGCGCAACCAGGGCCGGCTCGAAAAGCTCAAGGAAATGCGCGCCACCCGCGCAGCCATGATTGGCGGCCCCGGCGTCGCCAAGCTCGGCCTCGCCAACGACGATGTCCGCTCCAAATCGGTGATCGTCGCCGAAAATGTGTCGATCAGCTTCGGCGACCGCACGATCATCAGGAATTTCGATTTCCGCGTCCAGCGCGGCGACCGCATCGGCATCGTCGGCGCCAATGGCGCGGGCAAGTCGACCCTGCTCAAACTGCTCACCGGCGAGATCGAACCCGACAGCGGCAAGATCACCCTCGCCCCGACGCTCGACGGCATCGTGATCGACCAGCAGCGCAGCCTGCTCTCACCCGAAAAGCGCGTCCGCGACATTCTCGCCGACGGCGGCGACTGGGTCGAGGTGCGCGGGGTGAAGAAGCATATCCAGGGCTATCTGAAAGAATTCCTCTTCGACCCCGGCGTCGTCGAGGCGAGCGTCGGCGCGCTGTCGGGAGGCGAGCGCTCGCGATTGCTGCTCGCGCGAGAATTCGCCCACGAATCGAACCTGCTCGTGCTCGACGAACCGACCAACGACCTCGACCTCGAAACGCTCGACCTCTTGCAGGAAGTCATCGCCGACTATGCCGGCACCGTCCTGCTCGTCAGCCACGACCGCGACTTCCTCGACCGCACCGTCACCGTCACCCTCGGCCTCGACGGCTCGGGCAAGGTCGACATCGTCGCCGGCGGCTATGCCGACTGGGAAGCGAAGCGCGTCAAGCCGACCGCCCCCAAGGCAAAGTCGGCGTCGACCGAAGCGGCCCCACCGCCCCCGCAGGCGCGCAAGAAACTGAGCTACAAGGACCAGCGCGACTACGACCTGCTCCTCGCGCGGATCGAGGCGATCGAGGCCGAAATGGCCGCAATCGAAACCGACCTGTCCGACGGCAACCTCTTCGCCCGCGACCATGCGCGCTTTACCGCGCTGACGGCCAAACTCGAAGCGCTGCGCGAAGAAAAGGCCGCAGCAGAAGATCGCTGGCTCGAGCTGGCGGAGGCGGTAGAAGCGCTTGGCTAATGCCCTTGCGCCGCCACGCGGCTTCTCGCACAACGGCCGTGCGGGACATGGGGGACTCAAATATGGCGGAATATTCGGATCAGCCGGAACTAAAAGGCGTTGGCGGTTGGCTGCTCACTTTCATTATCATTCTGTCGGTCATTTCCCCGATCCGAATTCTTCTGGAAACCGCAAAAATGCTTGCTCTAGATGCGCAGACCGAGGCCCAACTTGGCTCAAGCTGGCAAACCTACTCCCTTTTCTCCTGGGCGCTGGCAGCGGCGACGATCGCATGGGCGTGGTTCTTGGCCTATCGGCTCGCGCGCGTTCACACCCCCGCATCGGTTCGCCTCGTGGTCCGGGGGTTATGGGTATTGGCTTTCGGTCCCATACTTCTGGACCTGATCGTCGCGTGGCTTCTATGGCCCGACTTGATAGCCGCAGGACTCGATGGAACCTATTTCATCGGATTCTTCCAAGCCGCGGTGTTTGCGACCATCTGGTCGCTCTACCTCACGAAATCTAAACGCGTCGAGAACACGTTCGTCGATGACGAATCCGAAGCGCGGAAGATCTTCGGCTGACCCCTCACCCCACGCCATAAAACCGCGCCAGCCGGTCGAGCGCCAACCCCAGCACCAGCTTGCCCGACCGCGCCGGCCACCCCAGCCCCTTCTCCGCGCACCCGATCCCCTCGCCCGCGCAGATCACCCGCCAGCAGATGTCCGCCAGCCCCGGCCCCGCCGCGTCGAGCGCCGCGCGAAAGCGCCGGTGCGCGTCGATCTGCGCCAGCGACGCGTCCGCCGCCTTCGACCCGCCGCGCGTCTTCGCGGGCGCCGCGGCGTCCCAGCGCATCGTCACCCGCGCCGCCAGTCCCGCGCGCTCATAATCGGCGCGCAGCCGTTCCCCCGCCGCCAGTTGCGCCGCGCTCAGATGCCCCCGCGCCGCAAGCCAGGTGATCGGGCTTTCGCCGACATGGACCGTGACATGCCGCATCACCTGCGGCCCCGCCTTGTCCGGATCGAGCCGGTCGTCGGGGTGGATTTGCGTTTCGAACCGGCGCGCCGCCATGCGAGTCTCCTCATCCAAAAGCCATGCTTGACAATGGAATGTTTTTTAGGAAAGAAGAAACCGATTTGGTTATTGCGTAAAATGACGAAGGGGTCGCCATGATCAACAGCATCCGCGCTGTCCGCCGCGCCAAGGGGCTGACTCTCGAGGAAGTCGGGCTGCGGTGCGACCCGCCGACCACCGCGCAGACGATCGGCCGCCTCGAAACCGGCACCCGCACCTTGTCGCTCGTCTGGATGAACCGCATTGCAAAGGCGCTCGGGGTCGAGGCCGCCGAACTGGTGCAACTGCCGCAGGACACGCAGCTCACGATTACCGCCTTGCTGGGCCCCGATGGCGCCGTCGCGCCGACCCGCGTCGAGCAGGCGCTCACCGCCCGGCCCGGCGAGGATATGGTCGCGGTGCGCGTCTCGGCTTCGATCGGCGATTATCGCGCCGGCGACGAAATCTGGTGCCGCAAGCTCGAGGACAATTGGGCCAGTGCCCTCAACCGCGATCTCCTCGTCCCGCGCCCCGCCGGCCGCTTCGTCTTCGCGCGCCTGCTCAACGTCGACGGTGAAAAGCTCCACCTCCTCCCGCTCGGCGCCGGCCAGCGCCAGCAGGTCGTCAGCAACCCGCCCTGGGCCGCGGTTGCGGTGCGGCTGATCCGCAGCCTTTAGTCCACTCCCCGTTTGTCCTGAGCTTGTCGAAGGACCGTCCTTTTCTCGGACGACGAAAGGAAGAACAGTGCTTCGACAAGCTCAGCACGAACAGGCAAGGGGAAGCATATGACCGCCCCCCTGCGCGTCCTCAGCATCGCGACGCTCTTCCCCGATAGCGCACGCCCCAATTTCGGGCTGTTCGTCGAAAAGAGCCTGCGCGCGCTCGCCGCGCAGCCGGGCGTCGACCTCACGATCATCGCCCCCGTCGGCCTCCCGCCCTTCCCGCTGTCGCTCCACCCGCGCTACCGCGCGCTCCGCGATCTCCCGCGGCAGGAAAGCTGGAACGGCCTCACCGTCCATCGCCCGCGCTTTACCCTACTTCCCAGGATCGGGTCGCGCTTCAACCCGGCGCGGATCGCGCGCGCTGTCCTCGCCGCGATCGGCGACCGCCGCTTCGATGTCGTCGACGCGCAATTCTTCTACCCCGACGGCCCGGCAGCGATGCGCGTTGCGGCCGCGCTCGACCTCCCCTTCTCCGCCAAGGCGCGCGGCGCCGATATCAGCCATTTCGGCCATGATCCCGCCACCGCCCCGCAATTGCTCGACGCCGCGCACAAGGCCGCCGCCCTGCTCGCGGTCTCCGAGGCGATGCGCCGCGACATGGCAGCGATCGGCATCGATCCGGCCAAGATCGCGGTCCACCACACAGGCATCGACACCGCGCGTTTCGCGCCCGGCGACCGCGCCGCCGCGCGCGCCGCGCTCGGCATGGACGACGCACCCGCGATCCTCACCGTCGGCGCCCTCATTCCGCGCAAGGGACAGGCGCTGGTGATCGAGGGGCTGCCCGCGCTCCCCGGCGTTCAGTACTGGCTCGCCGGCGCGGGGGAGGAGCAAGGCCGCTACCGCGCGCTGGCCGAACGGCTCGCCGTTGCCGACCGCGTGCATTTCCTCGGCGCGATCGCCAACGCCGAGCTGCCGCAGCTCTACCGCGCCGCCGATGTCGTGGTGATGCCCTCGGCCAGCGAGGGCCTCGCCAACGCCTGGGTCGAGGCGCTTGCCTGCGGCACACCGATCGTGATCAGCGAGGCCGGCGGTGCCGCCGAACTTATCACCTCGCCCGTCGCCGGCCGCATCGTCGACCGCAGCGCCGCCGCCATCGCCGCCGCGGTGAAAGCGATCCTTGCGACCCCGCCCGAGCCCGCTAAGGTTGCCGCGACGCTCGCCGGCCGCTTCGACTGGGACCGCAACGGCCGCGAACTCGCCGCGCACCTCCGCCGCTGCACCCAAAAATAAGGGGGGCCGAGGCCCCCCTTTGATCCTTGCCGGAGATAGCGCCGATCAGACGACCGCGCCGTCGTCCTTCCGCTCGACGCGCTCGCCGCCCATGATCCCGCTCGTGGTGCGCGGGATGAAGCTGTCGGGACCGACCTTCAGCCACACCAGCACCGGCGTCGACATCAGCACCGACGAATAGCCGCCGATGAACACGCCGAACAGCATCGCCGCTGTGAAGCCGAATATCACGTCGGGGCCGAAGATCAGCAGCATGCCGAGCGCCAGCACCATCGCGACGGTCGTCATCACGGTACGCGACAGCGTCTCGTTGATGCTGAGGTTGAGCAGCGGGATGATCTCCATCTTGCGGTATTTTTTGAGATTCTCGCGGATGCGGTCATAAACGACGATCGTGTCGTTCAGCGAATAGCCGACGATCGTCAGCAGCGCCGCGACGCTGTTCAGGTCGAACTGCATCTGCGTCACCGCGAACAGCCCGAAGGTCAGCGACACCTCGTGGAACAGGCGCCCGAGCGCCCCGACCCCGAACTGCCATTCGAAGCGGATCCAGATATAGATCGAGATGCCCAACACCGCGAGCGCGAGGCTCATCGCGCCGGTGCGCAGCAATTCGCCCGACACCTTGCCCGACACGGTTTCCACCGCCCCGGTCTTGGCCGTCGGAAACACCTTGTGAATCCCCGCGACAAGCTTTTCGCCCGCCTTGTCGGCGGCTTCCTTGTCGCCTTCGGGCAACGCGGTACGGATCGAGATCGCCTGGTCCGAACCGAATTGCTGGATCGTCGGTTCGCCGAGGCCGATCTGGCCGACCTTCTCGCGGATCTCGTCGATCTTCGGCATGGTGCCCGAGAATTCGACGCGAACCGACTGGCCGCCGACGAAGTCGACGCCGAGGTTAAGCCCCTTATACGCCACCAGCGCGATCGACACCGCGACAAGGAAAAAGCTCATGAACGAGGCAAATTTCCGCCAGCGCAGGAAATCGATGTTGGTGTCGTCGGGGACGAGTTTCAGCAAGCGCATCTGTCCGCTCCCTTAAATATTGATCGTCGTCGGCCGCGCGCTGCGCAGCCAATGGGCCACGAACATGCGGGTGACGGTGACGGCGGTGAAGACGCTGGTGACGATGCCGATGGTCAGCACGACCGCAAAGCCCTTGATCGGCCCGGTACCGAACCAGAACATCAGCGCCGCGGCGATCACATTGGTGACGTTGGCGTCGAAAATCGCGCGGCTCGCTTCGCTATAGCCGAGTTCGACCGCCTGGAAGACGCGTCTCCCGCGTTTGAGCTCCTCGCGTATTCGCTCGTTGATAAGCACGTTCGCGTCGACCGCAGCGCCGATCGTCAGCACGAAGCCCGCAATGCCCGGCAGCGTCAGCGTGGCGTTGAAGAACGCCATGATCGAGATGATCAGCACGACGTTGAACGCCAGCGCGATATTCGCATAGACGCCGAAGCGGCCATAAACGACGAGCATCAGCGCCAGCACCGATGCGGTCGCGACGATCCCGGCGATCGCGCCCTTGCGGATCGAATCGGCACCGAGTTCGGGAGTGACGGTGCGTTCCTCGACCACGTCGAGCTTCACCGGCAGCGAGCCCGAGCTCAGCGCGATGGCGAGCTGGTTCGCGGTCTGGACGGTGAAATTGCCCGAAATCTGTGCGCTGCCGCCCAGGATCGGCTCGTTGATCGACGGCGCCGACAGCACCTTGTCGTCGAGCACCATCGCGAAACGCTTGCCGACATTCTGCCCGGTGACGCGCGCGAAGACGTTCGACCCCGCCGAATCGAAACGCAGCGACACGGCAGCCATTTGCTGCTGGTTGAAGTCCTGCTTCGCGCTGATCAGCTGGTCGCCGCTGATCATCACCTGCCGGCGCAATATCTCGCCCGGCTGGCCGCCGCCCTCGCCGGGGGCATAAGGCACAAATTCGCTGCCGACCGGAACGGTCACCGGACCGCTCGGACCGACCACGCCATTGGGGTCGACCATGCGGAACTCGAGCCGCGCGGTCTGGCCGAGCAGGTCCTTCAGCGCCTTCGGGTCCTGCAGGCCGGGGACCTGCACCACGATGCGGTCGTCGCCTTCACGGATGATCGTCGGCTCGCGCGTACCCAGTTCGTTAACGCGTTTGTCGACGATGTCGCGCGCCGATTCCATCGCGCGCGCAACCGCTTGGGTGCGTCCCGCCGAGGTCAGCGTCATCACAATGCGCGTGTTGTCGATAATCTCGATCGACCAGTCGCGCTGGCCGGTCATGCCTGCACCCTGCGTTTCCTTGAACAGCCGGTCGCGTGCATCGTCGAGCTGCGCCTGGTCGCGGACCAGGAAGCTGATCGTGCTGCCCGACGCCTTGAAATCGCCGATCGCGATATCGTCGTCGGGCCCGCGCTCGCCCTTCATCGCCGCGCGCACGGTCTTTTCCATATTGGCGAGCTGCGTCTTGTTGAGGTCGTCGAGGTCGGCCTCGAGCAGCAAGTGGCTGCCGCCCGCCAGGTCGAGGCCCAGATTAACCTTGATCTGGGCAAAGCCCGGCAGGTTGTCGACGGTCTTTTGCGGCAGGAATGTGGGGATGGAAAACAGTATGCCGAGCAGCAGGATGATGCTGATGCCGACGGTCTTCCAGCGCGGGAAATCGAGCATGTCTTTGGTCCGATAAGTGGGTTGCGACGCCGCGCGAAGCGGGCCGCCGCCGGATCAATCGTTGGCGGGCTTGCCGCCGGGCTGCAGCACGTCCGACAGGGTCGCCTTGACGACCTTGATCTTGACGCCCTGCGCGATTTCGACATCCGCGAAATCATCGTCGACGCGCGTCACCTTGCCGACGATGCCGCCGCCGGTCACGACCTGGTCGCGCGGCTTCACCGCCGCGATCTTCGCGCGGTGGTCCTTCATCCGCACCTGCTGCGGGCGGATCAGGAAGAACCAGAATACGACGAAAATCAGCACCATCGGGATGAGCTGTGCAAAGGGGAAGGCTGCGCTCCCGGCTCCGGCCGCCTGGGTCAGAAGCAATGTCGTCGACATGGATGAAAAACTTTCCGTTGATATGCTGCGCCATCCCCACCCGGGACGGGCGCGCAAGATAATGGCGCGGCGCCTATCACGCGGGGGCCAACCGTGCAACCGGCGGCTGCGCGCCGTCCCCCACGGCAAGCAGCGTCGAAATGGGGCCTCGGCATCCGAGTTCAAGGCGGTCGGCACGATATTGCATCGAGGCCCGCCTCTCCGCTTGCATCGCCCGTCAACCCGCGCTAGGGGCCTCGCCTGCCCAATCGGGCCGGTCGGGACGTAGCGCAGCCTGGTAGCGCATCACACTGGGGGTGTGGGGGTCGGAGGTTCGAATCCTCTCGTCCCGACCAATTTAACCGCCGCGGCTTCCAAAGCACAGGGCGCGGCGGGAGCGGCACAGCCAAGCGCCCCGACATGGAATTCTCTCTCGAAATCTTTGCCCTTTTGACCGCGGTCGCCTTTGCCGCCGGCGCGATCGACGCGCTGGCCGGCGGCGGCGGGCTGCTCACCATTCCCGCGCTGATGGCGGTCGGGGTGCCGCCGGTGGCCGCGCTCGCGACCAACAAGCTGCAAAGCACCATCGGCACCGCGTCGGCCTTTGCCGCCTTCTGGCGGAACGGCCATGTCGACCCTCGCCGCCTCGCCATGCCCGCCGTCGGCGCCTTCGCCGGATCGATGCTGGGCGCGACGGTGGTCCAGCACGTCGATTCGCGCTTCCTCGCCGCTTTCGTGCCGATCCTGCTGATCGCGATGGGTTTCTATTTCCTCCTCGCCCCGCCGATGAGCGACGTCGATCGCCATGCACGCGCGGGTCCGGTCGGACTGACCCTGATCGTCTCGGCCATCGGCTTTTACGACGGCTTCTTCGGTCCGGGCGCCGGCTCGTTCCTGACGCTCGCGCTCGTCGCGCTGGCCGGGCTCGGGCTCGTGCGCGCGATCGGCAACACGAAATTCCTCAACCTCGCGACCAATGCCGCGGGCCTGCTGGCGATGATCGTCGGCGGCCAGGTCTTGTGGCTTCTCGGCCTGACCATGGCCGCCGCGAATATCGCGGGAAATCAGGTCGGCGCGCGGCTCGCGATGCGCTTCGGCGGGCGCGGCGTCCGGCCGCTGCTCGTCGTCATGTCCTTCGCGCTCACCGCAAAGCTGCTCGCCGATCCCGATAACCCGCTCTGGACGCTGTTCTAGGGCTTGGATTCGGGCGGCGGCGCGGCGGCCTGCGCCCTGCGCATCGCCGCCATCTCGGCCTTGTCGACCGCGCCGTCGCCATTGGTGTCGATGCGCTGGATCATTTCGTCGATCTTCGCGCTGTCGACCGGTTTGGTGTCGCCCTTCTTGGCCGCCTGCGCTTCGGCCGCCTTGGTCAGTTCGGCCTTGTCGATCTTGCCGTCGCCATTGGCGTCGATCATCGCGAACATGCGGTCGCCATTGTCGCCCGCCGGCTCGGCGGCATGCGCGGCCGGAATGGCCAGCGCCAGCGGCGCGGCGATCATAAGCATTATCTTCACGTCATTTCCTCTTCGATAGGTAGCGGCGTTTCCGCCGGAAAGCCCCGGCGCCGCTATGACGGCCGCTTCACCGTCCGGCCATATCGCGAGGATGCAGGCCGCCGCGATTGCGCGGCGCTTCAACCGCCAGCTGTTACGGGATCAGGACGACTTTCCCCACCACCTCGCGCCGTTCGAGCATCGCGAACCCTTCGCGCCAGTCGCTCAGCGGGAGTGCGGCGTGGACATGCGGTCTGATCTTCCCCTCGGCCGCCAGCGCGTCGATCGCGGCGATATTCTCGGCCCCGCGCTCGGGAAAGCGCCGGCCATATTCGCCCGCGCGCACCCCGACGACCGAGAATCCCTTGATCAGCGGCATGTTGACCGACACCTCGGGAATGCGCCCCGAGGCAAAGCCGATCACCAGCAGCCGCCCCCCGAACGCGATGCAGCGCGTCGATTCGTCGAATATATCGCCGCCCACGGGGTCGAAGATGACGTCGGCGCCGCGCCCGCCGGTCAGCGCCTTCACCGCATCGCGAAACCCCGGCTCGGCCCCGATCACCGAATCGGGGGCATAAAGGTCCGCCAGCGCCGCGCGCTTCTCGGCGCTGCTCGCCGCGGCGATCACCCGCGCGCCGAGCGCCTTGGCCAAGTCGACCGTCGCCAGCCCGACCCCGCCCGCCGCGCCATGCACGAGCACCCATTCGCCCGGCTCGACCCGCCCGCAGCGCGTCAGCGCAACCCAGGCGGTGAGATAGGCGACGCCATAGGCCGCCGCTTCCTCCCACGACAGCCGCACCGGCTTGGCGCGCAGCGCAGTCGCGGGGACGATCGCATATTCGGCCATCGCGCCAAAGCGATTGCCGCCGAGCACGGCATCGCCCACCCGCCACGCCGTCACCCCGTCGCCCAGCGCATCGACCTCGCCCGCGAGTTCGAGCCCCGGGGTGAACGGCAGCTCGGGTTTCAACTGATAGGCGCCGCGCGTCATCAGCAGGTCGGGGAAATTCACCGCCGCCGCGCGTACCCGCACCCGCACCTCGCCCGGTCCCGGCTCGGGCTCCGCAAGATCGGTCAGCGTGCAGCCGCGATGATCGTCCGCAAGATCGCTGACCAACAATGCCCGCATGGAAAAATCCTTTCCTAATTTATTCCTATATGGTTCGTTCTGCCGGTCCAACCAACCGGAGATGCGAATCATGCCCAGACCAACCAGCCGAAAATTCGATGTCGACGCCATGATCGACGCCGTCATCGACCGCGAAGGCGCTTATGTAAACCACCCCGCCGATCGGGGCGGCGCGACCTGCTGGGGCATCAGCGAGGCGGTGGCGCGCGCCGAGGGCTATGCCGGCGCGATGCGCGACCTGCCGCGCGCCGAAGCCGCGTCGATCTACCGCCGCATCTATTGGCTACGCCCCGCTTTTGACCAGGTCGCACGCCGCGCCCCCGCGATCGCGACCGAATTGTTCGACACCGGCGTCAACATGGGCACCGCGACCGCGATCGGGTTCCTACAGCGCTCGCTCAACGCGCTCAACCGCTCGGCGCGCGACTATCCCGACATTGCGGTCGACCGCGACATCGGCCCGCGCACCCTGTCGGCGCTCGACGCGCTGCTCCGCCTGCGCGGGGCGGGCGGCGAGACGGTGCTGCTGCGCGCGATGGAGGCGCTGCAGGGCGAACGCTACATCGCGCTCGCCGAACGCCGTCCCAGCCAGGAAGCCTTTCTCTACGGCTGGCTCGCGACCCGCATCGGAGGAGCCGGAGCCCCCTGACAAAAGGGGGACGTGGCGTGACCTTTGTGACCTTCCGACAAACAGGAGATAGTGAAATGAGCATCATCACCGGCCTGATCGGCCCCGTCGCCAAGCTGATCGACAAGATCATCCCCGACCCCGAAGCGCGCGACCGCGCCAA
>VFQM010001434.1_pt1 | contig 20913 bp, 29 predicted proteins | sample 3512391 | NCBI WGS metagenome assembly VFQM01 (sample SAMN10412369, study PRJNA504923) | tailings metagenome | isolation source: Replicate 1 from Balatoc abandoned mine | place: Philippines | reverse complement strand
CGGATGATTGGGGCATGCCAGACAGCACCCGGCCCTGTCGGACCGCCTGCGCGCTAGTCTGGTCGAGTGCGAGGGCCGGGATGTCGTCCAGCCCCGCCTCAAGCGGCAGGAGGAGGTGTTCAAGGCCCCGGCCCTTAGCGGTTTCCTCCAACAAGTCCAGCGAAATCGCCTGCGTTTCGAGGAAGGGCCCGGCCTTGATGCGGCGCAAATAGGTTACGTGGCCGCAGGTACCAAGGGCGTGGGCGATGTCGCGGGCGAGCGAGCGGATGTAGGTGCCTTTGGAGACGTGGGCGATGAGGGTGACATGATCCAGTGGGTCGTCACCCCGGCGCAGGCCGGGGCCCAGTGTCCCGTCGTGCAACACTTGCCGCTTTGGGTCTCGGCCTTCGCCGGGAAGACGAAGGGTAAGCGAATGGACAGTCACCGTCCGCGCATTCAGCTCCACCGCCTCCCCTGCCCGCGCCCGGTCATAGGCACGCTGGCCATCCACTTTCAGCGCGGAATAGGCGGGCGGCACCTGCTCGATGGCGCCGGTGAAGCGCGGCAGTACGGCCTCAAGCTCTGCCAAAGTGGGCCGCACATCACTGGTCGCGATCACCGGCCCCTCGGTATCGAGCGTATCGGTCTCATCGCCGAAGCGGATCGTGAAGGCATAGATCTTGTCGCTATCGAGCATCCGCCCGGCCAGCTTCGTTGCCTCCCCCAGCGCGATCGGCAGCACGCCTTCGGCCAGCGGATCGAGCGTGCCGCCGTGGCCGACCTTGGTCTTGGCATAGCCGTTCTGGCGCAGCACGCGCTTGACCGCGCTCACGGCCTGGGTGCTACCCATCCCCCGCGCCTTGTCGAGGATCAGCCAACCGGAGAGGGGCAGTTTCATCCGCGCAGCGCCTCTGAGAAGTGCCTGCGGCACAGCGCCACGTAGCTTTCGTTCCCGCCGATCTCGGTCTGCTGCCCTTGGCGAACCGCAGCGCCGCTCTTGTCGACCCGCAGGTTCATCGTGGCCTTCCGCCCGCAGTGGCACACGGCCTTGAGCTCGACCAGCGCATCCGCAATCCCGAGCAGCACCGCAGAACCGGGGAACAGCGCACCCTTGAAGTCCGTCCTGAGGCCATAGCAAAGGACCGGAATTGCGCTCTCGTCGGCCAGCCGCGCCAACTGCCAGACCTGCCCGGGGCTGAGAAACTGCGCCTCGTCCACCATCACGCAATCCAGCGGCTGCACCTTGTGCGCTGCGCTGATTACCGCCCACAGGTCGGTTTCGGGCATGAACTTGTGCGCGTCGCTCTCCAATCCGATGCGGCTCCTCACCATGCCCTCGGACCGGCTGTCGAGCGCCGCGGTCCATACCATCGTCGCCATCCCGCGCTCGCGATAGTTGAAGTCCGCCTGCAGCAGGTGCGAGGATTTGCCCGCATTCATGCTCGCATAGTAGAAATAGAGCTTGGCCATGGCGCCCTCCTACCCCCTTGACGAGCACCGGGCGAGCGCGGACTTGAACCTTTTGTGCAGGTCGTGCGTATGGATAGATGATGACCCGTCGCACCGCTCTTGTTCGCCTGCCGATTATGGTGCTGCTGGCGCTCAGCGTGCTGGCCAATGCCGCGAGTGTCCCGCAGCGCTACACGCTCGACGCCAGCGCGAGCAACGTCTCGGCCAAGGTCCCCTTCTTCGGGCTTGCCAGCAAGACTGCGTATTTTCCGCGGATGCAGGGCGCCGTCACCATCGTCCCCGGCGCGCCCGATAAGGCGGTTATCGACGTGACATTCGATGCCACCGCGATCGAGGCGCCAGACGAGGTGACACTCGCGCGGTTGCGGGGTGAACGCTTCTTCTGGGTGGAGAAATACCCCACGATCCGGTTCATTGGCCGCGCGCTCAAATTGTCGAGCGCGACCCGCGGCACGGTTTCGGGCGAACTCACGGCCCGCGGCGTCACCCGCCCGGCGAGCCTTGCGGTGACCTTCGATATCGATCCGGTGGCGCAGGCCGGAAAGCCCGTCAGCTTCACCGGCACCACCACTATCGACCGGCGCGAATTCGGGATGAAATCCTATCAACTGATCGTCGGCAACAAGGTCGACATTACTTTGAAAGCGCGAATGGTGCCCCGCTAGTCCTGCTCGTCGTCCAGATCGCGCAGCACCTTGGGATCGCGCAGCAGTGCCTCGATGCGGTCGGCTTCGGCGAAGCTTTCATCCTTGCGGAACTTCAGCTTGGGGGCGAATTTGAGGCCGAGGCGCTGAGCCACCTCGCGCTGGAGGAAGGCGGTGTTCTGCCTGAGGGCCTTCACGACCTCCTCGTCACCGGCACCCAGCAACGGCTTCACATAGGCCGTCGCATGGCGCAGATCGGGTGTCATGCGCACTTCGGTGACCGAGATATGGCTTGAGCTTACCACATCGTCATGCACCTCGCCGCGTGCGAGCAGTTCGGACAGGATATGCCGTACCCGTTCGCCCACCTTGAGGACGCGGACCGATTGCTGTTCGGCGGTGAAGGGTTGCCTGGCCACTATCTCATCCCCGTGCTGTCGGGTGTCGGACGCGGGGTGGGGATCGCGGTGGACGTGGAGCGGGCATAGATCGTCCCGTCCTCGGCCAGCAACTCGCCTTCGAGGAAGATCACCCTCTGCCCCGCCTTCACCACCCTGCCCTTGCCAATGATGGTCGAGCCCTCGGGGATCAGGCGGATGAGGCTCATGGAAATGTCGAGATTGAGCGGCGCCATGGCTCCGCCCGTCGCCGCGACATAGGCATAACCCATAACGTCATCGAGATAGCCCGCCACAAGCCCGCCCTGCACGCCGCCGCGCCAGGTGCAAACCTCGCGCTTCACGGTGAAGCGCATCGTCGCGATCTGGGCGGCCTCGTCCCAGCTGACGAACTGGGAGCCGAGCAGCGCCGTGTGCGGCGACTGCCCGGCATCCTCGGGATAGTTCCGGTCGTTCAGACTCACAGCGTCCGCTCACGCTCCTCGACCGAGAAGACTTCGAGGTTGTCGCCCGGCTTGATGTCGTTGGTGTCTTCCAGCACCACGCCGCATTCGAGACCGGCGCGCACTTCGTCGACATCGTCCTTGAAGCGCCTGAGCGAGTGGATCTTGGTGGCCGAGACGATGACATCCTGACGGGTGAGACGCGCGAACAGACCCTTGCGGATCGCACCTTCCAGAACCAGCAAACCTGCCGCCTTGTCCTTCTTGCCCGCAGGGAAGACCTGCTTGACCTCGGCACGACCGACCACGGTTTCGATCCGCTCCGGACCGAGTTCGCCGGCCATCTCCTTGGCGATGGCATCGGTGAGGTGATAGATGACATCGTAATACATCATCCGCACGCCATCTCGCTTCACAAGATCGCGCGCCTTGGCATTGGGACGCACGTTGAAGCCGATGATCGGGGCCTTGGAAGCGCCCGCCAGCAGCACGTCGCTTTCGGTGATCGCACCCACGCCCGCGTTCAGCACACGCACCTTGATCTCGTCGTTCGAGAGATTGTGAAGCGCATTGACGATCGCTTCGACCGAGCCCTGCACGTCGGCCTTCACCACGACCGGAAATTCGATAACGTTCGAGGTGAGGCCAGCGAACATCGTGTCGAAATTGGTGGGCGCCAGCGCGGTGCGCTTTTCGGTCGCCAGCTCCTGACGATACTTGGCGACTTCGCGGGCGCGCTGTTCGTTTTCGACCACGGTGAGGTTGTCACCGGCCGACGGCACGCCGCCAAGACCAAGCACCTCGACCGGCATCGAGGGGCCGGCTTCCTTGAGCTGCTGGCCCTTGTCGTCGACGATCGCGCGGACCTTGCCGCTCTGCGTGCCGACCACGAAGGTATCGCCGCGCTTCAGCGTCCCGCGGGTGACGAGCACGGTCGCAACCGGGCCGCGGCCCTTGTCGAGCTGGGCTTCGATCACGGTCGCCTCGGCATCGCGGTCGGGACGGGCCTTCAGTTCGAGCAGTTCGGCCTGAAGCCCGATCGCCTCGATCAGCTTGTCCAGCCCTGCCCCGGTCTTGGCCGAAAGCTCCACGTCCTGCACATCGCCCGACATCGCCTCGACGACGATTTCGTGTTCGAGCAGACGCTCCCGGATCTTCTGCGGGTTGTATTCCGGCTTGTCCGACTTGGTGATCGCCACGATCATCGGAACGCCCGCGGCCTTGGTGTGGTTGATCGCTTCGATCGTCTGCGGCATCAGCCCGTCATCACCCGCGACCACCAGAACGACGATGTCGGTCACATTCGCCCCGCGCATCCGCATTTCGGTGAAGGCCGCGTGGCCGGGCGTATCGAGGAAGGTGATCTTCGACTTGTCCTTGGTGGTGATCTGGTAGGCGCCGATGTGCTGGGTGATGCCCCCGGCCTCGCCCTTCACCACATCCGTGCCGCGCAGGGCATCGAGCAGACTGGTCTTGCCGTGGTCGACATGGCCCATGATCGTCACCACCGGCGGACGCGCCACCAGCGTTTCTTCCGGATCGGTATCCTCGGACGTGTCGATATCGACATCGCTCGCCGAAACGCGGGTGATGTTGTGGCCAAACTCTTCGACCAGCAGCTCGGCGGTGTCCTGATCGATGGTCTGGTTGACCGTGACCATCATGCCCATGTTGAACAGCGCCTTCACGAGGTCGGCGCCCTTCTCGGCCATGCGGTTGGCGAGTTCGCTGACGGTGATCGCCTCGGGGACGACCACATCGCGCACCTGCTTTTCGCGCGGCTTCGACGGGCCGCCTTGACCACGGCGTTCTTTCTCGCGTGCACGCTTCAATGCGGCGAGGCTGCGCGCACGGCGGCCTTCGTCTTCGTTCAACGCGCGCGTGACGGTGAGCTTGCCCGAGCGGCGGTTGTCCTTGCCTTCGTCGGCAGGCGCGGCGCGCTTGTCGTCCTTCTTCTTGGGCTTGGCCTCGGGCGCGGCGGGACGCTTGAGCTCAGGGCGCTCAACCGGCGTGAAGCGGCGGGCGGCGGGCACGGCGGCCTCGGCGGGCACAGACGCGGCGGGCGCATCCGCGGGAGCCGAGGGCGCTTCGTCCACAGGCGCGGCCTCAGGCTGCGCGGGCGTATTGGCGGCGGCGGCGCGCTGGCGCTCGGCCTCCTCTTCCGCGCGGCGGTTTTCTTCGGCGCGGCGGCGTTCATCCTCTTCGGCGCGCTGGCGCTCCTCGTCCTCACGCTTGCGCGCTTCCTCGGCCATGCGCAGCCGCTCTTCCTCGGCTTCGAGCTGCAGGCGCTTCACGCGTTCCTGGGGGGTCTCGCCCGCAGGGGCAGGACGCGCCGGGCGCGGAGCCGGGGTCGGCGCAGAGGCCGGAGCCGCCATGACCGGTTCGGGAGCGGGCGGCGGCGGCGGCGGAGCGGCCTCGCCCGGCTTGCCGAGCACGCGGCGGCGCTTCACCTCGACCACCACCTTGTTGGTGCGGCCGTGGCTGAAGGTCTGCTTGACCTCGCCCGCATCCACCGAGCGCTTGAGGCCCAGGGGTTTGCGGGTGCGCTGGTTGTCGTTGTCGTCGCTCATTATCGCTCGTCAGTCCTTCACGTATTCGTCAATTGCCGCGGCCCCGCCCGAAGGCGGATCCTCGTCGCCGGGAGCGTCCCGGCCGTCGTCATTGGTCGCGTTCGTCCGATCATTCCCGGCGAAATACACCAGCCGGGACACCGCCTGGAGCACGCGGGAGCCTGCCCGCATGTCGCCGGGATGGCCGGCAACGCCCAGGTGGACCACGTTTTCGCGGCCCAATGCCACAGACAGCGCATGGCGGTCCAGTGGCAAGACTTGCCCACGCTGGCCCGATCCTTCGGCATCATTGCCCACGCGCCAGGCCTGATCGAGCTTGCGCCGACCATCCTCACTGGAATCGGACGCATGGAGCAGCACAGCGATCCGCCCGGAGCGGGCCTGCTCCTCGATCCGGGCTGAACCCAACACGATGTTGCCGCTGCGCAGCTCAAGCCCCAGCCGGTCACCCAGATGACGCGCCAGGGCCGCCTCGACCCGTGCCGCGAGATCTTCCGGAATGGTGAGAGGCGCACCCTTGAAGGCGCGCATCAGCGCCTTCCTCAGATGGCCCTCGGCCAGCGCGTCTTCAAGCGCTGCGCGGTTCACGCCGATCCACGCACCGCGCCCGGGGGCCTTGGCCGCAGCATCGGGCAGCACCAGCCCATCGGGCGAGATCGCCAGACGCACCAGCGTTTCCCGCGCCGAGGTGTCCCCGGTAAGGATACAGCGCCGCTCACTCTCCGCCTTGGCGGGGAGCGACGGCTCAGCGATGTCGGACGTCAGGCGCTCATTGGGTGGAGTCCGCATGGGCGGCCTCCTCAACAGGCTCGTCTTCGAACCAGTGCGCTCGCGCGGCCATAATGATCTCGTTGCCCTGCTCTTCCGAGAGGCCATATTCGCCCAGCACGCCGCCCTTGTCCGTTTCGCGCTGCGGACGACGCTGCGGGGGCCCTGCGGCGTCGTTGTTGCGGCGACGCGGCGCTTCGCGCTTCTTGGCGATCAGTTCGTCGGTGGCGAGATCGGCGAGATCATCGAGGGTCTTGATCCCGGCCTTGCCGAGCGTGACCAGCATCGCTTCGGTGAGGTGCGGGATTTCAGCCAGTGCATCTTCCACGCCGAGCCCGCGGCGCACTTCGCGGTGCGCGGCTTCCTGGCGCTCGAGCGCTTCGAGCGCGCGGCTCTGGAGTTCCTCGGCGAGTTCATCGTCGAAGCCTTCGATGCTCGCGAGTTCGGCGATCTCGACATAGGCCACTTCTTCCAGCTCGGCGAAGCCTTCGGCCACCAGCAGCTGGGAGAGGGTTTCGTCGACGTCGAGTTCTTCCTCGAACATCTTCGAACGCTCGGCGAATTCCTTTGAGCGCTTCTCCGAGGCTTCTTCCTCGGTCATGATGTCGATCTGGTGACCAGTGAGCTGGCTCGCCAAGCGAACGTTCTGACCGCGGCGACCGATGGCCAGCGACAGCTGATCGTCGGGCACCACCACTTCGATGCGGCCATCATCTTCGTCGAGCACAACGCGGCTGACGGTAGCAGGCTGGAGCGCGTTCACCACGAAGGTCGCGGTGTCTTCCGACCAGGGGATGATGTCGATCTTTTCGCCCTGCAATTCCTGCACGACAGCCTGCACGCGGCTGCCCTTCATGCCGACGCAGGCGCCGACCGGGTCGATGCTGGAATCGCGGCTGATCACGCCGATCTTGGCGCGGCTGCCCGGGTCGCGGGCGGCGGCCTTGATCTCGATGATGTTGTCGTAGATTTCGGGCACTTCCTGCGCGAACAGCTTCTTCATGAAGTCGGGGTGCGCGCGGCTGAGGAAGATCTGGGGGCCGCGGTTGTTGCGTTCCACCTTGGTGATGAGCGCGCGGACGCGCTCCCCGGTGCGGGCGGCTTCGCGCGGGATCTGCTGGTCGCGGCGGATCACGCCTTCGGCGCGGCCGAGGTTGACGATCACATGGCCGAATTCGACCGACTTGATCACGCCGGTGATGACTTCGCCCTGACGGTCCTTGAACTCTTCGAACTGACGCTCACGCTCGGCGTCGCGGACCTTCTGGAAGATCACCTGCTTGGCGGACTGGGCATCGATGCGGCCGAGATCGACCGGGGGCAGCGGATCGACGATGAAGTCACCCACCTTGGCGCCGGGCTGCAGCTTCTCGCCCTGCTTCAGATCGACCTGCTTGAAGTAGTCCTCCACTTCCTCGACCACCTCGACCACGCGCCACAGCGTCAGATCGCCGGTCAGCGGATCGAGCTTGGCGCGGATGTCGTTTTCCGCGCCGTAGCGGTTGCGCGCGGATTTCTGGATCGCTTCTTCCATCGCCTCGATGACGATCGCCTTGTCGATCATCTTTTCCGAGGCGACCGCGTTGGCGATCGCGAGGAGTTCGGCCTTGTTGGCGGAAATGGCACTCATCAGTCGTCTGCCTTCTCTGTATCTTCGATGAGTTCGTCAGCCCCGCTGGTGTCCAGCGGGCGGGTGGCGGCGATCAGCGCGTCGGTGAGGACGAGCTTGGCCGTGTGGATATCTGCGCGCGGCAAGCGGACATCGCCCGCCTTCACTTCCTTGACGAGGACCATACCATCCTCGAGCCCGCCGAGCACGCCCTTGTTGACGCGCTGGCCGTCATAGGACTTGTCCATGACGATGCGGACCTCATGTCCGGCCCAGTTCGCGAAGTCCTTGTCGCGGGTCAGCGGACGGTCGATCCCGGGCGAGCTGACTTCAAGGTGATAGGCACCCTCGACCAGTTCCTCACCCGCTTCTTCGGCCGCATCGATGGCGTCGGAAATACGGCGCGACAGCGCGGCGCACTGATCTAGCACGAGCTGCCCGGTCGCCGGGTCTTCGGCCATGATCTGAAGTGCCATGCCGCCGTCGCCTGCCTCGGAAGGGACCATCGCCACGCGCACAAGCTCGAAGCCCAAGGCAGTCGCCTCGGGTTCAATCAGCTGGGTGAGGCGCGGGATATCGGCCATGGGGTCTTTTCGTTTGCGGAGTCGCATTGCAGAAACGGGGTTTCGGGCCGGCCCCCCAAGGCGCCAGCATCCAAACCTTGTCTCGACAATGTCGGGATTGCCGGTGCGTCTAGTCAGGTTTGTCCGATTTGGCAAGCGCCATCACGCGCTGCCCGATCGCCTCCCGCTCAGGGGTCGCCCGCCACCCAGCGGCGTACCTGATCGCGCAAGGCCGCGCGCTCGCGCCGTTCGAAGTCCTCGGCAAACTTGCGGATCTCCAGCACCATCGACTTCGCGATCGGCTCGTCGAAGATCATTGCGTTGACTCCGCCATCGGGCCCTCGCTCGGTCCGGACGATGGTGCCGAACACCTCGAATTGTTTGATCTCGACGAAACCCGACTGGTCGCGAGCCAGCGGTCCCGGCAGCGCCAGTCGCGCACCGGTGCGCGAGATGTCGAGGAGAACGCAAGGCTGAGTGGAGAAGATCGACACGAACCGCCCCGGGATCGACAGCCGCAAACGGGCCGATCCGCGGCGGCCGACGGGTGTCGGTTCTTCAGGACCAGGGGGCGGGACGGGTTGGGCCACCATGATCCGGCAATGATGGCCGCAGCCGCGTGAAGATCTACTCTCGGCCAGCCTAGCGGATTCTGCGTATCAGCTTTCGTAAGGTCAGCTCAGATCGGGCGATCATCGCTGGTGTCGCCCGTCACCCACTTGCGTGCAGTCTCCATCAGCGCGCGCTTCTCGCGCTCCTCGAAGTTCTCGTGGTAACGGCGGATGTAGAGCACGATCGCATCGGTCAGCGGCTCATCGAATGCAAGAGCGTTCAGGCCGAACTCGCTGCGGGTAACGATTGCGAAGTGGTTGATCGCACCGCAACGCAGGATCGCACCCTCTCCTTCACGCATTGCATCGAGGATGGCAACCTGCGCGCCGGTGCGCGAGAGATTGAGGAGGATGCAGGTGTGCGCCTTTTCAACCGCGATCAACTGCGCTGGAAGGCTGAGCCGCAGGCGCGGCGCCGAGCGCCGCCCGACTTGCACGACCGGAGCGTCCTTGTCACCGCTGGTCGGGTCCGCCATTCCCTGCTCACCCCGAACTGGCTCCCGCGCCGAACCCCCGGCCCGATAAAGAGCCGGCGAGTCGGACGCAGGTATCTGCGCGACCGGCTTCAATCTAGCGGAAGCAGGCTCGGCTGGCAAAGGATGGCGCGGCGAGCCGGAAAGGTCAGGGCGCATGTCAGGCTCTTCCCGCCAAGGCTTGCGATACGCCGGCGCGCAGGCCACTGCAAATCAACAAGAAACTGCTAAGACGCGATAGCATGGAGTCGGGCCGCCCTGATTGACAAGACCGCGATAGTCGAAAAGACTTTCCATTCCGTTAGAGCATCGGTCAGTCCTGCCCCTCCATGAGGGCGTGCTTGCGGATGCAGTGGCGCAGCTGATCGTAGGTGAGGCCGAGCGCGCGGGCCGTCTGGCGCTGGTTCCAGCGGTGCTTGCCGAGGGCATGGGCGAGGATAGCGCGTTCATGCGCATCGACTGCGGCGCGCAGATCCTCGACGCTGTCGAAAGTGGCCGGAGCAAGTGGTGCCTCGCTCGCCGATTTAGCCGGGGCGGCAGCGGCGCTGCTGCGACGATGTTCGGGCGGACGCGGGCGCCAGGGGCTGTCGAAGGGATCGAACTGCACGTGCGCCACCGGCATGTCGGGCGCAGCCCACCGGTATACGGCGCGCTCGACCACATTGCGCAGTTCGCGCACATTGCCGGGCCACGGGTGATCCTCGAGCGCCTCCATGACATGCGGGGCGAAACCGGGCCAGCGGTCCCATTCGAGCTCTGCCGCCATGCGCCGCCCGAAATGTTCGGCGAGCACGCCGATGTCGCCCTCGCGCACCCGCAGGGGGGGCAAGGTGATGACCTCGAAGCTCAGCCGATCGAGCAGGTCGGCGCGGAACTCGCCCGCCGCGGCCAGTGCGGGAAGATCGTCATTGGTCGCCGCCACGATCCGCACGTCGACCCGGATCGGGCGCGAGGCGCCGATGCGGGTGATCTCGCCATACTCCACCGCGCGCAGCAGCCGCTCCTGCGCGCCCATGCTGAGCGTGCCCAGTTCGTCGAGGAACAGCGTGCCGCGGTCCGCCTCCTCGAAGCGGCCCGTACGCGCCTTGGTGGCGCCGGTGAAAGCGCCCGCCTCGTGTCCGAACAGCTCGGCCTCGATCAGCGTTTCGGGCAAGGCCGCGCAGTTCATCGTCACCAGCGGCTCGTCCCAGCGGCTCGACAAGCGGTGGAGACGTTCAGCGATCAGCTCCTTGCCGGTGCCGCGTTCGCCGATGACGAGCACCGGGCGGTTCATCGCCGCAGCACGGCTAGCGCGTTCGACCGCGTCCAGAAAGGCCCCCGACTGGCCGATGAACTGGCTCTCGAACTTCACATCCAAACTATAGTAAAAATCCCCAATGCTTGGCAACAGGAACCAACACTCCCGCCCGCCCAGGCGCTCATAACGGCGCAATTCCGCCATTTTCACACTTTGGCACGGGCATTGCAGAATACCGGCCAAGACCACGTAAACTCACTGGGAGGCCCACAATGATCGACCGCAACGCCAGCCAGGCCAGCTTCTGGAGCTCCAAGCTCGGACATGCAGCCATGGCCAGCATCGCCGCGATGGCGATGATGATCGCGCTCTCCTCGCAGCTTCAGCCGGGTGCCGCCCACGCCGCCCCGCTCGCCCATCCCGCCGCCGAAGCCGGCGTGATCGAGATTGCCTGACGTGGGCGAACATGACCCCCTCGGGCCGGAGCGCCCCTCGCAGGACGTCCCCCCTGCCGACGCCGACCGCGACGCACGCCCCACCCGCGACGCGCATGACGGCGATGCTCCGGCCCAACCTTCCCGCCTGCTTTCGGCAGGGCGCCTGTCGCGGCTTGACGAGGAAATCGAAGCCTTGCGTCGCAACCCCGGCCGGACGCAATCTCAGGGGCGCACAACCCCGCCTGCGGACGAACGAGTCGCATCGCGGGACCGGGTCAACGCCTTTCTAGACGGAGTAGCCTTCATGGGCATTTTCAGCCGCACGCGCGACATCATCGCCGCCAACTTCAACGACATGCTCGACAAGGCCGATGACCCGGCCAAGATGATCCGGATGATCATCCTCGAGATGGAGGAAACCCTCGTCGAAGTCCGTGCCAGTGCCGCGCGCACGATCGCCGACCAGAAGGAAATGCATCGCCATTGCGTGAAGCTCGACCGGCTTCAGGCCGACTGGGCCGAAAAGGCGCAGCTGGCGCTCTCAAAGGACCGCGAGGACCTCGCCCGCGCTGCCCTCGTCGAGAAAAAGAAGGCCGGCGACATGGCCGACCAGCTCAAGACCGAGATCGCGGTGCTCGACGATGCCCTGCGCGCCTATGAGGAAGACATCGCCAAACTCCAGCACCGCCTGCGGGAGGCTCGCAGCCGCCAGACCGCGATCGCCGCGCGCCTCGAAAGCGCCGAGAACCGCGTCAAGCTGCGTACGCTTATGAGCACCGAGCGCACCGACGAGGCGCTAGCCCGCTTCGACCAGCTCGAACGTCGGGTCGATTACGCCGAAGGGCGTGCCGATGCGCTGCGTATCGCCGAGGATGGCCCGCCGTCGCTCGCCGATCAGATTGCCGCACTCGGCGGTTCGGACGCGATCGACGACGAACTGGCTGCCATGAAGAAGGCGCTCGGCAAGTCCGGCGACAGCGAAGGATAACAGACGATGGAAGACGTTTTCCTGCCGATCATCATCGTGGGCATGCTGTTCATCGGATTGCCCTGGGTGATCCTCCACTACATGACCAAGTGGAAGACCGCCCCCACCATCACCGCCGACGACGAGGTGCTGCTGGAGGAACTCTACAATCTGGCCAAGCGGCTCGACGAACGGATGGACACGGTCGAACGGCTCGTCGCCAGCGACGATCCGTCCTTCACCCCCGCCCGCCGCCTGATCGCCGATCAGGAGAAAGACAATCAGCAGCTGCGCGAACTGGAAGCGCTGCTCGCCGAGAAGAAAGGAACCCGCTCGTGAACAGCCCCCGCACCACGCTTTACCGCGACAAGCACAACGCCAAGCTGACCGGGGTGTGCGCCGGAATCGCCGACTACACCGGGATCAACGTCCTGTGGGTGCGGCTGGCTGCGGTGTTCCTGGCCTTCGCCACGCAAGGCTTCGTGCTGCTCGCCTATCTCATCGCCAGCTTCGTGCTCAACAAGAAGCCACCTTACCTCTACCGCGACGCCAGCGAGCAGAGATACTGGCAGGGCGTCCGCCAGAGTCCGCGCCGCACGGCGCGCGAGATCAAGGCGAGCTTCCGCGACATTGATCGCCGCCTGGCCGCAGTGGAAGCCCACTACGTCAGCAGCAACCCGCGCCTCACCGCCGAGATAGAACGGCTGCGCTAAGCCCATCATCCAGTAACAGGGACTAAGGCAATGGATCCTGCAGTGATTGGCGTGATGATCCCGATCGTCGCCCTGATGATCCCGATCGTGGCCATGTGGACGCGGCACCAGCAGAAGATGGCCGAGATGCAAGTCGGCGCCACCGCCGAGCAGACCGCCGAGAAGGCCGCGCAATATGCCGCCCACGTGCAGCGGCTGGAAGACCGGGTGCAGGTGCTCGAACGCATCGTCACCGACCGCGGCTACGATGTCGCCACCCAGATCGAGGCGCTGCGCGACCAGCGCCGGGTCGACGAGCAGGCCGCGGGCGTGCCGCTCGGCCTCGATGCGAAGGAGCGGGTGTAATGGAACTCGCCGAACTCGCCCCCTATCTCGGCTGGATCATCGGCGGCGGCTTCGCGTTGGGCGCGATGGGCATCCTTGCCTCGTTCCAGACCACCCGGATGAAGATCAAGAACGGCTACCCGCTCGAAGGGATGTGGGGCCAGTCGCTGAAGCCGGGCTCCGACAAGCAGACCGCGCACCGCGTGACCCTGCTCACCCAGGAAAACGCCGAGCTGCGCGCCGAACTGGGATCGATCAAGGACCGCCTCGCCAATGTCGAGCGGATCGTCACCGACAGCGGCTACCACCTCGGCGCCGAGATCGACGCGCTTCGTGACCGGGCGCTGGCGGGCCTCAAGGACAAGGGGGCCGCGTGATGCTGGGCGAACAGATCGTCATCGCGATGACCATGATCGCGATCGTGCTGATCGCCGGGGTGAGCGTCAACGGCATCGTCGACAAGGTGATGCAGGCCAAGCGGCTACGCTACGAAGCGCGCCCGGAGACGGAGCGGCAAGGCATCAATGCGATCAGCGAACGCCAGCAGATGATCGAGGACCGCCTGCGGGTGCTCGAACGCATCGCCACCGACCGCGCGCCGCAGCTCGCGATGGAGATCGAGGAGCTGCGCATCGAGGCTGCCAGGGACCGCCCGAAATGAGCAGTTGGGCGATCGTTGTCATGGTAGCAATCATCGTCTGGGGCGTGGTGGAATATGCCAAGGCGCGTGCCGGGATCGTCACGGACGAGGACGGTAACGAGAAGATCGCCCCGCGCGAAGACGGGCGCAGCGTGGCCGAACTTGAAGCTGCGCGGCGCGAACTGGCGGACCTGCGCGAACGGGTGAAGGTGCTCGAACGCATCGCCACCGACGCCAATTCCGCCGATGCGCGAGAGGGCGCGCGGATCGCCGCCGAAATCGAAGCGCTGCGGGGGCTGCCTGCGGCCGACAAGGAGGAAACGGGCCAATGACGAGCGTCCTTCTCGATCCGACCATCATCCTGACCGCAGGCTTTCTCGTCGCGGTGATCGTGGTGGTGGGCGCCGGCTTGCGGGCCTGGCAGGGCTGGCTTGATCTGAAGCGCCGCGAGCTCGAGCTCGTCCCCGTCAGCCGCGGGGTCGACGACACCGCAGGCCTCGGCACCGCGCGCATCGAACTGGCTGATCTGAAAGAAAGAATTCGCAAGCTCGAAGCCATCGCCAGCGGGGTCGAGCTGTGAGCGGCGCCCGCGACACGGCCGCGCAGGCCGGGATCGGCCTTGGCAGCGCCATCGCGGTGGCGATCAGCTGGAGCCTCAATCAGTCGATCCTCTGGGCGATCATCCACGGCTTCTTCGGCTGGTTCTACGTGATCTACCATGCCTTCACGCGGCCCGGGGGCCTGACCGGATAAAGCCCCCTTTGCGTTGGAGCCGCGCCCTGTTTAAGGGCGGGCAATGCGCAACCTTTCCGACATTCTCGAGGAATACGAGTTCCTCGAAGGCGATGAACGCTACGGCCTGCTGATCGAGCTGGGCCGCAGCCTCGAACCCATGCCCGAGGCGCTGAAGACCGACGCCACTTTGGTGCGCGGGTGTTCGGCCGCCGTCTGGGTCTACCCCGCCGGGACGGAGCCTAGCCGCCTGCATTTCCTCGCTGACAGCAACGCCGCGATCACCAAGGGGATCGTCGCGCTCGTCATCGCCGCGGTGCAGGATCGGCCCGCTGCCGAGGTCGCCGCGATGGATGTGATGGGCGCGCTTGCCCCGTTCGACCTGAAAAACCAGCTGTCGAGCAACCGCACCCAAGGGGTGCCGAACATGATCGCTCTGGTGAAGGAACACGCCGCAAGGCTCGCCGCCGGATAGGGCAATGTTTCACGTGAAACAGCCAATAGCGCGAGGTCTGACGGGGGTCTGAGGGGAGTCTGGCGGGGGTCTGCGACGGGTCTGGCAGGGGTCTGAGAGAGTCTGGCGCACCCCTGCGGTGCTAAAGGTTGCGCCCCACCACATCGAAGCCCTCGGCCCCCGCTCCAACAGAGTCGCGCACCACGGCGATCCCTGCTTCCTTCTGCGCCTTCAGTTCCGCCTTCAGCTTGGCCGGATCGCGCGCGAAGACGAAGCCGAAGCTCACCCCGCCTTCCTTGCCGATGGTCGCATGGTGGAGCTTGTGCGCCTGCACCAGCCGCTTGGCATAGCCCTTGCGCGGCACCCACTTCCAGTACCGCTGATGCACCAGCCCGTCATGCACCAGCGTGTAGATCACCCCGTAGAGCGTGATGCCGACCGCGGTCCACCACATCCAGTCCCAGTACAGCGAGCCGAAGATGTACATGCCTGCGTTGATCGTGCCGAACACCACCGCGAACAGATCGTTCTTCTCCAGCACGTTGTCGTGCGGTTCGTGATGGTCGCGGTGCCAGCCCCAGCCCCAGCCATGCATGATGTACTTGTGCGCATACCATGCGAACAGTTCCATCCCGATCAGCGCGGCAAGGACGATGGCGGCAGCTTCGAGCCAGCTCATGCGGGCACCTTCTCAGTCAATTCAACGCGGCCCACCCCGGCCCGGCGCGCGCCGGGCAATGCCCACCACGGCACGTCGGGGCGGCGGTGATGTTCGAGATGATAGCCGAAATGGAAGCACGAGGCGAGGCTCGCCAGTGTGCCGAAATCCTCGGAACGGGTGTTGTGGCGATCGGCGAAGGTTCCGGCGGCAAAAGTTCCGGCGGCAAAGCTGGCCGCATCCTCCCCCGCGACATGGCGGTGCGGGCGGAAGGTGCCGAAATAGAACAGCTGCAAGGACGATCCCAGCGCCGGGAGCCCGTAAAGCAGCACGATCTGCGCCATCGGGATATCCAGCACCAGCCAGTAGAACCCCACCACCGTGTGCACGAACACCAGTGAACGCCAGCCGAAATAGCGCCGGAAGAAGGTCGCATACCAGCGCCAGAAATGGCCCGGATTGTGCTCGTCGAAATCGGGATCGCCCGCGCGGCCCGCCAGCTTGTGGTGATCGAAATGCGCGTCCCGCAGCTGCTTCCACGCAAAGCCCGCGTAAAGCGCCAGCAGCACCGCGCCGATCGCGCCGTTCACCTTCGGGTGGCCGGGCACAAGGCTGCCGTGCATCGCATCATGACAGACGATGAACACGCCCACCGAAAGCCAGCACTGCACCCCTGCCAGCGCCAGCGCGAGCGGCCAGTTGGTCCAGCTCAGTTCGAACACGAACATGCCCCAGGCATGGATCTCCAGCCAGCTGCCGGCAATCGCCACCGCCAGCGCGATGCCAACCACGCGCTGGGTCGTGCGATGCGGCAAGGCGAAGGGCGACGTCATGTCAGCAGGATACGCGCGGCGTAGTCATGGGGATGCGTATAGGCTTCGCACGCGAAACGGCAATTGCGTTTGCGCGAAGAGCGCCCGCGCGCCGCGCGCCGCGCGCGAGGTTCAGCTCATTCGCACAGACCCGCGGCGCGCTCGGCAATGCCCTTCAGCCCCTTGCACTTGCGCTTGGCCGGAGGCGCGCTTTGCCCGCTGTCCGAGGCCTCCTGCCCCATGTCCCCGCCCATCGCTTCCATGCCGGGAATCAGCATCGTCGATGACCGGAACCGCACCCGCGCGATCCATTCCGGGTTCCACGGCTTCTTCGTGTCGGCAGGGCGCGGGGGGTAGGCGAAATCGGCCTGCGGGCCATAGGCCTGAAGGCTGACCATCAGCGCCTCGCCCCCGGCCTTGATAACCTCGGCCGGGATCGTGCAGTCGCGCTGTTCGGGCGGCATCACCGTGCCCGCCGCGATCAGCTTGCGCACGCCTGCGGGCGAAATCCAGTCCCACAGCGGCCCGCCGAAGGCCTGCTGTTTCGACGAGGCCCACCACACCATCTCGGTCGGGGCGCTGCCGCGGCCTGCATCCTTTGCCCCCATCGCCCAGGCGTAATAGCCGGTCGCCTTGTCCAGCCCCTGCCACGAAAGCTGGCTGGCCCCGCCCGCCGCATCGGCGGTGCGCGCCTGCAAGGGCGGCATGAAGTCCTCGGCCAGATTGAAGCCGATTTCCTTGGCGTAGTTGGCGGTGATGCGGTGCTGCCCAAGCAGCGATCCATTGGCGGGCACGCTCTTGCTGTCCTCGCCATGCGGCCAGCGGGTATAGGTGCGGCTGTTGGCGATGCCGATTTTCCAGTCCTCCGGCAGATCGACCCCGCTCATCATCAGCCCCGGGGGTATCTGGCCCTTGGCGATCTTGGCGAAATCGATCACCACCGGCTGCCCCTTGGGCGCGCGGGCGCCGCAACCCCAGAACAGCAGCAGGCGGCCACTGGGCCGCTGGAATTCGGTCTCCTCCGACCCGGCGACGCGGGTGGGAGGAAGCAGCCGCACCGACGAGCCGAGCCCGGCGGCCTTGGGCATGACGTGATCGGCCTGCGGCTTGGGCGCGGTGGTGGGAGCACCGTGGTGGAGTTCGAGCGTCTTCACCGCCTGCGGGGCGCGGCCGCTCATCATCCCCATCATCGCCCCGAACCCGCCGCCGCCGCCCATCGCGCCCATGCCGCTCATGGTGGCGGCATCCATGGCATAGCGCACCGGGCCTCCGGCGGCGGTCGACTGTGACTGGGCGACGGCGGCTGCCAGCAGGGCAGCGCCCCCGGCTCCGGCCAGTGCAACGACAGCGCGTAATGGCAGACGCATGATGATTCTCCCCGGACCCGGTGCAGAATATCACAGGGCCGGGGCTGTCACCTAGTCGCGATGACGCTGCGGCAGCCTGGCCGCGATCACTCGCCCTTGGGGAAGAAGAATTCGCGCAGATGCTCGCCGATGCGCGCCGGGCGCAGGGTTTCGGCATCGATGCAGCACCATGATGATTGCACCTCGGCCAGCACGTCTTCTCCGCGCTTGATCAGCGTCGAGTAGAACGCGCGCGCGCCGTTGAAGCGTTCGAGCACCGTCTGGGCGATCACGTCGTCATCGATGAAGGCGGGTTTTCTGTAGGTGATCTCGTGCTTGAGGGCGACCCACGCCTTGCTGGCGACATCCTCGGCCGGCGCAAGCTTGTTCCAGTGGGCGAGCACCGCGTCCTGCACCCAGTTGAGATAGCGCGCATTGTTGACGTGGCCCATGAAGTCGATGTCAGCCGGTTCGACCGTGATCGGGTGCACGAAAGCGGCGGCAGGAGATTCGTTTACTGACATGGGTGTTGGCTAGCGCAATATTATGACAAATTCCATTACCGTCTGCCCGTCAGCCGCCGCAATCTTGCCACGGCTCGGCAATCGTGACTAAGGGGGCTTCAATTCTGCCCCTGGATGATGGATCCGCACACATGGCCAGCCGCCCGCGCACGCTTTATGAAAAGATCTGGGACGCCCACGTGGTCGAAACCCGCGATGACGGGACGGCGCTGATCTATATCGACCGCCATCTCGTCCACGAGGTGACGAGCCCGCAGGCGTTCGAAGCGCTGAAGGTTGCGGGGCGCCCGGTGCGCCGCCCGGAACTGACGCTGGCGGTGCCCGATCACAACCTGCCGACCACGCCCCGGCTGGATGCGGCGGGCCGTCCGGTGCCGATCGCCGATCCGGAAAGCGCGGCGCAGCTCGCCCTCCTCGAAGTGAACGCGCCCGCCTTCGGCATCCGCTACATCCCCGCCACCGCCAAGGAGCAGGGGATCGTCCATGTCGTGGGCCCCGAACAGGGCTTCTCGCTGCCCGGCACCACCATCGTGTGCGGGGATTCGCACACGGCCTGCCACGGGGGGCTGGGTGCGCTGGCCTTCGGCATCGGGACGAGCGAGGTCGAGCATGTGCTGGCGACGCAGACGCTGCTGCTCCAGCAGTCGAAGCCCATGGAAGTGCGGGTGGAGGGCGATCTCGGCCCCGGCATCAGCGCCAAGGATCTGATCCTTCACATCGTCGGCACCATCGGTGCGGCGGGCGGCAGCGGCTACGTGATCGAATATCGCGGCAAGGTGTTCGAGCGCATGACCATCGAGGAGCGCCTCACGGTCTGCAACATGAGCATCGAGGCTGGCGCGCGCGCGGGCCTCGTCGCCCCCGACGATGTGACCTTCGCCTATCTGAAGGGCCGCCCGATGGCCCCCAAGGGTGCGGATTGGGACGCGGCAGTCGCCTATTGGCGCACGCTGCGCACCGATGAGGGCGCGGTGTTCGCCAAGAGCGTCACCATCAACGCCGCCGATATCGAACCCAGCGTCACCTGGGGCACCAGCCCCGAGGATGTCGTGCCGATTGGCGGCCGCGTGCCCTCGCCCGATGACTTCGCCGACGAATCGAAGCGCGTCGCCGCGCAGAAGTCGCTCGACTACATGGGCCTCGTCCCCGGCACGCCGATGACCGAGGTTCCCATCGAGAACGTCTTCATCGGCAGCTGCACCAACAGCCGCATCGAGGACCTGCGCGCCGCCGCCGCGGTGCTCAAGGGCCGCCGCAAGGCCGATAACGTGCGCTGGGCGATCGTTGTCCCCGGATCGGGTCTGGTCAAGGCCATGGCCGAGGAAGAAGGGCTCGACCGGATCTTCACCGAAGCCGGTTTCGAATGGCGCGAGCCGGGCTGCTCGGCGTGCCTCGGGATGAACCCCGACAAGGTCCCCCCGGGCGAGCGCTGCGCTTCGACCAGCAACCGCAATTTCGTCGGCAGGCAAGGCCCGGGCGCGCGCACCCACCTCGTCTCGCCCGCCATGGCTGCGGCTGCCGCCGTCACCGGGCGGCTCGCCGATGTCAGGGCACTGGTCTGACGAGAACGGCTTGAAACCCTTCCGCACGAGGCGCATGGAAAACCCATGACCGACAAGCCCAAGAACAACTCCGCCCGCAACGCCGCCATCGCCGCTGCGGGTGCCATCGGATCTGCGGCCGTGGCCGCAGCGCTGCTCTATGCGGGCAAGCGCAAGAAGAAGCCCAACACGCCGACCCAGCCCGGCCCGATCCCTTCGGGCGAGCCGCCGCAAACCGATTAACTCTGGCCGACTAGAAGGACGTCCATGCAGCCCCTCACCCGCGTCGAAGGCCGCGCCATCCCGCTCGGCCTCAAGAATGTCGACACCGACATCATCATCCCCGCCAAGTGGCTGAAGACCGTCAGCCGCGAGGGCCTCGGCGCGGGCGCCTTCGAGGCGCTGCGGGCAGAGCCGGGCAACGTCTTCGACGATCCGGCCTATCAGGGCGCGCCGATCCTGATCGCGGGCGACAATTACGGCTGCGGGTCAAGCCGCGAGCATGCCGCGTGGGCGATGCTCGACCTCGGCATCCGCGTGGTCATCGCGCCGAGCTTTTCGGACATCCATTCGGGCAATGCGGTCAAGAACGGCATCCTGCCCGTGGTGCTGCCGCAGGACGCGGTCGACCGGCTGCTGGAGGTGGCGCGCGAAGGCCTGGAGATCACCGTCGATCTCGAAGCGCAGACCGTCACCACCCCCTATCAGGATCGCTTCACCTTCGACATCGACCCGTTCCGCAAGCACTGCCTGCTGAACGGGCTCGACGAGGTCGGCCTCACCATGGCCCGGGGCGAGGCGATCGGCGGGTTCGAGGCGCAGCGTACCGCCGCCCAGCCGTGGCTGATGCGCGGCACGCAAGCCGCCTGAACGAACCAAACCGGGGAGAGGACCACCATGAAAGCCATTCGCACCCACCAGACCGGCGGGCCGGAAACCCTGACTCTCGACGAGATCGACACCCCCACCCCCGGCGCGGGCGAGGTGCTCGTCGCGGTCA
>VFQM010001430.1_pt1 | contig 20921 bp, 18 predicted proteins | sample 3512391 | NCBI WGS metagenome assembly VFQM01 (sample SAMN10412369, study PRJNA504923) | tailings metagenome | isolation source: Replicate 1 from Balatoc abandoned mine | place: Philippines | reverse complement strand
CGCTCTACGGGCAGGGCATGGGCGAGAAGGTCGCGCTGATCACCGACGGGCGCTTCTCGGGCGCGACGCGGGGCTTCTGCATCGGCCATGTCGGCCCGGAAGCGGCGGACTGCGGCCCGATCGCGCTGATCGAGGATGGCGACATCATCTCCATCGATGCGACTGCCGGCACCATCGACCTCGACGTCGCCGAGGACGTGCTGGATGAGCGCCGCACCTGCTGGCGGCCGCGCACCAATGATTACCAGTCGGGCGCGCTGTGGCGCTACAGCCAAGTCGTCGGCAAGGCCCGGTACGGCGCGATCACCCATCCGGGCGCGAAGGCGGAAACCCATGTCTTTGCGGACATCTAGCGCTCTCGCCGCCCTCGCGGTGCTGGCCGCGTGCAGCGGCGAAAGCCCGGCGCCTGCGGGAGAGAACGTGGAATGCGCGATCGGCGAAGGCGCCGATTTCGCTGCCGATTGCACGCTCGAGCGGGTCGCCGGGGGTCAGGAGATCGTCATCCACCACCCCGACGGCGGCTTCCGGCGGCTGCGCTTCGACGCCGCCACAGGCACGCTCGCACCGCTCGACGGGGCCGAGCCGCTGGTGATCGAGGAAGGGCAGGGCGTGCTGCAATTCGCCATCGGCCCCGATCGCTACCGTATCCCGCGCGAACCGGCAGCCACGCCCGCCGCGCCATGACGATGGCGCAGGTCCTCACGGCCGAACAGATGCGTGCTGCCGAGCAGGCGCTGTTCGACGCGGGGACCAGCGTGTCGGACCTGATGGAGACCGCCGCAGGGGGCGCGGCCGAGTGGATCCGGCGCGCCGCAGCGGGCCGCTCCGTCACTGTCCTGTGCGGCCCGGGCAATAACGGGGGTGACGGCTACGTCATCGCCCGAAGGCTGCGCGAGACGGGCCATGCGGTGACGGTCATCGCCCCGCTCGCGCCGCGCACCGATGCCGCGCAGGCAGCGAGGGCGCGCTGGGATGGCCCGGTCGGCACTGCCGGGAGCGGGCCGGGGGAGATCTTCGTCGATTGCCTGTTCGGCTCCGGCCTTGCCAGGCCCCTTGGCGCCGAACATGCGCTGCTGCTGCGCGATCTTGCCGCGCGGCACCGCTACCAGGTGGCGGTCGACCTGCCTTCGGGGATCGCGACGGACAGCGGCGCAGTGCTGAACGACAGGCTTCCCGCCTACGACCTGACGCTCGCGCTGGGCGCGTGGAAATTCGCGCATTGGAGCCTCCCGGGCCGGGCGCTGATGGGGCAGCTGCGGTGTGTCCCGATCGGCATCGCGGGCACTGCGGGGGCGGCGCAACTGATCGGGCGCCCGCACATCGCCCCGCCTGCGGCTGACAGCCACAAGTACCGGCGCGGGCTGCTGGGCGTCGTCGGAGGGGCCATGCCCGGCGCAAGCCTGCTGGCGGCAGCGGCGGCGCAGCGGGCCGGGGCTGGCTATGTGAAGCTCCTCGCCCCTGCCGCCGATCCGCGCACTCCGCCCGATTTCGTGACCGACATCGCGCCGCTCGCCGACGCGCTGAGCGATGCGCGCCTGTCGGCCGTGCTGGTCGGCCCGGGCCTCGGCCGGGATGGAGCGGCGGCCACTGCCCTTTCCGAGGCGTTGCGGCAGGCCCCCGCGCTGGTGGTCGATGCCGATGCGCTGATGCTGCTGACGCCGGGGATGCTCCCGGCGGGCAAGCCGATTCTCGTCACGCCCCATGATGGCGAGCTCGACACGCTGTGCCGCGCTTTCGGAGTGATCGCCGAGGGGCGGCGGGCGCGGGCCCTGGCACTCGCGCGGGTGAGCGGGTTGGTGGTGTGCTCCAAGGGACCGGACACCTGTGTCGCCGCGCCCGACGGCAGGCTGGCGCTGGCCCCGCCCGCTCCGAGCTGGCTGTCGGTCGCGGGAACCGGCGACGTTCTTGCCGGGATCGCGGCGAGCCGGATGGCGACAGGCCGCGATCCTTTCACCGCCGCCTGCGAGGCAGTCTGGCTCCACGGCGAGGCGGCGCGGCGGGCGGGGCCTGCCTTCACGCCATCGCGGCTTGCCGAAAGCGTGGCAGAGGCGCTAGCGGCGGCGCTGTGAACCAGTCCGAACCGATCATCCGCCTCGCCGCCAAGGGCGACGGCGTCACCGCCTCCGGCCGCCATGTCAGCGGCGCCGTGCCGGGCGACATGGTGGACCCGGCAGGGGCGATCACACCGGGGCCCCACCACCGGATCCCGCCGTGCCATCACTTTGCAACCTGTGGCGGCTGTCAGTTGCAACATGCTGATGATGAAGCACTTGGCGCTTTCGTGCAGGACCGGGTGCTGGGCGCTGCACGGGGGCAGGGGCTCGAACCGGCCGAGCTGCTCCCCGTCCACCTCTCGCCCCCGAACTCGCGCCGCCGGGCGGGGCTGCACGGGCTGCGGACGGCGAGGGGAGCAGTGCTTGGCTACCGCGAGGGCGGATCGCACCGGATCGTCGATCTGGCCGAATGCCCGGTGCTCGATCCCGCGCTTGCCGCGCTGATCGCCCCGCTGCGCAGGTTCGTCGCCGCACACGGACCCAAGACGATGGTCGGCATTGACCTGACGCTCGCCGATCAGGGCGTCGAGGCGAGCCTTTCGCACTTCCCGCTCGAAGGGCTCGGGCCGACCGAGGCTGCGCTGGATTTCGCCCGCGATCAGCGGCTTGCGCGCCTTTCCTTCGATCAGGGTTTCGGTCCGGAGACGGTCTGGGAGCCTGAGCCGGTGACGGTCACCTTGTCAGACGTGCCGGTCAGCCTTCCGCCGGGCGCCTTCCTGCAGGCGACCCGTGATGCCGAGGCGCGCATGGTTGCGGATGCTGCCGAATGGCTGGAGGATGCGCGGATGGTCGCCGATCTCTTTGCGGGCCTCGGGACTTTCGCTTTCGGCCTGCGGGAGGGGCGCAAGGTCCTCGCCGTCGAGGCTGAGCGGGCCGCGCACTTGGCGTGCAAGGGCGCCGGGGCGCGGGCAGGAGGCACTGTTCTTGCGCTTCACCGCGACCTGTTCCGCAGCCCCCTTCAGCCGGACGAGCTGAACCGTTTCGATGCCGTCCTGCTCGACCCGCCGCGTGCCGGGGCGCGGGCACAAGTGGCTGAAATCGCAGCAAGCACGCTAGCCCGGGTGGTCTATGTCAGCTGCAATCCCTCAAGCTGGGCGCGTGATGGCGCGGTGCTCGCCGAGGCAGGATTCCGGCTCACCAAGCTGCGCGCCGTGGGCCAGTTCCGCTGGTCCACCCATGTCGAGCTGGTCAGCCTGTTCGAACGTTAGAACCGCAGCATTTCAAGCAGTTGCGCTTCAAACCAGGCGCGGTGCTGCGGCTCGACATAGGCATGGCCCGCACCCTCGCAGCGGCGGATGCGGGGATCGGTCCGGTCCCAGATGGCTTCGAAGACCTGTGCCGTGCGGTCAGCCGCGGCGAGGAGAATGCGGACCTCTCCGCCGAATTGTGCGAGGCCTGCCGCCATTTCCTGCGCGAGGGTAGAAGGCGCGGGCGACGGGCCTGCCGCGCGGATCAAGCCGCGGGCGAGTTGCCGCAAGTTCACACCTCCGCTGAGCAACCGCATGACTTCTCTGGGTTTTGTGAGCTTTTCGGCATAGCGCGTACGGATCGCGGCGGGCGGTGGCGTGTCGTCCGCCGCCCCTCCTTCTGGCGTCTCGTTGGTCCACGGGTTGGAGAGCACGAGCGCATCGCATCCCGCGCCCTTAGCCAACATCAGCGCTGAGGCCGCGTCGCAATTGCCGAAGGCGACCACGCGGGAAAGCTGCGGCGCCATCGCCCGGAAGGCGTCGAGCGCGGCGGTGATGTCCTTGGCGGAATGGCGAAATCCGCGGTTCTCGCCCTCGCTGTCGCCGACCCCGCGGCGGTCGAAGCGGAACACCGGAAAGCCTGCGGCGGCAACCCTCGCCGCAATCGCGGCCTGCCCGCCGAAGGCACCGCTGCGGATTTCGTTTCCGCCGCTGACGATCAGCAATCCGCTGCGCCCCGGCGCGGTGTCGAGGGTGCCGGCGAGCCGCAGGCTGCCGCAGCCGAACGTATGAGAAAGACGGCTCATTCGCCTGTATCGCCAATAGCTTCGGCAATGATTGCGGCGAGATGATCGGCTTGGCCAGGATCCTCGCCGGGTTCGGCGCGCAGCCACAGGCCGGGTCCGCCGAGCGCGGTTTGTGCGATGTCGGACTGGCCGGTGGCGAGGGCAGGTTCGGCATCTTCCAACTCTGCAAACATCCGCGCCCGCAAAGCCCAGCCGCCGAGCACCAGACCCTCTCTCCGCCCGGCAAGAGCAAGTTGTTCGGAACTTTCGGAAAATCCGCTTTCGCGGGCTGCAATCACGCGTGCCCGCAGCATCGCGCGCAGCAGTTTCGGACCCGATTGTGCCGCGTAGTGCCAGCCCGGCAGCGCCTTGGGCGCGATCAGCGCGCCGGCACGAATGGCCAGAACATGCGTTGCGCCAAGGTCTCGTGCAGCTGCGACAATGTCCGAGCGCCAGCCTGCAAGTGTCTGATTGCAAAGCGAGGCAAGGCTCTCGTTGCATCCGGGCAGGTCGGGCAGGAAGCTGTCGATCCCCGCCGCGTCAAGCCGCCGCATCACCTCGACCGTGAAGCGCCGCAGCTTGTTCGCCTCGTCGAACCACGCCGGGCATACCAGCACGCGCACCGCCCGCCCGCGGTCGAAGGCGAGCAGCATCTCCTCCCCCGACGAGCGGCCCTCTGAGGCGGGGGTGGTCCATGTCGAGATCACGGCTGAGAGGGGGTCTGGGAGGGGACTGGCGCGGGCTGGGAGGGGTCTAGCGGGGGTCTAGCTTCGCAAGGGCGAAAGCGCGCAGGGCGCCATAGGTTTCCAGCATCTCGCCATCGACGTCGTCATCCTCGATGACGATGCCGAGCCGGTCCTCCATTTCCGTCAGAAGCCCCGCGACCGCCATCGAATCCAGTTCCGGCAGGTGACCGAACAAGCCGGTTGCCGCATCGAACCCGGCCGCCTGTGCCGGATCGAGCCCGAGCACATCGGCGATCAGGCTCTTGAGTTCGCGGTCGAGCGCGGCTTCGCCCTCGGCGCTGTCGATGTTCGCAAAGCTGGTCATGCGTGCCCAAGTCCCTGTTGCAGGCGGTGGCGGCGGGGCTTAGCCATGCGCAGGGCCGCTTGCAAGTTTTGCAGCCGCGGCGGCTTCACCCCGCGCGGCGCAGCAGGCGCTTGGCGAGCGGCGGCCAGGCGCGCCATGCCAGCGGATCGAGGCAGTCGATCCGGTAACGCGGGCGGACCTCCTCCATCCAGTCGGCCTTGTAGGTCTGATCGCCGGTGCCGAAATCGACGAGGTCGACCCGGTCCGCATCGATTACATGGGCGAACAGCGCAGCGGTGAGCGTTGTGCCTGCCGAAAGCGCCTTGTGGCTTTCGAGATGGGCGAGCTTGTGGATGTAGGCGACGCCGTTCTCGACCGTCCAGACTTGCGCGGCGACCGCCAGCCCATCGCCCCGCGCGATGCCCAGCCGCAGCCGCCCGGCGGCCCCCTCGGCCTCTGCGAAAGCGCGCAGCATCGCCGGCTGATCCTCGGCCGGTTTCCAGCTGGCGGCGTAGATCGCCTCGTAATCGGCCCAGACCGCAGGATCGAAGCGGGTCAGCACCTCGACCTCGACCTTCCTGGCCTTGCGTTTGAGGGTGGTGCGCAGCGGGCCGGGGCGGGTCTGCCAATAGTCGGCAAAACTGCGCCCGCTCACGGCAAGCACGTGATTGAGGTCGCACGGGCTCACCGCGACCTGCCAGCCCGCCGCCCGGAAGGCGCGTGCCAGCCGCTCCGACGATCCGTCTTCTCCCGGCACGGGTTCGAGGGTAACGCGCCAGCCGCGGCGCTTGAGCTGGCGGGCGATTGCGAGGAGCAGCCGGTCCCCCGCCGCGCCCGCAGGCGCAAGTTCGCGCCAGGTGAAGCTGTACCAGTTGCGCAAGGGGGTGATGCGCCCGCGATCCTCCATCAAGGCGAGCGCGGCGGTGGCATCGGCGTCGCTGGCGATGGCGATCAGCGGGGTCAATCCGGTCTGCGCCAGCAGGGCAAACCACTCCGCGCGGTCGAACGGCGCCTTGCCTTGCGCACCCGTGAGGGCTTGCAAGACGTTAACGCTGTCGTGATACCGCGCTTCGATCACTGGGAAGAACACTCCGTCGATGCCGCAGCCGCCTGAACCCCTTGCCCGACCGCTCGATCACCTTGCCGAATTGGCGAGCGATGCGGGGCGCGGCGAGGCACCGGCGCTGGTGCTGCGGGATGAGACGCTTAACCACAACCGGTTAAGACAGCGTGTCGCGCGGCTTGCCGGGTGGCTGGCGCAGATGGTGCCTCAGAAAGGCGCGCGGGTGGCGAGCTGGGCGGCCAAGGGCGAACTCACCTGCCTGATGCCGCTGGCGGCGGCGAGAGCGGGCCTGGTGCATGTGCCGATCAACCCGCTGCTGAAGCGCGCGCAAGCCGCGCATATCCTTGCCGACAGCGGCGCGCGGCTGCTGATCGGCACCGGCTCGCGCCTCGCCAGCTTTGAACCCGGCGATCTGCCCCCGGAATGCGCTGCGCTGGGCGAGGCCGAGGCGCTGGCGGCGGCGCAGGCCGCGGGCGTGGACCTGCCGCCATCGAAGGCCGATCCGTCGGACCTTGCGGCGATCCTCTACACCTCCGGTTCCACGGGCAGGCCCAAGGGGGTCATGCTCAGCCATGCCAACATGTGGCTTGGGGCGGTGAGCGTGGCGGATTACCTCGGGCTCGCCGCGGATGACGTGACGCTCGCGGTGCTGCCGCTGTCCTTCGACTATGGGCAGAACCAGCTGCTCAGCACTTGGGTTGCGGGCGGGAGCGTGGTGCCGCTCGACTTCCTGTTCCCCAAGGATGTGGCGAAGGCCTGCGCGGCGCACGGGGTGACGAGCCTTGCCGCAGTGCCGCCGCTGTGGGTGCAGCTGACCGAGATCGACTGGCCCGAGGAAGCCCGCGCGCCCTTGCGGCGGCTGACCAACAGCGGAGGCGCGCTGACGGTCGATCTGGTGCGCTCGTTGCGGAGGCTGTTCCCCGCAGCGCGGCTGTTCCCGATGTATGGTCTCACCGAGGCGTTCCGTTCGACCTATCTTGACCCGGCGCTGGTCGACGCGCACCCCACATCGATGGGCACAGCGATCCCCTTCGCGGAGATTCTCGTCGTCACCGATGCGGGCGAAATCGCCGCCGATGACGAGGAGGGCGAGCTGGTCCACTGCGGGCCGCTCGTCGCGCAAGGATACTGGCAGGACCCGGAGCGCACCGCCGAGCGGTTCCGCCCCGCGCCCGCGGCTTCCGCCTATGGCGGGATGGCGGTGTGGTCGGGTGACCGGGTGAAGCGGGATGCCGAGGGGCTCCTCTATTTCGCCGGGCGGCGCGATGCGATGATCAAGAGCGCGGGCAACCGCATTTCCCCTCAGGAAATCGAGGAGGCGGCGCTCGCCTCGGGGCTTGTGGCCGAGGCGGCGGCGCTGGGCGTCAAGCACCCACGTCTGGGGCAGGCGGTGCATCTGGTGGTGCGCGGCGACCCCGCCGGCGGCGAGGCGCTGGTGAGGCGGCTCAAGGCGGAACTGCCCAATTTCATGCAGCCGCAGATGATCCACTGGCGCGAGGCGATGCCCCTGAACCCCAACGGCAAGATCGACCGGACTGCGCTGCAGGCCGAACTCGAAAGGGAATTCTCCGCATGAAGCCGGTCGGCCCGATCCCCCCCGGCTTCGAGAGCTTCGAAGGCGAACTCGCGATCGGCGGCCGGCGTGTGAGCGCGCTGGTGGCCGAGGCCGGGCGCACGCCGCTGTTCGTCTATTCGCGCGGGATGCTCGATGCCCGCATGGCCGAACTGCGCGCCGCGCTCCCATCGCGGATTGGGGTGAACTATGCCGTGAAGGCCAACCCGCACCCTGCGGTGATCGCTCACATGGCGGGCCTCGTGGACGGCTTCGACATCGCCTCTGCGGGGGAGCTCATGCTGTGTGTCGCCGCCGGGATTGACCCGCGGCGCATCAGCTTTGCCGGGCCGGGCAAGCGTGACGAGGAGCTCGAGGCCGCGATCCGCGCAGGCGTGACACTCAATTGCGAGAGCGAGGGTGAGGGCGCGCGGGCGCTGGCGATCGGGGCGCGGCTCGGCGTCGCTCCGCGCATCGCGGTGCGGGTGAACCCAAGCTTCGTGATGACCGGATCGGGGATGAAGATGGGGGGCGGCGCGAAACAGTTCGGCGTCGATGCCGAGCGCGTTCCGGCGCTCGCCCGGCACCTCATCGCCGAAGGGGCCGAGTGGCGGGGCCTGCACATCTTCACCGGCAGCCAGACGCTTTCGGCGGACGCGATCATCGAAGCGCAGACCAATGTGCTGGCGCTGGCGGCGGCGCTGGCGCAGGACATTGGCGCGCCGCTTCCCAAGCTCAACATGGGCGGGGGGCTGGGCATTCCCTACTTCCCCGGAGACACCCCGGTCGACCTGCCCCGCGTCGGCGCCGCGCTGGCGGAACGCGTGGCGGACCTGCCGCCGGTGCTGGCGGACACCGAATTGTGCATGGAGCTTGGCCGCTATCTTGTCGGCGAGGCGGGGGTGTACCTGACCCGCGTGATCGACCGCAAGGAAAGCCACGGCACCACCTTTCTCGTGACCGACGGGGGCCTCCACCACCAGCTGGCCGCCTCGGGCAATTTCGGGACGGTCGTGCGCCGCAACTATCCTTCGGCAATCGCCACCCGCTACGGCGAGGCGGCGAGCGAGGAGGTCAACATCGTCGGCTGCCTGTGCACGCCGCTCGACCGGCTTGCCGACAACGCCATGATGCCGCGCGCCGAGGTCGGCGATCTCGTCGCGGTGTTCTGCGCCGGGGCTTACGGCGCCACCGCCAGCCCCAGCGCCTTCCTCGGCCATGGCCCGGCGGCCGAACTGCTGGTCTGACCGGCCACCCGCGTCCGGGCATTAACCAGCTGCGTTAACAGCCGCCGATGCGCCGTCCCGATCCGGGATGGGGCCGCATTGGGCGCTGTATGACTAACCAGATGTTCACCAATTAAGGCCACAACACCCCCTGATTTCCGGGCGTGTTCCGCAGTGCAGGTCGCTCCTGCACGAAAAGGCGGGGCGCCCATGCAGACCATGGCCAAGGATCCTGACCCGATGTCCCACTTCCCGCAGCCCAAGCGCCTCGTGGCTCTCGCCTTCCTCGCGGCCCTGCTCGCCGCCTGCGCCAGCGGCGGCAAGGAACTGCCCGCGGCGAGCTATGGCGACGGCAGCGTCGTGCCTTCCGAGGAATACACCATCGGCCCATTGGACGAGATCACCATCCACGTCTGGCGCAATCCCGAACTCAGCGCCGACAAGGTCCGCGTGCGCCCCGATGGCCGCCTGACGATCCCGCTGGTTCAGGACATCCCGGCGGTCGGGAAGACCGCGACCGAGCTGCAGAACTACATCGCGGGCGAGCTGTCGAAGTATATCGAACAGCCGATCGTCTCGGTGATCGTCAACACGCCGGAAGGCAACTTCACCCAGCAGGTGCGGATCATCGGCGCGACGCCGCAACCCGCCTCGCTGCCCTACCGCGCCAACATGACCGCGCTTGACGCGATGATCGCGGTCGGCGGGCTCAATGAATTCGCCGCCGGCAACCGCGCCAAGCTGATCCGGCTCGACCGCGAGCGCGGCACCCAGACGGAATACCGCCTGCGCCTGACGGACCTGATCCGCAAGGGCGATTCCAGCGCCAACGTGATGCTGAAGCCGGGTGACACGATCATCATCCCCGAGAGCCGGTTCTAAGGGGCGCAGCGGCAGATGAGCGAACTCTTCGACGAACTGCGCGCGGCGCTCTGGTCGGTCTGGCACCGGCGCTGGATTGCGCTGGGCGTGGCCTGGGCGGTGTGCCTTGCCGGGTGGCTGGTGGTGAGCCTCATCCCCAACGCCTATGAAAGCAAGGCGCGCGTCTATGTCGACGTGCAGGACGTGCTCTCCAAGCAGCTCGGCATTGCGGGCGATGGCAAGGAGGAGATCCTGCGCGTGCGCCAGACCCTGTCGAGCGCGAAGAACCTCGAGAAGGTCATCACTTCCACGCGCCTCGGCGAAGGGCTGACCGAGCGCGGCGCGCTCGATGCGGCGATCGCCGAGCTCGAAAAGAAGGTGAAGGTGACGAGCGAGCAGGAAACCCTGTTCGAGATCACCGCCGAAATCGGCCGCAGCGACCTGACCGATGCCGAAAACGCCGTGCTGGCGCGCGATGTGGTGCAGAAGCTTCTCGACATCCTGCGCGAGGAATATGTGATCGGCAGCCGCACCGGGATCAGCACCGCGATCGGCGATCTCGACCGCCAGCTGGACGAGCGCAAGCTGGAGCTGGAACAGGCCGAACAGCGCCGCCTCGCCTTCGAGGCGCAGTATCCGGATCTGGTCGGCGGTTCGGACAGCCTGTCGACCAAGGTCCAGCAGGCCCGCGCCGAGCTGCGCAATGTCGAGGCCGATCTTGCCGCCGCGCAGAGCGGGCTTGCCGCGATCTCCGGGCAGATCTCCAGCACCCCGAAAACGGTCAGCGGCGGGCGCGATGCGACGGGGCCGCGCGCGGCGCTGCTCCAGGCCCAGACCCAGCTCGCCGAACTGCGTGCGCGCGGCCTCACCGACAATCACCCCGATGTCGTCTCCACCACCAAGCAGGTCACGATCCTCGCGAGGCAGGCAGCGGCGGCCGGCGATGATGCGGGCGGCGCGCCGAACCCCGCCTATGCCTCGCTCGTCGCGATCAAGAGCGAGCGTCAGGCCAGTGTCGAGGCGCTCCAGGCCCGCCGCGCCGCGCTTCAGAGCAATTTCGCGGCCCTCATGGCGAGCCAGGCGAGCGAGCCTGCGGTCGCCGCCGAAGCCAACCGCATCAGCCGCGATTACGACGTGCTGCGCAAGAACTACGAAAAGCTTCTCGAAGACCGCGAGGCGCTGCGCACGCGCGGCAAGGTCGAGGACAAGGCCGGGCAGTTCCGCTTCGACGTAATCCAGCAGCCCGGCGTGCCGCAAAAGCCCGCCGCGCCCAACCGCCCCCTGCTGCTCTTCGGCGTGCTGATCGCCGGAATCGGAGCCGGGGTTGCCGCGGCTTGGGGACTCTCCCAGCTGAAGTCGACCTTCGCCACGCCGCAGAAGCTCGAACGCGCCTTCGACATGCCGGTGATCGGCGCGATCTCGCTGACCGTGTCGGATGCGGCCAAGGTGATCGAGCGGCGGCGGCTCAAGCAGTTTGCCGGGGCCTCCGCGGCGCTGGGCGCGATGCTGGTGATCCTGCTCGCGATCGAGTTCGTCTCGGTCGGAACGATGGCCTGAGGACGAAGGACAAGGCATGACCGAACAGGGCAAGATCGATCGCAAGGAGGCAAGGCCCGTCTCGTTGTTCGAGCGCGCGGATGCGGCCTTCGGCCTCGACCCGCGCGGGGGCGGGGTGAAGCTGCCGGGCGTGCCCGAAGCACTGCGCCGCGCGCCCCAGCCTGCGCCTGCTCCTGCACCTGCACCTGCGCCTGCGCCGCGCAGCGATGCAGCCGCCGCGCGGCCCCCTCAGCACCCTGAGCCTGCGCCCCAACCGGCAGCCGCGCCTGCGCCCGAGCCGGTTGCCTTCCGCGGGCCTCATGCCGCGATCGACCGCGAGCATCTGCGCGACGGCGGCCTGATCGTGCCCGAGGACCCGGTGACCGGGCTTCTGGAGGAATTCCGCATCGTCAAGCGCGAGCTGCTCGCCGATGCCCGGGCGGGCGCGAGCGCGCTGGCGCGCCGCATTCTCGTGTGTTCGCCCCATTCGGGCGAGGGCAAGACCTATTGCGCCACCAACCTCGCCATCGCGCTTGCTGGCGAGCGCGATCTGGAGGTGCTGCTGGTCGATGCCGACGTCGTCAATCCCTCGGTCACGCGCCGTCTCGGGATCGACGCGGAGCACGGGCTGATGGATGCGCTCGCCGATCCTGCGATCCTGCCCGAGAGCCTGGTGATCCGCACCGATATCGACGGGCTGTTCGTGCTCCCTGCGGGCACGGCGTCGGCGTGCGATGCCGAATGGCTGGCGAGCGCGCGCACCGCCGAGGTGCTGGACCGCCTCACCGAAGGCGCGCCCGACCGCATCCTGATCTTCGACACGCCGCCCGCGCTTGCCGCATCGCCCGCTGCCGAACTGGCCCAGCATGTCGGGCAGGCGCTGCTGGTGGTGCGCGCCGACGATACGGCCCGCGCCGCGCTCGAGGATGCGCAGCAGCTGCTCTCGGCCTGCAGCGACATCAAGCTCCTGCTCAACGCCGCGCGCTACAGCCCCTCGGGCCGGCGCTTCGGCTCCTATTATGGCGCGAAGGGGAAATGACCATGCGTGCCCGCACTTTCGCTTCCGTCTTGCTGACCGCCGGCCTTGTGGCTGCCGCGGCGGTGCCTGCGGTCGCTCAGAACCAGCCGCAGGGGCAGGGGGGCGAACAGCTCTCCGGCCAGCGCGGCCAGCGTGTGGTGCAGCCCTATATCGAAGTCGCGCAGATCGTCTCGGCCGAGCTTTCGCCCGGCAATGACGTGGTGACCTTCTCGCAGGTCGCAGTCGGCGTCGACATCAACGTGCAGGGGCGCAACAGCGGCGCGGCGGTCTCGCTGCGTTACGAACGCAACATCGCCTATGACAACGACGTCGTCGATACCGACACGATCAGCGGCATCGCGCGGGGAACGCTGGGCGTGATCCCCGGGACGCTCAGCCTGGAAGCCGGCGGGCTCGCCGCGCGGACCCGCGCTGACGGCGGGGGCGGGGGCACCGCCAACCCGCTGGTGCGCGAGGATGCCGAAAGCCGGATCTATTCCGCCTACGCCGGGCCGAGCCTCAACACCCGCCTCGGCGATGTCGACGTGCAGGGCGTGGCCCGCGTCGGCTACAACCGCTTCGAGTTCGACGATGCGCTGGTCACGCAGGGCGGCAACACCGTCGATGCTTTCGACGACAGCATCACCTACATGGGGCAGCTGCGCGCCGGAGTGCGGCCCGATACGCTGCTCCCGGTGGGCCTTGCGGTGACCGCCGGGGGCTTTCAGGAGGACATCGGCAATCTCGATCAGCGGGTGCGCGATCTCTATGTGCGCGGGGACATCACCGTGCCGCTCACCGGCAGCCTCGCGGTGGTCGCAGGCGCGGGATATGAGGATGTCGAGATCTCCAGCCGCGATGCGCTGAGGGATGCGAACGGCGCGCCGGTGATCGGCGCCGACGGCCGCTTCGTCACCGACGAAAGCGCCCCGCGCCGCATCGCCTTTGCGGTCGATGGGCTGCTGTGGGACGTCGGTGTGCTGTGGCGCCCGTCCTCGCGCACCAGCCTTCAGGCCGCTGTGGGCCGACGTTACGATTCCACCACCTATTACGGCACCTTCACCTACACACCCAACCAGCGCAGCGCCTTTTCGGTGCAGGCCTATGACGGGGTGAGCGGCTTTGGCGGCGTGCTGAACAATGCGCTCGCCGGGCTGGACAGCGACTTCCAGGCGATCCGCAATCCGGTCACCGGCGACTTCGGTGGGCTGGTGAGCGGGACGCAGGGCCAGGCTATCGTCGGCGCGCTCGGCTCGGTGCGCTCGGCCGCCTTCCGCGGGCGCGGGGTGCGCGCTTCCTATGAACGCAATTTCGGCCGCACCACGGCGGCGATCGGCGCAGGCTACGACCGGCGCACCTTCATCGCCGCGGCGGGCACCGTGCTCGGGCAGGTCAATGGCCTCACCGACGAAAGCTACTACGTCATCGGCGGCCTGACCCGCGATCTCGGGCCCAACGCCAGCATCGCGGCCAATGCCTATGTCAACTGGTTCGACGGGGCAGGAGCGGGCAACGACCTGACCGCGGCGGGCGTTTCGGCGGGTTACAACCAGTCGATCACCCGGCGCCTGACCGGCCGTGCGGCGATCGCCGTCGACTGGGTCGACAGCCAGTTCACCGCGCAGGACTTTGCCGTCGCCACCGGGCTGGTCGGCCTGCGGTACGATTTCTGAGGGGAGTGCACGCGCACATGTACGAACAGTTCTACGGTCTTCGCGGGCGTCCCTTCCAGCTCACCCCCGATCCGCAATTCTATTTCGAAAGCGTCAGCCACAAGAAGGCGATGAGCTATCTGGGCTATGGCCTTGCGCAGGGCGAGGGCTTCATCGTCATCACCGGCGAGGTGGGTGCGGGCAAGTCGACGCTGGTCGCGCACCTGATGGAGCGGATCGACCCGGCGGCGCTCACCGTGGCGCAGGTCGTCACCACTGCGCTTGACGGCGCGGAGGTGGTGCATGTCGTCGCCCAGGCCTTCGGGCTTGCGGTCGAAGGCCATGACAAGGCCGGCGCCCTGGGCGCGATCGAGCGCTTTCTTCAGGACGAGGCCCGCGCCGGGCGGCGCTGCCTGCTGATCGTTGATGAATGCCAGAACCTCGATCTGACCGCACTGGAGGAGCTGCGGATGCTCTCCAACTTCCAATTGGGCTCGCACCCGCTGCTGCAGAGCCTGCTGCTCGGCCAGCCTGAGTTCCGCCGCACCGTCGCGCAGCATCCGAGCCTTGAGCAGCTGCGCCAGCGGATCATCGCCTCGCATCACCTCGAGGCCTTGGATGCAAGCGAGGTCGAGCATTACGTGCGCCACCGGCTCGGCCATGTCGGGTGGAACGGGCGGCCGGGTTTCGAGGACGGGCTGCTCGATGCGCTCTACCGCCACACCGGGGGCATCCCGCGGCGGGTCAATCAGGTGATGAACCGGCTGCTGCTGCTCGCCGCGATCGAGGAGCGTGACACGCTGACCCAAGCGATGCTGGGCGACGTGATTGCGGAGATGGCCGCAGACCAGAACCGCGGCACGCGCCCCGGCAGCGACCTGCGCACCGCGCCCGCGCCTGCCGAGCAGGCTCCCGCGCCGCAAGCCAACCTGCCTGCAACCGAAGTCGCCGCCCTGCTTGCGACACGCGACGCGCGCACCGCCGAGCTCGAAGCTGCCATCAGCGCCTTGCAGGCCGCGGGCGCCGGCCATGCCGCAGTGGCCGATACGCTTTCGCCCGAGGATGCCGCGGTCGCCGAGGCACGGCTTGCCGCCGCGCTCGAACGCATCGAGGCGCGGCTTGAAGAGCAGGAACAATCCTTCCGCCACGTGCTCACCATGCTGATCGAATGGCTCGAGGAAGATCCGTCGCGCAGGGCCGCATAGGGCCATGAACGCAACCTTCCCCGACCTTGCCAGCCCCCCGGGCATCGTCAACGGCCTGTCGGTCGATGTCGAGGACTGGTTCCAGGTCGGCGCTTTCGAGAACGTGATCGCGCGCGGCGAGTGGGATTCGATCAAGACCCGCGTTGAGGACAACGTCTACCGCGTCATCGACCTCTTTGCCGAGGCCGATGTCAGCGCGACCTTCTTCACGCTGGGCTGGGTGGCGAAGCGTCATCCGAACATGATCCGCCGCATCGCCGATGCCGGGCACGAGCTCGCCAGCCACGGCTATGACCATGCGCGGGTGTTCACCTTCTCGCGCCGCGAATTCGGAGAGGATATCCGCAAGGCGCGCGAAATCATCGAGGATTGTGCCGGGGTACGGGTGTCCGGATACCGCGCGCCGAGCTTCTCGATCGACCAGCGCACGCCCTGGGCCTTCGCTGAACTGGCCGAGCAGGGATATGCCTACTCCTCCAGCGTCGCGCCTGTCGCGCACGATCACTATGGCTGGCCCGAAGCGCCGCGCTTTGCCTTCCGGCCGCTGCCGTGGTCATCGCTGATCGAGCTGCCGGTGACCACCGCCATGCTCGGCGGGCGGCGCGTGGCGGCGGGCGGTGGGGGTTTCTTCCGGGTGCTGCCCTATGCCTTTTCGCGCTGGGCGATCCGGCAGGTGAACCGGCAGGAGGGCCGCCCGGCGGTGTTCTATTTCCACCCCTGGGAGGTCGATCCCGGTCAGCCGCGCGTCGGCCATGCGCCGCTGCGTTCGCGCTTCCGGCATTACACGGGCCTTGCCCAGATGGCCGGCAAGCTGCGCGAGCTGGTGCATGAATTCCGCTGGGGCCGGATGGATCTCGTCGCTCACCGCGAAGCGGCGCGGGCCGAGAACCTGATATTGCCGGAGCCGGTCGCGGCGGAGGCGGCGGAATGAATGCGCCGCTGAACGCGGCCATCGGCGTGCGCGCGCTTGATTTTCGTGACGCCGCCGAGGTGCGCCGTATCGAGGCCTTCGTTGCGGAGACGAACGGCACCCTGTTCCACCGCCCGGCTTGGCTGACGGCGGTCGAGGCCGGGACCGGGCAGCGCGCGGCGGGGCTTGTCGCCGAGCAGCTCGGCACGGTGACAGGCTGGCTGCCGCTCACCGAGGTGCGCTCGGCACTGTTCGGCAAGGCGCTGGTCTCGAGCGGGTTCGGGGTCGCAGGCGGGCTTCTCGCCTGCGGCGATGGCCCTGCGCAGGCGCTGGCCGAGAGCGCTCAGGACTACGCTCTTCGCGCAGGCTTTATGGGGATCGAACTGCGCGGCGGGGTGGTGCCCGAAGGCTGGACAAGCTGGTCGGACAAGCATTGCGGGTTCGAGCGCGCTCTGGCCGCAGACGACGAGGCCGAACTGCTTGCGATCCCCCGCAAGGCCCGGGCCGAGGTGCGCAAGGGGCTGGGTTTCGGGCACCGGGTGACAGTGGGACGGGATGCGAGCGATCTTGGCGCGCACTACGCCTGCTACAGCGCCAGCGTGCGCAATCTTGGCACGCCGGTATTCCCGCGCGCGCTGTTCGCCGCGATGCTCGACGCCTTCCCGGGCAGCAGCGATATCCTCACCGTGTGGCAGGGCGAGACCCCGCTGGCGAGCGTGCTGAGTTTCTACCACAATGGCGCGGTCATGCCCTTCTGGGGCGGCGGAGTGTTCGCGGCACGCGCGGCGCGCGCTAACGAGGTGATGTATTACGAGCTGATGCTCCACGCCCGCCGACAGGGATGCAAGCGTTTCGATTTCGGGCGCTCCAAGGCGGGGAGCGGGCCTTTCGCCTTCAAGAAGAACTGGGGCTTCGAGCCGCAGCCGCTGACCTACGCGGCATGGACCGCCCCCGGCGCTCCGGCGCGCAATGTCGATCCCACCGATGCCAGCTATTCGCGCAAGATCGAGCTCTGGAAGAAGCTGCCGCTGCCGGTCGCCAACATTCTGGGGCCGTGGATCGCGCGTGGGTTGGCTTAGGGGGCTGGCGTGATGGGTGGCATCCTGTTCCTCGCCCACCGCGTGCCGTTCCCGCCCGACCGGGGCGACCGCATCCGCTCGCACCATCTGCTCAAGGCGCTCGCGCAGGCGGGTCCGGTGCATGTCGGATGCTTCGGCGAGGGGGACGACAGTGCGGAGCGCGCGCTCGGCGCTGTTGCGGCTTCGGCCTGCGTGGTGCCCCGCACCAAGCCGCTGGCGCTGGCCGGGGTGGAGGCAGTGCTTTCGGGCAAGCCGGTCAGCCTCACCGCCTTCCACAGCCGCAAGCTTGCCGCCTGGGTGCGCGAGACCATCGCGCGCGAGCGGATCGGGGCGATCGTCGTCTTCTCGGGGCAGATGGGGCAGTACATCCCTGCCGACTTCGGCGGGCGCGTGGTGATCGACCTGTGCGATGTCGACAGCGCGAAGTTCGAATCCTATGCCGCCGCCGGCGAGCGGGTGTGGCTCAACGCGCGCGAGGCGCGGTTGCTGGCGGTGGAGGAGGAGCGGCTCGGCCAGCGTGCGGACGCCACGATCCTGATCTCCGCAGCGGAAGCGGCGCTCTATCGCAGCCGCCTGCGCGCACCCGGCACGGTCAACGTGCAGGTGATCGGCAACGGGATCGATGCCGCCTTCTTCGACCCTGCCGATGTCGCTCCGCACCCCGCACTGGCGGCGCACAAGGGGCCGCGTTTCGTCTTCACCGGGCAGATGGACTATCGCCCGAACGAGCAGGCCGCGCTGTGGGTGATCGAGGAACTCCTGCCGCACCTGCGCGCGCGCCATGCCGGAGCGGTGTTCCACATCGTCGGGCGTGATCCGACGCCGCGGCTGCGCGCGTATCGCGGCACGCCCGGGGTCGAGGTGTGGGGCGGGGTGCCGGACGTGCGCCCCTTCATCGCCGCTGCCGACGCCGTTCTTGCTCCGCTGCTGATCGCACGGGGGGTGCAGAACAAGGTGCTCGAGGCGATGGCGATGGCGCGGCCCGTGGTGCTGACGCTCGACGCGGCCACGGGGATCCGCGCCGATGATGGCACGCATTGGCTGGTCTGCCCGCCCGATCCGGCGGTGATGGCGGCCCGGATCGATTATCTGCTGGCCGATCCCGACGCGGCTGCGCGCATCGGCGCGGCCGCGCGGCGCTTCGTGATCGAACACCATGGCTGGGACACGATGCTCGCGCCGCTGGGCGCGTTGGTTGCCGGGCGCGGGGAGGGGCAGCGCCATGCCGCCTGAAACGGCCATGCTTTCGCCAGCGCCGACTGCGCAGCGCCTCGGCCTTTCCGGGCCGTGGCGCGCGCCGCTCGGGTGGCTGACTGCAGGAGCCGCCGCGCTGGTCGCCGTCACGGCGCAGGCATGGGGCGCGATGCTTCATCAGTGGTGGAACATCGACACCTACAATCACCTGCTGCTGGTGCCGCTGATCATCGCCTGGCTGGTGGCGCTGAAGGAGGAGGACCTCGCGCGCCTTGTCCCGCAGCCCTTTGCCCCGGGCATCATTGCCGTGGCCGCCGCGCTGGGCGTGTGGCGGGTGGGCGAGGGGCTGGGGATCAACCTTGTCGCGCAGGCGGGCGCTGTCGGGGCCTTGCAGGCGGCGGTGGTCAGCGTGCTCGGTCTTCGGATCGGCCTGCTGCTGGCGCTCCCGCTCGGCATGGCCTGTTTTCTCGTGCCCTTCGGTGACGAGATCATCCCGCCGTTGCAGCACGTGACCGCCGAGATCGCCATCGCGCTCACCCATGCGAGCGGCGTTCCGGCGCGGATCGAGGGGATCAACATCGACACCCCGGCGGGCCTGTTCGTCGTCGCCGAGGCGTGTTCGGGTGTGAAGTTCCTAGTGGCGATGGTGACGATCGGCGTGCTGGTGGTCTTCACCCGCTTTTCGACGTTGCGGCGGCGGGCGGCGTTTCTTGCCTTGTGTGTCGTTGTCCCCATCCTCGCCAACGGGGTGCGCGCCTGGGCAACGATCTACATCGCCCAGTTCATCGGCGCCGAACGGGCGAGCGGGTTCGACCATATCGTCTATGGCTGGGTGTTCTTCGCGATCGTCGTCGCCGCGATGCTGGCAGGCGCGTGGCGCTGGTTCGAGCGCGAGCCGGAGGACTTCGGGTGGTCCCCCGAAGCTCTGGCGGGCTGGGACTGGCTGGCGCGGGCCGAGGCCTACGGCGCTCCCCCGAAGCGCGCAGGGCTCGCGATCATCGGCCTCGCGGGCGTTGCCGCGCTCTCGCTGCTGCTTTAGGCGCCCAGACACGATGTGCGGGATTGCCGGGATCTTCCATGCCGAAACCCCCAAGCCGGTCGATCCTGCACGGATCGAGCGGATGACCGACGCGCTCGCGCATCGTGGGCCTGACGGGGCGGGGGTGTGGACCGATCAGGGCGTGGGCCTCGGCCACCGGCGGCTGTCGATCATCGACCTTGCCGGCTCCCCCCAGCCGATGCATTCCGCCGATGGCCGGGCGGTGATCGTCTTCAACGGCGAGATCTACAATTTCCGCGAGCTTCGGCGTGAGCTGGAGCAAGCGGGCTTCACCTTCCGCACTTCAGGTGACACCGAGGTGATCCTTGCCGCCTGGCAGAAGTGGGGGCCGGATTGCCTGTCGCGCCTCGACGGGATGTTTGCCTTCGCGCTGTTCGACCGGGACAAGCGCCAGCTGTTCCTCGCGCGGGACCGGTTTGGGGTGAAGCCGCTGTTCACCGCCGCGCTTTCGGACGGGAGCATCGCCTTTGCCTCGGAGTTGAAGGGGCTGCTGGCGCATCCGCTGCTGCGCCGCCGGGTGAACCCGCAGGCTATCGAGGCCTACATGGCGTGGGGCTATGTGCCCGACAGCCATTCGATCCTCGCAGGTGTCGAGAAGCTCCCGGCCGGGCATTTCTGGCTGCTGGAGCAGGGCCGTGCGCCGGGGCGCCCGCAGCGCTGGTGGGATATCGATTTCACCGGCCGCGAGCGCGGAAGCGAGGCGGACCTGTCAGCCCGCCTCGTCCACCTGTTGCGCGAGGGCGTGCGCTCAAGGATGGTCGCCGATGTGCCTCTCGGCGCGTTCCTCTCGGGCGGGGTCGATTCTTCGGGCGTCGTTGCACTGATGGCCGAAGCGTCGAGCCAGCCCGTGCAGACCTGCTCGATCGGCTTTGATGTCGCCGCCTATGACGAGACAAGCTACGCCCGTCAGGTCGCCGCGAAGTTCGGTGCGGACCACCGGGAGCGGATCGTCGCGACCGATGATTTCGCCGCCATCGACACGCTTGCCGCCATGTTCGACGAGCCCTTCGCCGATGCCTCGGCGCTCCCCACCTGGCGCGTGTGCCAGCTCGCGCGCGAGCGGGTGACGGTGGCGCTTTCGGGCGACGGCGCGGACGAGGCATTCGGCGGATACCGGCGGCAGGTGTTCCACCACCACGAAGAACGCGCGCGCGCGATTTTGCCCGCTGGCCTGCGCGCGCCCTTGTTCGGGACCTTGGGCCGGGCTTGGCCCAAGGCCGATTGGGCACCCCGTCCCTTGCGCGCCAAGTCCACCCTGCTGGCTCTCGCCGAAAGCGGGGAGGAAGGCTATGCGCGCGGCCTATCAGTGACGCTCCCCGATGCACGCCGCGCCCTGTATTCGGACAGCTTCGCCGCCAGCCTCGCAGGCTTCCGCGGCGAGGATGAGCTGATCGCCGTGATGCGCGCCGCACCGGGGCGCAGCGGGCTCGACCGCGCGCAATATGCGGACCTCACGTTCTGGATGCCCGGCGACATCCTCACCAAGGTCGACCGCACCAGCATGGCGGTG
>VFQM010001427.1_pt1 | contig 20943 bp, 10 predicted proteins | sample 3512391 | NCBI WGS metagenome assembly VFQM01 (sample SAMN10412369, study PRJNA504923) | tailings metagenome | isolation source: Replicate 1 from Balatoc abandoned mine | place: Philippines | reverse complement strand
CCTCTCCTTTGGGCGGAAGCCACGCTCGTCAAGTCCCCATATGCGAGATTCACCTAAAAGAATGGAGATATCCCGTTTTTCGCTAGCATTCGATCGAAAAGCCTCATTCGCTCCAAATTCGCTCGCTCCCTATCGATCTTTAGGCTTTTGAATATCTTCGCGGATACGCACACCCTTTGGAGCTGCTCAACCTCATGGGCCTCCTCCAGCAGCGCCTTAAGTCCATCTCCATCCCCGCGAACAATCAAGGAGCAGGAGCCATCCCCATCGCTTTTTTCCGCGATCTCAAGTGACTGCTCAATGAGCCTCCAGCATGCCTGCAGGCTCAACGCGGTTTCGTCGACAGTGGCGGTCGCGTTTTCGAAAGCCGCCTCTGACGCCTGAAGCTCCCTGAGCTTTCCGAATGGCTCTCCGGACTCCAAGGCTTCCGACCTCAAAGCGTCTAGCTTGTCGAACTCTCCTTGCGCATCCTGATACGTTTTCGACTGGCACTTCAGGCGATAGGACAGATCGTTTAGCCTGGCCTCCAGCCCAACCAAAAACGCCGGGCCGGTTATGAAGAAGCGGCACCTCTCGCAATTGGAGGCTCCACCAGGAACTGCGGAAAACGATTCCACTCCATTTTGCGTCATGGAAATCAATCCATCGGAGCAACGTCTCGCTCCCATCGGGCAAAAGCCGTGATCCATGACCACCATTCCAGCTCCGCTTGATGCGTGGAACGCATCCAAAGCGCTAGGATGCGCGTGCGCCGCCAGGGACCTTATCTGCTCTCGACTCTTGGCCCTGAGAAATCCGATCCAATTCCCCTGCTCATCCTGCTGCCTTCGCATTGTAGCCTCATCGAGCGAGTCCGATATGCTCTGGGCGGATATCTTGGTGTAGTAGAGCGTCATCAGGACGCTTGCATGCCCAACGATCTTCATGATCATCTCAGCTGGCACCCCTTCCTCATACAAAGCCGTGATCATCGTCACCCGCAGCGTATGCAGATCGAAGAGCACTCCCACCGGAGATTTTCCGTCCCTTCTTTTTGACGTCACCAAGCTGATTGGCTCTCCATTTGGCAAACGCTCTCCGCTCAGAGCCAGCCGTCGCTCAAGCTCCACAATCAATGCCACCCACATGGATCGAACCCTTGAATCCGTCAAAGGCTGCGATGGATTTCCCCCCGCAGGGTCCCTAAATAGAAAGTAGGATTCCCCCATACGATCGAGCTCCGCCTCATGCTTTCTCGCTTTCAGCTCTGTCAGATCCGCCCACTTTTGCGGAGCCTTGACCGGATTCTTCTCCATTTGCCAATCCCTGAGCTTCGCGAAGACATTCAACGCCTTCTTATGCTCCCATGGCATTACGAATCCTCTCTTGTGGACAGGCAAATCCGTGTCCGCGGTCTTGTTGGTGTTGAAGAACATCAACGACCCTTCCGATCCATCTTTTCTCCGGTATTTCCTGAAGATTCCCTTTTGGATATCTCCGCTTCCCTTGGCAGGAGCATGCGGTCCGCTATTCTTTTCCCACCCCGTCCCATCCGTCCGATAGACGAGTGAATCCCCCTCTCCGCTGTCTACCATGCGCAGCTGATAGGTTCTCGCCGGAAGCATCAGCTTCAGGATGAGGAAGAAGGTCCTCACGGGGCTCCACTCGTCCACAACCAGCCCCGTGTCCGGATCGCGCCGCTTGAACCAGTCGGAAGATTTCGGACCAGCCCCAAAGCTTTTCGGCCAAGCGAAATCCCTTTCCGTCAGGATATCGAGGCATAGGCTTATGAATCGCGTCGGCATCGGCTCTCGATGCGTCTCTATTCGGTTCTCTCCGATGCGAAGCGGACGCACCATCGGATTCTTGAATCTTGGCAGTATCTTCGGGTTCCCGTAATCGTCCTCTTCCGAGCAAAGCTCAATCAGGCAAAACTCCAAAAAATCGTGGATGATCGCCAACCGCTTTCCCTTTTTCCCATCCTTCGGATCAAACTCGCGTCGCCCATTTTGCTTATCTCGATCGAAAAATTCCACAGGGTTTCTTGGCAGTGACGGATTCTCGATCAAATAATCTAGCCACATGTTCAGGGCTGTGATCGTATCCAAAAAAGCCTTTTCCTTCCCCTCAAGGAATGATTCGCAGAGCGATCTCCAATGATCCATATCCTTGTCTCTGGAGAGAACCCAAGAGAAAGTCTTGTCGGATCTCTCCCTGGGCTTCTCATAGCCATATCCGAAATCTCCGAGCGTGTAATGGTTTCCTTCCGGCTTCGCTTCCTTTTGCAGAAACAAAATTCCGGAGACCACCCTGGAATAAGGGGCCGCGCTTGCTCTGGAGCGGACGAATCTCTCCCCATCCGGAGTGATATCCAATACTGAGGATGGCGGCGTCCTCGACAGAAGGAAATCCACGAACAGCCTGAATCTCGCGCGATCTCCGTGAGCCTCCGATCCCTTGAAGGCCGCATGGCAATCCGAGACGATCGGCTGGCATTCCCCCCACATCCATGATTCGACTGGAATATGGATCAGATTGAAGACCCAAGGGCTTTTCGGCCAGAGCAGGCATCCCTTTCTCCACAATGCCACGCAAAGCTCCCCTAGGCGACCCCTGGATTTGTCATAGCGATTTCGGTGCAGATTTTTATGAAATGTCATCGCAAGCAAATGATCTAGGAGAATCTTGAACTCCTCCGGCGTTTTGGCTCCCGACAAACCTTTAGCCTCATCCCATATCTCCATCACCGGATGCAGATGCCTCTCTTGGGCGCTTATCTCCCTATCCCACTCATCCACAGCCTCTTTCGACTTTTTTGCCGACCAGGAGCTCGGAATGATCATCATGTCATCTAGCGTGTTGCAGGATACCGAATTTCCCGAGTGCAGATTGACTACAAGCTTCTCTCCTCTCACGAAACACACCTCATCCCTTGTGTAATTCCCTGATCGATTCTTTTTTGCTCGCGGATCAGGCTTTGGTCCGGATTTTCCTTTTCCGGACGATTTTTCGGATTCCAAGTTCTTTTTATGGATAGGCTTATGTTTGGTCATGCATCCACTCCAAGGCATGGATTCGACGGGATCAACACTTTCGACGCAAAGCTTTTTTGAGCCAAAGCATCCGCAACCTGATCCATCCGAAACTTCCGATAGGCATCTTGGCTCGCCACGCTCGCGTGATGCATGCATATCTGCCCATGCTTGTCGCTTATCCCCAATTCATTGAGCCACTGGCCATATCGATGCCGCAAACCATGAGGTGTCGTCCCCGACCATTTCGATGGCTCCAACCCGATTTTTCTCACCGCTGCGGAGAATGAATCCGAAAATGCTTGGGCCCCTAGGGGCAATCCATCCTTCGTGAGGAAGGCCCATGGCGTCTTGGGCTGGACCGGCCTATCATGCAGCAGATACATGCTCCAAATGCTTTTGAAAAGGCTTCCCGCCTTCGGATCAATCCAAAACACATGAAACGCCGACCTTCTTCTGTCTGTCAGCAAATTCCCCTTCCATCCAGCATGTCTGCGACCGGCTTCCATTGTCAGAGGTTTTTTTCCTGCGCACATCCTGTTGAGGTAATCCTCCCGCGTCGTCTCTTTGGTTTTTCCTGAAATCGGATCCGCATAACTCGTCATCCCTAGCTCCGGATGATGAATGAGAATCCGGCAAGACTCCGGGTTTCCCTCATCTTCCAGAATATCGTCCACCCATAAATGCAGCGGTTCGCTTTCTCTCGTTCCCCCGTAAAGGCAGATCAGAGTGATCAGAATGTCTCGCAGATTCCATCGAACCCAAGGCCTTGGATCCTCCCTGTATTCCTCACGCTCAAATCCTTTCCAGAGCAAGTCGTCTATTCTGTCTTCAGGAAAAGCTGCGACCTCTTCGATCGCTCTGCTTGCTCGCCCAGGTGTCGCTATGGCTCTGCTTAGCGATTCGATTCCCGATTGAGTGGATTTCGCGTGTCCCAGCATTGATGACTTCTTCTTTGCCCAGAATTTCCTGACATTGCGGATTCTCTCGCTTGCTTGCGCATGCCGATCTTTTGGATTTAACGGACACGTTTCCTCCCTATCTCTTAGCCAATCGGAAAATGAAGCGATCCGGGCGGCGATGAGCTCTACTTGTTTGTGAGAAGATGGACTCCACCACAGGTCAGACGAATCCTCCTCATTTCTCACAGTTCCCCTGAGAACGTCATGGAGGAATCGATTGAACAGATTTTTCGTTTCCCGTTTCTTTTGGTTTTCCGAAATTTTAGCTGAAGAGCTTGAAACTTCCCGCTTCTTTTTCGAATCCCTTTCGAGCCATACCATAAATCTTGCCACGGCATTGGCATATGCCCTCTCGGATTCAATGGAGAAGTTCCTTTCGCGGAAATACGCAGTCAGAGGCCAGTAAATCTCCGCGTCGATGAGTATCGCACAGGTGGGGCGCCCTCCCCTCACTTCATCTAACACGGTAACAGATGCCATTTTCACAAAATGCTCATTTCACATATCCGAAGATCAATTCGAGTATATTGAGCTTCCCGCAAAAAACAACATCACATACTTTGCCAATGAATTTTCAGACCCTATAGCCCACAATCCGAATATTTTTTGAATTTTTTAAGCACATGTTTTCCACCCCTGCAAAACATATATTACGCGCAAATCCTAGCTTCCGTTTTACATCTCATAACATCAAGAAATGAGCATGTAAATTGTGCTTTACAGTTGATTTTTCCTTCGTTTTCGCTAGAAGGTAGCGATCCTCTTTTTGCGAATCGGAGACTGGCTCCATGGATATTTTCAGCTTTCAAAAACATGTCGTTGGCACATACGCTGAGTTCTCCAAAAGCTTTTGCAAAATCAAAGCCCCCGATCTGAATGCCTATATCGATAAGGCGAACGCAGATGGGAAATATTGGCCAGAGCCGCTGATTCAGGTGAATCCGAATTTCAAGGTCTCCGATTCGGTGGAAGCGTTTGTCGCCAAGAAGCTGATTCATGCCAAATGCGCGGATATTTTTCGAGCGCAAAACGGAAAGCCCCTCTCCTTTTTCGAGCACCAAGCGACGGCTTTGGAGTTCGCCAGAATGCCCTCTGGTGGCGAGAGCTATGTCGTGACGACGGGAACCGGATCCGGAAAATCCCTCACTTATTTCATTCCGATCATTGACGCCATTCTCACCGAAAAGGACAAACCGAATCACAAAAACAGAACCATGGCGCTTGTCGTCTATCCGATGAACGCTTTGGCGAATAGCCAAATTGAGGAGCTCGCGAAGTTTTTGGGAGATCCCAAGTCCGGTCCCACGAAACATGGAATCACCTTTGGGCGATACACAGGCCAGGAATCCGAAGAGGAACGCAAGCGCCTCGCCGACAATCCCCCTGACATTCTCCTGACCAACTACATGATGCTCGAGCTTTTGCTCACGCGCCACGGCGAGCAGGACGCCAAGGTCATCACCAACTCCGAAGGGCTGCAGTTCTTCGTGCTCGACGAGATGCACGTCTATCGGGGCAGGCAAGGCGCGGACATGGCGATGCTCTGCCGCCGAACCCTTCAACGCCTGGACCCGGAAGAGAAAGCGATCTGCGTTGGCACCTCGGCCACGATGTCTTCGGATGGAGGGACAGAAGAGAAAAACAAAGTTGTCGCTTCCGTGGCCACAAAACTATTTGGCCGGACGATCGATCACAATCACGTCATCACCGAAACTCTTGACCCGGTCACCTACTCGAGCTCTCGATCCGGACCGTTGGACAAGGAAAAGCTCACAAAGGAAATCCAAACCCTTCATTTTTACGGGCTCGATTACGCCGCCCTCAAGGCGACTGAAACCGCTCGATGGGTGGAGACGACTCTCGGCATAACCAAGGAAATCGGGACGGACGGAACTGAAATGAGCGGATGGATCCGCAAGACCCCCATCTCTATCGCGGAAGCCGTATCCAGATTGGGAAAGGACACCCAGCTGACCGACTCCGCTTTGCTTTCAGAAAAGCTCAAGGATTTTCTGTTGGCCGCGTCACAGAAAACGCTCAATGATCGCCCCCTATTCGCTTTCAAGCTCCACCAATTCGTCTCCGCCCCCGGAAAACTATTGGCTCCGCTTCTTCCCGCCGGAGAGGATCGCAAGAAGCTCTTGCGACTGGATGGCCAGATTTTCGCCAAATCCGAGCACGGCACTTTGCCGCTATTCCCCACCCACTTCTGCCGCGAGTGCGGGCAAGACTTTCATCCTGTCTCTGGGGAAAATGGCGTGATCAGGTCTCGCGATATCGATGAGCGCCTCGACAAGGATTCCGATCCGGACGATTGGTTCGGATTCATCTCCATGGAGGATCCCCTGTCACCTTGGTCGGAAGCGGACATTCTCGATAAGGCCCCTGATGACTGGAATGACCCCGCAAAGGATGAAATTCGCAAGGAGCGCAAAGGGGACCTCCCTAAAATCATCCAGATCAATCCCCTTGGCCAGATTGACGGATCCAATTCCAATCGCTGCGTCTTTGTCCCCGGCAAGTTTCGCTATTGCCCCTCTTGCGGAACCGCGTTCAGCGATTACATCAAAGATCGCCTCAATCTCACCCCCCTTTCCGGCGAGGGGAGGAGCTCAGCGACAACCGCCATCTCTCTCGCCGCGCTCTCTTGGCTCCATGAGAATATCCCCGATGCGGAAAACAAGGACAAGGAGCGCCGAAAGCTTTTGGGCTTCTCCGACAATCGCCAGGACTCCGCGCTGCAAGCTGGGCACTTCAATGACTTCAAGCGAATCCTTCTGGTTCGCGGAGCTCTGATCCGAGCCCTCGAGACCCCCGGACGCGACGCATCCCTTTTGGCGGCGGATGCCGGAGACGCGATCTTTCAGGCCTTGGAATTCTCCAGGCAGGAAAACCTCCCCGAATATCTCAAAGATTCCTCCAAACAGGACAACGCTTTGCTGGAAGATCAGCAAGTCGCCAAAGATATCCTCTCTTTTCGGGCTATCGCGGATCTTCAGGATTCCGGGCGCTACAACAACCCAAGCCTTGAGCGTTTGGGCCTTGTGAAAATCCAATATGACGGCCTCAAGGCATTCTGCGCGAATGACGCGAAATGGAGCGGAATCACCTTGCGCTTCGGAGACAGCGGGACTCCTGAGCAGCGCTTTGAGCTTTGCGAGGCCGTTTTGGACAAAATGCGGGCAAAACGCTGCATCCAGGATCACCACTTGACCCCAGCCGCTCTCTCCAAGCTTCGCGACGCGTCATTTGTCCTCGCGGAAGATTGGGGATTCACGGAACAAGAAAAGGATAACCCCGTTTCCCTCGCGCATTTCGGAATGCTTTTGCCTGAAATCAAAGATGAGGCGGAGAAGAAGGACTCCAAAGGGAAGGGGGCCGGCAAATTCCAGAAGGACAACGGAATCGTCAAATGCGGGCCAACCTCCTTTGTCGGCCGGGCCGCCAAAAGCAAAGGCATCCCCAATGGCAAGGATTACGCCGCATCCATGCAATGGCTTGCCGGCATACTCGCCAAAGAAGGGTTTTTGGCTCGCGAGCAGCATAAATCCAATGGAATCCCTGTAGACATTTTCCGCGTCGACTCGCGAAAAATCCGCTGGACTCTCCAGCAGCCGAAAGAAACCAACTATTTCTCCAAAATCTATCAGGCGGCTGCGAGAAGCCTGGCCACCAATGGAAACTGGATGTTCTCTTTGGAGGCCAGAGAGCATACCGCGCAGGTCGATCAGGATGAGCGCCAAACTCGCGAGGAGCGATTCCGCTTCACAAAGGAGGATCGGGCGAAACTTGTCTATAAGCGGATCGATAAGCGCCTTCCATTGCTCTTTTGCTCCCCCACCATGGAGCTGGGCGTGGACATCAGTTCCCTGGATGTCGTCTATATGCGCAACACCCCGCCTACTCCAGCCAACTACGCCCAGCGCGCCGGGCGCGCCGGCCGAGCTGGGCAAGCGGCCCTGGCGATCACCTATTGCGCGAGCCAGAGCCCCCACGACCAGTATTTCTTCTCCCGGCCTGACCAAATGGTCGCCGGATCCGTTAAGGCTCCGAATATCGATCTGAGCAACCCGGATCTCATCCGAAGCCATTTGCACGCGCTCTGGCTCACGCATATGGGCGCGCATTTGGAATCTTCCATCGGCGAGCTCGTCGAGAAGCCCACCGGCAAAAATCCGGATCACACCTATCCCGTCCTCAAGGAAATCGCCATCGCCATGCGACCCACCGATGACGAGGGCAAGCCCAAAGCGCGCTTCCTCGCAGCAAAAGGCAAAGCCAAAGATCTGATTTTGGGATTGGGGGCTTCCATTCCGGACTTTCCGTCCCATTTGGACGACGCCTGGGCCGCTCATGTCATCGACAAGGCCCACGAGTCCTTCGACGCGTCGCTCAATCGCTGGAGAGAGCTTTGCCGGGCCGCCGATCGGCAGATCATCGAGTGCCAGAAGATCATCGACAACCGAACCGCGGATCAGGAGCAAATCAAAGAGGCAAAGGGCCGCAGAAAGGTCGCGGAGACGCAAATCGACACGCTGCTCAAAGGAAAATCGAGCTTCTCGGATGATTTCTACTCCTATCGGGAATTGGCCAGCCAAGGATTTCTCCCGGGATACAATTTTCCCCGCCTGCCTCTCATGGCCTATCTGCCGCCTCGGGAAGAGGGCGACAATAAGCGAACCTTCCTCTCTCGCCCGCGCTTTTTGGCTTTGGGAGAATTCGGGCCCTTCAGCCTCATTTACCATGAGGGGCGACGCTACCGCGTGGACCGGGCGATTCTCTCCCTTTCCGGGGACGACAAGGTTTCCGCCTCCTCGAAGCTTCCCCTTCGCGACGCCTTGCTATGCCCGGTTTGCGGATATGGGCATTTCGGAGAGCAAATGAGCAATGACCTGTGCCTCAACTGCAACGCTTCCTTGGATAATGCGAAAAAGGCGCAAAGGCTTTTCCGCATCGACAACGTCTCCACCCGTCCCGTCGAGCGCATCAACGCCAATGAGGAGGAGCGCTCCAAGCAAGGCTATGACATAAAGACCACTTTCCAATTCGCCGGAAAACCCGGCGGAGCCCAGGACAAGGTCTCCATTCGCTATCCCCTCGCGAGCGGAGGCGAAATGCTTCTCTCCTATGGGCCCTCCGCCACCATCTGGCGCATCAACTACGGCTTCAAGCGCGAGCGAAAATCGCAGGCCGGATTCTTCATTAACCCCATTTCCGGAAGGTGGCTGAGCAATCCCAACCCGAAGAGCAAAAACAGCGCATCCGATGACGCATCGGACGCGGAGCGCGTCGCCGCTGACGCGGAAGCCCGCAGCGAGAAGACCACTCCGGAAAACATCATCCCCTATGTCGAGGATCGCAGAAACGCATTGCTGGTCTATCCACCCGCTACCGAGGACATCCATTCTGTGGAAATCGGATCGCAGGAAGCGACTCTCGCTCAAGACACTTATTTTCCGACTCTGCACCACGCGCTCAAGCGCGGCATCGAGGCGGCATTTGATCTGGAGGAGAGCGAGCTGATGGCGGAGCCCCTCCCGGATCGGGATACCCGCAAATCGATCCTCTTTTACGAATCCGCCGAGGGCGGAGCTGGCGTTCTGACGCGCCTCGCCACCGATTCGGAGGCGCTATCGCGCGTCGCGAAAGCAGCCTTGGAGGTCATGCACTATTCCTCCTCCAACAACCCGGACGACCCCATTCCCTATCCGAATGAGGAATGCGAAAAGGCCTGCTATCGCTGCCTGCTCTCCTACTCCAACCAGATGGACCATCGGATGATCGATCGGACAAACCCTTTCGTTCTTGCCACCCTAAGAGCCTTATGCGAGACGGTTGGCGTCCCTGACGCGAGCAAATCCGAGATCCCCGCCTTGATTGGCGGTGTCGCTGAGACCAAAGAGGACTCTCTCCTGGCGGAATGGATTTCAGAATCGAAGAAGCTCTCATTGCCTGCCAAACCCTTCCAGATCGGAGATCTGAGCTGCTCGGCGACTCCAGACGCTCAAATTCATTCCAAATCCGGAAAACCCATTGCCATTTATATCGGCCGCTCCTGCCCTGAAGAAGATCGAAACGCTATGGAGGACATTGACGGATTCGTATTCGAATTCCGCTCCAGCAGGGATAAATGGCCAGAGACCTTTGAGCGCCTTGAGAAAAGGGTTTCCAAATGATCGCCACATCCTCTCTTCCCAAACGATCGCCAGGATCCATCATCGAGGCGCGAGGGCGGATGTGGGTCGTCCTTCCCGGCAGCACGCCAGAAATCGTCCGCGCGAAGCCTCTTGGCGCGAGCGAGGCCGAAGAGACGCGCCTTTTCCCTTTCATGGAGGACGTCGGCGAGGCGAAGGCGTCTTGGCCTGGCCCCGAGAATCTCGGGCGGCTAGCTTCCACTCGCCTGCTGTTTCGGGCCGCTAGGCTCGCCACGCGCTCCGGCGCCGGCCCCTATCGCTCGCTAGGCAAGATCTCCATCGAGCCAAAACCCTATCAGATGGTCCCTCTGATGATGGCTCTTCGCATGAGCGTCCCCCGGCTCTTCATCGCCGACGATGTGGGCGTGGGGAAAACGATCGAGGCCTGCCTGATCGCCAAGGAATTGCTCGAGCGAGGCGAGGCCAACGGACTGGCGGTCCTCTGCCCTCCGCATTTGTGCGACCAGTGGCGCATGGAGCTTTGGGCGGGATTCGGCATCGACGCTTTCATCCTGGACTCCTCTTCGGCGGCTCGCATCGAGCGCGGCTTGCCGGCTGGAAAATCCGTTTTTGACGTCAAGCGCCACATCATCGTCAGCCTGGATTTCATCAAGTCCGACAAGAAGCGCTCCATCTTCGCCGCCTCTTGCCCCAATCTGGTCATCGTCGATGAGGCCCATTCCTGCGCGAATTCGGGGACTTCGGCAAGACAGCAGCGCCACAAGCTTCTGCGCCAGCTCGCCGACGATCCGACCCGATCCATGCTCTTGCTTTCGGCGACTCCGCACAGCGGCAACGAATTGGCCTTCTTCAGCCTCATCTCTTTGCTCGGGGAGGAGCTCAATGGGTTCGAGGCGAAGACCCCGCAAGAGCGCGAAAGCCTCAAGCAAGCGATCTACGCCCATTTCGTCCAGCGCCGGCGAGTGGACATCAAGGACTCCGGAGGCGATTTCCCGGATCGGGAAATCCGCGATGACGTCCAATACGCTCTCTCGGAGGAATGGCTGAGCCTGCTCGAGCTAACCCGAGATTACGCGAAAGACCTGATCGAGCGCACCGCGAAAAGCGGCAAGCAGGCGGTGAAGCGAGTTGGAGAGTGGACCGCGATCGCCTTGCTTCGCTGCGTGGCCTCCTCGCCGCAGGCGGCTCTCAACGCTTTGGAGAATCGCCTGCTGGCTCTCAAGGCGCGCGTTCCCGCTCTGGGAGCCCATTCTGGCGATGATTTCCCCCAAAGCCTTCTGGAGGATTTGGCCGCGGAAGCCTCAGAGGGGGAAGACGAGACCGTCAGCGACGCTCTTCCCTCACTATCCATCCAATCCGTCATCGATGGATCCTATGACGCCTCCCGCGAGATGAATCAGCTTGAGATGCTCATCTCCATGGCCAAAGCGCTCGTCGATGACCCCAAGCTCGACACGAAAGTCCAGGCCTTGGCGAAGCTACTCAAAGGAGATCTTGGCCCCGAAAAGCGCTTTGATGGCGAGGCTTATAGCCCCGTGATCTTCTGCCGCTACGTCGGCACCGCGAAATATGTCGCAGAGCGCCTGCGCGAGATGGGGCACCATGCGATCGCCGTCACCGGGGAGATGACTCCCGAGGAGCGCGACACCGCGATCGAGGAATTGTCGAAGAAGACGGAGCGCAGAATTCTCGTCGCCACAGACTGCCTCTCGGAGGGCGTGAATCTGCAATGGAGCTTCGACGCCGTGGTGCATTACGATTTGGCTTGGAACCCTGTGCGCCACGAGCAGCGGGAAGGCCGGGTGGATCGCCTCTATCAGAGCCGGGATGTCGTGCGAGCCTGCGCGATCACCGGATCCAACAGCTTTGTCGACCAGTCGGTCATCAGCATCATTTCCAGAAAGTCGCGCGAGATCCGCAAGGAGCTCGGCATTCTCGTCCCAGTGCCCCGATCGGAGGAGGAGATCAACTCCGCCCTGCTTGATCGCATGGTCTACGGGGAGCGGCCCGCGGAGCAAGTCGCTGTCGAGCAAATCGAGTCCGCATGGCGCGACGCGCGAGAGGGGGAAAAGAAGAATCGAGCCAAATACGCGCAGAATTCCATCAAGCCTGAGATCGCGATGGCGGAGTGGGAAAAGTGCTTCAGCAAGCTAGGGGACACCGCCGAGACGAGAGAATTCGTCCGCCGAGCCTATGAGACCTTGGTCTCCAACGCTCAGATAGAGATGAAAGAGAAAGGCGGAGCCCTTCTTTTGGACGCCGACCTTTCCTTGCTTGCCAATAACGTCCCCTCCATTTCGCAGCGTCTCCGAAAGCTTGGGCTGGACAAGGCAAGCAAACTTGATTTCTCCAGCGGATCCGCGGGGCGCGTTCACATCTCCAGGGCTCATCCGCTGATCGATCTTCTCTCCGAGCAATTGCGCGAAATCGCCTTTCAAGATGCCACGGAAAATTCATCCTGCACCAGGGCTTGCGTGACCATGACGGATGCAGTGAGGGAGCCGACTGTGGTCGCCGCGATCCGAGCCAATTACCGGCTATCCGAGCGCAGAGACGAAAACGGGTTGGATCGGGAGATCATTTGCGAGGAGACCTTCCTGGTCGGGCGAAAGTTCCAGAAATTCGGAGACGCGCTTTCTCCCTTGCAGACGGCCGGCTCCATTCTCTCCTCGGAAGAGGCTCTGCATCTTGTCGACACCGCCGCCGCGAAAGCCAATATCAACAAGCCAAACCAGGTGGCACTGATTGAGGGAATCCTCAAGTTTCGCGGCGCTTGGGAAGATATCTTCCAGCAAGAGGCGAAGGACCGAGCCGCGGAGCTCAAAAATGACCACATTCAGGCTCGCAAATCCTCCGGAGACAGCGGAACGCGCGACGTGAAATGGATCGATCCCGCCGAGCCTTTGGCCCTGTTCGTGTTTCTCCCTGAAAATTTCTAAAACAATCCCGAATCTTTCCCAAAAAGAACAACCCCAAAAAGAATAACCGATCCGAAAGCGAACATGGCCGCAGAAACATTCTCCTCCGAAGCCTTATCCTCCTTGCGTGTCGAGGGCGGGATCGTCTCCCCATCCATCATTGCGCAAGCCGCCAAGAAATCGCTCGACAGCCAGGCCCCGGCCGATTACGGATTACCCCCGGACGGATCTCTTGAGGACGCGATCGGCGCGGCGCACAAGGACGCCTCCTCCGCGTGGGAGAGAATGTCCCTCGCTCTTGAGGACGACGGAAAATTCAGCGATTGGTGGCTCAATCCGGAGCGCAACAAATATGAGCCAATGCTCTTGAAGAAAATTCTCGCCTCTTTCGGATTCTCCTGCCAAAACGCCCCACAGACGATTTCATCGGATGGGGAGAGCTCCTGGTGTTGGGGCGAGGATATCCCCATTTACCTCTCGCCGGCCGGAGTGGCATTGGATGAGCGCTACGCGGACCCCGACGAAATGGATTCTCACGGCAAGCCCGCCAAAAGCCGATCTGCCTATGAGCGAGCCCAGGATATCTGCAACCGCAGAACGGACATCGAATGGGCTTTGGCGATGGATCGGAGAACCATCCGCTTCGTTCGCGACAACCGAACTCTCACGCGCCCCGCCTTTTTGGAGATCGATCTCGAGATCGCCCTTTCGCGCCGCGGCGCCTCCGAATTCAAGGCGCTCTGGCTTTTCTGCCACGCGAGCCGATTCAAGGGAAAATCCGGAACTTGCGTGATGGATTCCTGGATCGCCAAGGGGCAAAAAGAAGGCGAGCGGGCGCTTGACCATGTCGCGGAGGGCATCCGCGACGCGATCGAGGCGCTCGGGGACGGATTTCTGGATCACCGCAAGAACGAATCTTTGCGCGAGCGGCTCGCTTCCGGTGAGATGAGCGCGAAAACCTACTACAGCCAGCTTCTGCGACTCGCGTATCGGCTCATTTTCCTCGCCGTCGCCGAAGAGCGCTCCGACGAGGAGGGGACGCCTCTGATTTTCCGCTCCCGAAAACCTGAAGAGGAGACTGAAGAAGCCTACAAGGCGAAAGTGGACGCGTATCTCGGGGGCATCTCCCTTTCGCGCCTTCGCTCCTTCGCTTGGCGCGCGATCGGATCCGACGGACACGACGATCTCTGGAAAAGCCTTCTTTTGGCTTTCCGATGCTTCGAGCAAGGAGAGGAGCGCCTCGCGATCCTGCCCCTCGGAGGGCTTTTCTCCGCGGGGCAATGCCCCGATTTGGAAGCGTGCTCGCTCTCCAACTCGCATCTGCTCAAGGCGGTGGAGAGCATGACGCAGTTTTTGGACGGCAAGGCGATTCGCCTGGTCAACTGGCGCGATATCGGCGCCGAGGAGATCGGAGGGATCTATGAGCGCCTATTGGGGCTGAGCCCTGTCATTTCCCTGGAGGAGGAGCGGAAATTCCGCCTCACATCCGGCGTCAAGGGCAATGAGCGCAAAATCTCCGCGAGCTATTACACTCCCTCTTCGCTCGTGAACATCCTGGCGGATCAGGCGCTGGCCCCGAAGATCGCCGAATGCGAGGATCCCGCGACCGCGAAAATCTCTTCAGACGCCCCTCTTTCCAAAGGCCTCGCGGAAAAATACAATGAAGTTAATCTTCTGGGCATCCGCTTTTGCGATCCCGCCTGCGGATCGGGCCATTTCCTGCTCGCGGGAGCCCGCATGATCGCCAACGCGGTGGCTCGGGCCCGATGCGGCGGCAGCGCGCCGACCGTGTCCGCCTATCGCCAGGCATTGCATGACGTCGCGACCCGATGCGTCTTCGGGGTCGACAAGAATCCCATGGCCATCGAGCTCGCCAAAACCGCCCTTTGGCTCGAATCATACGCCCGCAATCGCCCCCTCTCGTTTGTGGACCACCATTTGCTCATTGGCGACGCCCTCACGGGATCGCTTTCCGCGAAAACCCTTAGCCATGGAATACCCGGAGACGCCTACAAGGTTTTGGAGGGCGATGACAAAGAGCTTTGCTCGGAGACCAAAAAGCGCAATTCCCAATTCCTCAAGGATCTTGAGGCGCTTTTCCTCTCCGCGACCGTTGTCGCTCCAGCGAAAGGAGGCGGCAAATCGAAAGCCGCCAAAAAGCCAAAAGCATCGGCGATCGGATCCGACCCGCGCGTCGCCATTCTCCTCGCCGCGCTGAGCGCCGAGGGGAAGACTACGCTATCGGATAGCATCGCGGCGCTGGCCGAGCGGCGCCTTGCCGAGTTCCACGCCGCGAGCGAGGCCGAAAAGCTCGACCACATCCCCGACCAGAGCATCGAGAACATCCAGGACAAAAGCGCCATGCTCGATAAGATGCGAGCAATCGCCATAAACTCACCGATACAGCGGGCGATGGATATCTTCTCCGCCGCGTTCCTTTGCCCCAAGAGCGATCCGAACACCCCAATTCCCACGAGCGAAGACCTCCTTTTCGCTTTGGCTTTCTCGGAATCCGATTTGCAGGCTCATCCCATCCCCGCTTTAGAAGTCGCCGAGGCCATCCGCGAGGAATATTCGCTTCTTCACTGGCCGATCGCCTTCCCGACTGTCTTCATGATTCACAATCAAGCCCCATTGAATCCACGAGTATCCGGATTTGACGTCGTTTTAGGCAATCCCCCTTGGGAAAAGATCAAAATCGCCGAAAAAGAGTGGTTCGCCGGAAAAATCCCCGAGATCTCCGAAGCGGCTACGCAAAAGCGCCGAGCCATGATTTCCGATCTCTCCAATGGCTCTATAGTGGAGCAGGATATCCACAGGCAGTTTCAGCGAGACAAAGCATCCGCGGAGCGGACTTTGTCATACTGCCTCAATTCGGGTCGTTTCCCATTGACCGGAAAAGGCGATCTGAATCTCTATTCCGCCTTCGCCGAAACCGCCATTTCTCTGATCCACTCCACTGGGAAAGCCGGCATCGTCGTCCCCACTGGCGTCGCGACCGATGACTCCGGAAAGGCGCTGTTTTCCCATATCGCCAACGGAAACCTCATTAGCCTTTTCGATTTTTTGAATGTGAAATATTTATTCGATATCGCTCCTCTAATAAAATTCTCCCTTCTGACGATGGGCAGGACTGCGGATCCGGCGAAGGCGGCATTCTATCTGACGGACCCCGTGCAAGCCGAGGATCCATCCAGAGTCTTCGAGATGTCCCCGTCTGACATCTCCCTGATGAACCCCAACACCGGAACCACCCCGCTTTTTCGCTCCGCCAAGGACGCGGAGATTTGCCGGAAAATGTATCAGGCAGCTCCTGTCTTATGGCTGGAGGAGCGAGAGGACAATTTAGGAAACGTGATTCGCCCGGAATCGAACCCCTGGAAAATGAAGTTTATGAATATGTTTCATATGAGCAACGACAGCCATCTTTTCCTCGAAGATCCGACCAAGGGAACTGATCCGCTTCCTCTCTACGAGTCCAAGCTCATGCACCTCTACGATCACCGCTTCGCCACTTTTGACCCCAGCCAGCAGGAGAACCTCTCCGCTCCCGCCGCCGACAAAAAGGCGCGCCACTGCGCGGAGGCGGAGAAGGCGAATCCCTCTTTTGAGATCACGCCTCGCTATTGGGTGGAGAAGACGGAAGTCGACAGCGTTTTGTCGAAAGCCGGATGGACCCGGGAGTGGCTGATCGGGTGGAGGAATATCACGAATACTACAAGCAACAACCGGACGTTCATCGCGAGCGTGATGCCGAGATATGGGGTGGGTAACAGCATGAATCTGGGGCTTCCCGACGCCCCACCTCGCAAAGCCGCCTGCCTTGCCGCGAACCTCTCCGCCTTACCCTTCGATTTTGTTGTTCGGCAGAAACTTGGCGGAACCAACATGAGTCACTTTTACACCAAACAATTTCCGGTATTCGCGCCTAGCGACTATTCCGATGAGGACGAGCAGTTTCTCGTCTCCAGAGTTCTCGAGCTGACTTACACGAGCCATTCGATGGCTCCCTGGGCGAAAGACCTTGGATATTCCGGAGCCCCGTTCCCTTGGGACGAAAACAGAAGAGCGACCCTCCAAGCCGAAATCAACGCCTTCTTCTCCCGGAAATATGGGCTGACTCGGGATGAGCTCGTCTACATTCTCGATCCGCAAGAGGCTATGGGCGAGGATTTCCATTCTGTCACTTTTCCGGGGCTGAAGCGAAATGAAGAATCTGATCCGTCCGTCGGCGAATATCGGACGAAGCGTCTCGTTTTGGAGGCGTGGGCCCGCATGCATCCGGACAATCCAACGCCCATTCAGGAGAAACTAAACGCAGGAGATGCCGATGTTTGAAATCGAGGACATGCCAATAGAAACCCAGAAATGTTTCATTGAAAGCGATCTGACCGATAAGCTCTTAGATCTGCTCGATGCATTGGCAAGAAAAGGCCAGATCGAAATCGTCGACACGGTTCAGGAGAGCCATAGCGGAACGCCAAATCATCTCTATCCGAGCCCTACCTGCAAAAAAACGCACGGCAAAATCACATTGGCTTGCATTCGCAGGAAATGGTGATCATGGACTTCAACACCACTCTTTTTCGAAAAGCATTCTCGGACCATGGGATGGACGCTTCCGTCCCATGCGGGGATGGCATCTTGTTTCTGTCCACTTCTTCCGGCCACCGCTGCTCCCTTGAGCCCGCCGAGGCCGACTCCTTCTCCATTGCCGCATTTTCCGCCGATGGGGAACGCAATAGAATCGGCATAGCCAGCGGTCTCGCAGCGCTTCGGGAATTTCTGGATGCCGCGGCGGCGGACGGCCTTTTCTCACGTAAGAGTTCCGAAAGAGACGGCCCTCCCCAAATCTCCGGATTCTCGGGAGCGACAGAGCGCGAGCGGAGCGTGATGGCTAGGACCCAGCAGGATCGGTATCGGAAATCCCTCTCCGCCCTTTGGGGCGATCGCTGCGCGGTGACGGGGGAGGGATTCGCTCCTCTCTTGCGGGCCTCCCACGCGAAACCCTGGGCTCAGTCGACGGATGCGGAGCGGGTGGACCCGAGCAACGGACTGCTCTTGCGCGCCGATTTCGACGCCCTGTTCGATGGAGGATGGATCTCCTTCGGATTCGCGGGGGAATGCGTCATCTCCGAGCAAACACCTAGCGTTGTGGTCGAAAATCTCCACCTTCGGAAAACTCGGCTTCGCTCCATCCCCACCGCGGAGCAGTCGGCATACCTCCAGTGGCACAGGGAGAATATCCTCAAGAAATAGCCTGAACCGAAATCAACGTGAACTGTGAGGCGAAAATGACCATTCAAGATATTCTTTTCCACCCGGCCTATCCCGTTAATCCTTCAGCTCCATTCGTTTTCGCTGTCTGCATGTATACGACCGAGGCGACCCGCAACGAGAAACTCCCCGATCGCGGATTCGCTTTCCTTTGGCCTGAAGGATTGCCCGCCTCGTGGCTGGAGCACGCCAAAGCCGCCTTCCCCTATGAGACGCTCGATGAGCTTCTTTCGCACGCTTTATTGGGCAGAGCCATTCACGTCGGATTGCTGCGAGCGCTTCGCTCCTCTTCCAGCGATGATATCTATCCGCATATGCCCGCCGCGACCATGCATCCCGCCAGAGAGGCTCAGTGCTTTCTCGCATCCATCTCCGTGGATCCTTCCAGCAAAGAGGAGTTCGATCGTTTTGAGGCGGTCGCGATGGAATTTCTGCTGCGCCATTCCAGCGCGTTGTTGGGAAAGCCCATTGTCATCCTGGATGTATTGCTGACTTGGGATGACAAGGCGATTCCTCGAGAGATTCTGGCGAAATTGGAAATGGAAACTTTAAATTTTTCCGCCAACACCGCCATCCGCTCTGAATCTTGTGAGTCTGACAATCGCAGGAAAGGCTTGTAACCAAACAGGAGAAAATATGAAGATAAGCTCTTTCAAATCTCTATTTCGTAGAATATGGAGTTCTCGCGCTAAAGCAAAACCATCCGCTTTATTACTCGCCCTTCTCAGTCGCATAAATGGATTTCCGAAAGCCAGCTCTCAATTCACACCTCTTCATCTGCCATTAGATGGCGCCACACTGGAGACTCTTCTTAAGGAAAATCAAAACCGAACGGAAGTGGTTGCCGAAATCAAAATCACAAACTCGACAGTAAAATCCATACCTAGTGATCTTATAAAAAAACTGCAAACAGCCATCTCTTTCGCTTTTGAGCGATCTAGCTGCAAGTGGCTTCGGAGCGAATCCTTTAGACCAGAAAAAATAATACGACAGCACTCTGTGCACTTTTTCTCATTACTTGACAATGCTGTCGCATGGACAGTTTCAATCGTTTTCCTTCCAGATAAAATACTTATTCAAAACCCCATCATATCGTCAAAATCGTTTCCAAAAGATAAGGATTTCAAAAACCGTAATTCTTCCACTGAAATTCAGATTGACCATATCACGGGAACATGGAAGGGAAAGAGAATTTGCAATTTACATCTAACAGGAATCCGTGACAGGCACACCTATTTCGATGAGGCCGATTCGTATCACTTAAGAGACAAATTCATTTTAAGTCAGATCAAAGATAGGAATGATCCGATTATTCCCCAGAACCCCAATTGCCCTCAGCAATTGCTTTATTACTCCCTCTCACTTAAGGACCTAATATATTTAGCGCATCAGTCTGGTGCTTTTAAAATAGGGAGCTCAGTGGATATTGAACAGAGAAACAATGGCGTTTTCCGAACTAATATCCCTTTTTCTCCTGAAACAGGCTTGGATGAAAATACTCTTCAAGGTCTCAATGACAAATTAAAAGATGATGTTGTGATTTTAGATTTGCGTGGCGATGGATTAAGCAGGCTGCAATCTTCAAAATTCAGATTTGACGCGACTATTCTCATTTCCGATTCTGAATCAAGAAAGAAGACATCAAGCGCAATTGGAAACGATTGCCGCATAATTTCATTCTGCGATGAGCAGCCTGACCATCGAATTGAGGCAAGCTATCTTCTCGATAATAAGCGAATCAATCTCATTCCAGAAGATTCCGTATTTGAGGTTCATTTCGCTATCAATAGCTTGAGAGAGGATAGGCAGGAAAACGCAGATGAGCTTCATTCCATGTTTTTCCTGAATGAGAGAGGCCAGAGTATCTTTGAATTTAAAATGCCTCAAGCATAACAAGATCACTCATTGACTTCTGATTCAATTATCCATAATCAAAACTACTTTCCTTCCTTTAATTTTAATTCTCAGAACATGAATTCTAAGCGAGAGAGTAATGTTCTATTTCTGGAGACCCTTCTGATTTAAAGGTTAAGTCTGCCACTTTGACAATTCCCGTTCCCTTTTGGACGAAAATCAATGTTTCGAATGGGTTATACCCATTGTCTATTAACACATTCATAATATCCATTATCTCTTTCTTGACCTCGATGCTCAGTTCCTCGTGGCTGCGGATTGCGGATTCATATGCGCGGACTCTCACCCAGGTAGCGGAATCTAAATACTGCATTTTTATGCTTTTGTTATAAGGGACATCGGTTTTGTTTTCGAAATCTTCTTCATGCAAAATCAATTCCTCTATTCCTTGGAAAGCCAACCTTTTCTTCAAATCTTCGATTCCGAGAGCTTTTTTGATGGCCGCAGATTCTTGGTTGAAATCACTTTCATTTTTAAAAATCTTGTATGCGAACGCATCGAACAATCTTATTGAATGGCAGGTGTTCCCTTCCTCATTTATATCATTCCCGAGATTTGAAAAAATCACCATGACAGCTCCATCTTTTGCATTTCCGGTTCACTCTATCATTGCAAACCCTACAATCATCATAATAAGAGTATATTCATCTTCCGTGGATAACATGCCTTGAGCTGTTGGATCAATTTCGGGCTGGCCGCGAAATAC
>VFQM010001425.1_pt1 | contig 20948 bp, 18 predicted proteins | sample 3512391 | NCBI WGS metagenome assembly VFQM01 (sample SAMN10412369, study PRJNA504923) | tailings metagenome | isolation source: Replicate 1 from Balatoc abandoned mine | place: Philippines | reverse complement strand
TGGTGCGCTCAACGGCACGCAGATCGAACTGATCGAGCCGCTGCCGGGCAACACCTCGATCCAGAGCTTCCTCGACAAGAACCCGGCCGGCGGGCAGCACCACGTCTGCTACGAAGTGCCCGACATCCACGCCGCCAAGGCCGAGTTCGAGGCCATGGGCAAGCGCGTGCTGGGCGAACCGCGCATCGGTGCCCACGGCACGCTGATCTTCTTCATCCACCCCAAGGACATGGGCGGGGTGCTGACCGAAATCATGGAAACGCCAAGCGAGGATACGCACTGGTCGAACTGAGTCGATTGCCTTCCCCCTCGATGGGGGAAGGATACCGAAGCTTGCTCCAGCGGAGCTAGCGTAGGTTGGATGGGGGTGAGGGTTCGGTAGCGCATGACGGCGCCATCACCCCCACCCAGCTACGACTAGGCAGCAAGCTGCCAAGTCTTCGCATCCCTCCCCCATCAAGAGGGAGGAAGAAGGGAGTTGGAATGGCATACGAAACGATCCTGACCGAGCGCGTGGGCAATGTGCTCAAGATCACCCTCAACCGGCCCGACCGGCTCAACGCCGCCTCGATCCCGCTGGCGGACGAGCTGGGCGCCGCCTTCTATGACCTGGGCGATGCGCGCGCGGTGGTGATCACGGGGGCGGGCAAGGGCTTCTGTTCGGGCGCCGACCTGGCGGCCCGCGGCGAGGCGAGCGCGCTGCAGCAGAAGGGCGGCAGCCACCGCGCGCTGCAGAACCACTACAACCCGCTGGTCACGCAGATCCTGCGCGCGCCGGTGCCGGTCATCACTGCGGTCAACGGGGCGGCGGCCGGCGTCGGCTGCTCGATCGCGCTGGCGGGTGACTTCGTGCTGGCGGGCAAGAGCGCCTATTTCCTCCAGGCCTTCGTCAACATCGGTCTGGTGCCGGACGGCGGCAGCACCTGGCTGCTGGCCCGCGCCATCGGCCGCGCTCGCGCAACCCGCATGATGATGCTGGGCGAAAAGATCAGCGCCGAGCAGGCCGAGGACTGGGGCCTGATCTACAAGGCGGTCGACGATGCCGTGCTGATGGACGAAGCGATGGCGCTGGCCACCCGCCTGTCGGAAGGGCCGACCGTGTCCTACGCCACGATGAAGGCCAATATCGCCACGGCCCTTGATGGCACGCTCAGCCAGGTGCTGCTGGCCGAGGCCGAAGGCCAGCGCGTTGCCGGCGCCAGCGAGGACGCGCGCGAGGGCGGCATGGCCTTCCTCCAGAAGCGCAAGGCCGAGTTCAAGGGCCGCTGAACTGCCTTCCCCCTCGATGGGGGAAGGAAGCCGCAGCTTGCTCCAGCGGAGCTAGCGCAGGTTGGATGGGGGTGAGGGCTCGGTAGCGCATGACGGCGCCGTCACCCCCACCCAGGTACGACAGGTAGCAGGCTGCCAAGTCTTCGCATCCCTCCCCCATCAAGGGGGAGGAGAAGAGGTGAAAGTGCAGGTAATGGTATGATCTTCTTCAACAGCCCGAACCCCGCCCCGAACCCGCGCCGCGTGCGCATTTTTGCGGCCGAGAAGGGGATCGCGCTGCCCACGCGCGATCTCTCTATCCCGGCGGGCGAGCACAAGTCCGAGGAATTCCGCGCACTCAACCCGCGCGGGCAGACACCGGCGCTCCAGCTCGACGATGGCACGGTGATCGCCGAAAGCGTGGCGATCTGCCGCTATCTGGAAGGGCTCCACCCCGAGCCGCCACTGTTCGGCCGCGATGCCAAAGAGCAGGCGCTGGTCGAGATGTGGAGCCGCCGGGTCGAGATGATCCTGATGCCGCCGGTCGGCGCGGTCTGGGTCCATACCCATCCGTTCACCGCGCGCCTTCCGGGCCGCAATGCCGAGTGGGGCGAGGCAAACCGCCCGCGCGTTGACGAGGCCATGCGCTTCTTCGATGCCTCGCTGGCAGGCCGCGAATTCCTCGCCGCCGATCACTTTACCAATGCAGATATTCTGCTGCTGACGACGATCGACTTCGCCGGCTTCATCGGCATTCCGATTCCGGACGATCTGACCTCCCTGCGCGCCTGGCACGCGCGCGTTTCCGCCCGGCCCAGCGCCGCGGCTTGAATGGTGTACCAATGACGAAACCGACCGTTACCGAATGGCAGGCCGCAGCGGCCAAGGAAGTGAAGGGCAAGGACCTGACCTGGCACACGCCGGAAGGGTTCGCGATCAAGCCGCTTTACACCGGCGAGGACGTGAAGGCCGATCCCGGCCTGCCCGGCTTTGCGCCTTTCACCCGCGGGGTGCGCGCCAGCATGTATGCCGGCCGCCCGTGGACAATCCGCCAGTATGCGGGCTTCTCCACCGCCGAGGAATCGAACGCCTTCTACCGCCGCAACCTCGCCGCCGGGCAAAAGGGTCTGTCAGTCGCGTTCGATCTGGCCACCCACCGCGGCTATGACAGCGATCACCCGCGCGTGGTTGGCGATGTCGGCAAGGCCGGCGTGGCGATCGACAGCGTCGAGGACATGAAGATCCTGTTCGACGGGATCCCGCTCGATCAGATGTCGGTTTCGATGACCATGAACGGCGCGGTGATCCCGGTGCTGGCTTTCTTCATCGTCGCCGGGGAAGAGCAGGGCGTTGAACGCAAGCTGCTCGACGGGACCATCCAGAACGACATCCTCAAGGAGTTCATGGTCCGCAACACCTACATCTACCCGCCCGAACCGAGCATGCGGATCGTGTCGGACATCATCGCCTATACCTCGGCGGAAATGCCCAAGTTCAATTCGATCTCGATCTCGGGCTATCACATGCACGAGGCCGGGGCGACGGCGGTGCAGGAGCTGGCCTTCACCATTGCCGACGGCAAGGAATACGCTCAGCGGGCCATGGCCGCAGGGCTGGACATCGACGCCTTTGCCGGGCGGCTGTCGTTCTTCTTCGGCATCGGCATGAACTTCTTCATGGAAGTGGCCAAGCTGCGCGCCGCGCGGACGCTGTGGCACCGGGTGATGGATGGCCTCGGCGCCAAGGACGAACGCAGCAAGATGCTGCGCACCCACTGCCAGACCTCGGGTGTCTCGCTGCAAGAGCAGGACCCCTACAACAACGTCATCCGCACCACGATCGAGGCGATGGCGGCGACGCTGGGCGGCACCCAGAGCCTCCACACCAACGCGCTGGATGAAGCCATCGCGCTGCCGACCGACTTCTCGGCCCGCATCGCCCGCAACACCCAGATCGTGCTGGCCGAGGAAAGCGGGATCACCAAGGTGGTCGATCCGCTGGGCGGCTCCTACTACGTCGAGGCGCTTACGGCCGAGTTGGTCGATCAGGCCTGGGCGATGATCGAGGAAGTCGATCGGCTGGGCGGCATGACCAAGGCGGTCGCCTCGGGCATGCCCAAGCAGCGGATCGAGCAGGCCGCCGCCGCCAAGCAGGCCCGGATCGACCGGGGCGAGGACGTCATCGTCGGCGTCAACAAGTATCGCCTTGCCGAAGAGGAGCAGCTCGACACGCTGGAGGTGGACAACCACGCCGTGCGCGATGCCCAGATCGCCAGGATCAAGGCGGTCAAGGCCGCGCGTGACGAGGGCAAGTGCCAGGCCGCGCTGGCGGCGCTGACCGAAGGCGCGAAGGGCGGCGGCAACCTGCTCGCCCTCTCCGTCGAAGCCGCCCGCGCCCGCGCGACGCTGGGTGAAATTTCGGACGCGATGGAAGCCGCCTTCGGTCGCTATGGCACCCAGCCGGTTCCGGTGACCGGCGTCTATGGTGCCGCCTATGCCCAGGACAATCGCTACAACCAGGTGATCGAAGGCGTCGAAGCCGTCACCCGCCGCCTTGGCCGCAAGCCACGTCTGCTGGTCGCCAAGATGGGCCAGGACGGGCACGACCGCGGCGCCAACGTGATCGCCAGCGCCTTTACCGACATGGGCTTTGACGTGACATCTGGCCCGCTGTTCCAGACGCCGGAAGAAACCGTCGCCCTGGCGCTGGAGAAGGATGTCGATGCGGTCGGCGCCTCCTCGCTCGCCGCCGGCCACAAGACGCTGATCCCGCAGCTGATCGGCCTGCTCCGCGATGCTGGTCGCCCCGACATCAAGGTCATCGCCGGCGGCGTGATCCCGCCGCAGGACTATGACTTCCTACGCGAAGCGGGGGTGCAGGGGATCTACGGTCCCGGGTCAAACGTGGTCGAATGCGCGGCGGATATGCTGCGGCTGCTGGGCCACAATATGCCGCCGGTGGAGGGGTGACTGTGAAACCGTTGTTGCGGTTGATACGAGGCGGAAAACCGCCAAAAATGAAGTTCGCCTCCTTTGGGCGCGAACGCGACCTGAGCTTGATCGAACAGTATGTCACTGATCCTGAAGTGAGATGTCGAAGATTGAGGCAGACCAATGCGGCGCACGATCTTCGAGATGGAGTAGGCAGCATTGAGGAATTCTTGGCGGCCAGCAGGGAAGCCGTTTTTTCCAGCAGCCAAGCTGCGCGAGACGAGCCTTTGGTGCTCCTTGCGCGAATTTCGTGCTACTACCCGGAATGCTTATCGATTTGGGATGAACTCGCGCAGAGCCGTCTGTGGGCGGATCGCTTCACTGTCGCGGGCCGACTCTACTCGGCGCTACCCGAATACCAATCCGATCGACTTTTCAGCGTTTTGAGGTTCGACAAAAGCTCAAAGGTTAGGACGATGGCCTTGGATCGCTACAGCCACCGACCCGACGAACGCGGCAAGATTGTCTTCGATTGTTTCGATCCGGAATTGTTTGATGACCGCGTACGTCGCGGCGAGGTGAAACTCTAATGTTCAAGAAAATCCTCATCGCCAACCGTGGCGAAATCGCTTGTCGGGTGATCAAGACCGCCCGCCGGATGGGTATCCAGACCGTTGCGGTCTATTCCGATGCCGATGCCCGCGCACCCTTCGTGCAGATGGCAGACGAGGCGGTGCACATTGGCCCGTCGCCCGCCGCGCAGTCTTACCTGATCGCCGACAAGATCATCGCCGCCTGCAAGGCGACCGGGGCCGAGGCAGTGCATCCGGGCTATGGCTTCCTGTCCGAGCGGACCAGCTTTGCCGAGCAGCTCAAGGCCGAGGGGATTGCCTTCATCGGGCCTCCTGTGGGCGCGATTGCGGCGATGGGAGACAAGATCGAGTCCAAGAAGCTCGCCAAGGAAGCGGGGGTCAATGTGGTTCCCGGTTTCGTCGGTGAGATCGAGGATACCGAGCACGCGGTGCGGATCTCGAACGAGATCGGCTATCCGGTGATGATGAAGGCCAGCGCCGGCGGCGGCGGCAAGGGCATGCGCCTCGCCTATGACGAGAAGGACGTGCGCGAGGGCTTCGAGGCGGTGAAGCGCGAGGGGCTGAACTCGTTCGGCGACGACCGCGTGTTCATCGAGAAGTTCATTCTCAACCCGCGCCACATCGAGATCCAGATCCTCGGCGACCAGCATGGCAACATCCTCTACCTGAACGAGCGCGAGTGTTCGATCCAGCGCCGCCACCAGAAGGTGGTCGAGGAAGCGCCGTCGCCCTTCGTCACGCCCAAGATGCGCAAGGCCATGGGCGAGCAATGCGTCGCTCTGGCGCGCGCGGTGGGTTACTACTCGGCGGGCACGGTCGAACTGATCGTCAGCGGCGCGGACCCGACGGGGGAGAGCTTCTACTTCCTCGAAATGAACACCCGCCTGCAGGTGGAGCATCCGGTGACCGAGTGCATCACCGGGATCGACCTGGTCGAGCAGATGATCCGCGTGGCCGCTGGCGAGAAGCTGGCCTTCACCCAGGACGACATCAAGATCGATGGCTGGGCGATCGAGAACCGCGTCTATGCCGAAGATCCCTATCGCGGCTTCCTGCCCTCGACCGGACGCCTGGTGCGCTACCAGCCGCCGGTGCCGGGCTGGGAGGACGATGGCGAGGCCAACGGCCGCCGCGGCCTGGGCGGGGTGCGCGTCGACGATGGCGTCTACGAAGGCGGCGAAGTCTCGATGTTCTATGACCCGATGATCGCCAAGCTGATCACCTGGGGCCAGACCCGCGACGAAGCGGCCGACCTGCAGATCGCCGCGCTCGACCGGTTCCAGCTCGAAGGGCTGGGCCACAATGTCGATTTCGTCTCGGCGATCATGCAGCATCCGCGCTTCCGCTCGGGTGAGCTGACCACTGGCTTCATTGCCGAGGAATACCCGGACGGCTTCACCGGCGCGGCCACCTCGGCCGAAACCGCCAAGCACCTCGCCGCCATCGCCGGCTTCATCGCCACCGCCCGCGCTGACCGGGCGCGGCAGGTCGACCAGCAGCTCGATGGCGAGCTTGAGCCGCCCTATGACTGGGCGGTGACGATCGATGGCACGACCTATGCCGTCAGCCTGGACGAGGAGATCACCGTCGATGGCGAGGAAGTCGACCTGGCGATGGAATACACCCCGGGCGAGCGGCTGGTCGAAGCCGAGGTGGGTGATATCAGCTACGGCGTGAAGGTTGAACCGAGCCGCACCGGCCTCACCATGACCACCCGCGGGGCGATCCACAAGGTCCAGATCCTGCCCGCCAGCGTGGCGCACCTGGCCCAGCACATGATCGAAAAGGTCCCGCCAGACCTTTCCAAGTTCCTGATCTGCCCGATGCCGGGGCTGCTGGTCGCGCTCCACGTCAATGAGGGCGACAAGGTCGAGGCCGGGCAGCCGCTGGCCGTGGTCGAGGCGATGAAGATGGAAAACATCCTCCGCGCCGAGAAGGCCGCGACCGTGAAGAAGGTCAACGCCAAGGCCGGGGACAGCCTGGCGGTCGACGCGGTGATCCTGGAACTGGAGTAGCCTAGTCCACCAGCGCCACCGCCCGGATCCACCCGGCGCTGGCGCCTTCGATCTTCACCGGGAAGCAGCTTAGCGTAAAGCCGTGTGGGGGCAGGGCGGCCAGATTGGTCAGCTTTTCGATCTGCCAATAGGGGCGGATGCGGCCGGCCTTGTGGCCTTCCCAGATGATCGCCGGGTCGCGCTGTTCGGCCCAGCGGCGAGCGGTGTGGCTGAACGGGGCGTCCCAGCTCCACGCATCGGTGCCGACCACTTCGACCCCGCGTTCGGTCAGCCAGAGTGTCGCTTCGGCGCCAAGGCCGACGCCCTGATCGGTGAAGTTCTCGGTGCCATAGACCGCGCCCGACTGGACCAGCACGATGTCAAGCGGCTGGAGCGCATAGCCGATCCGCTCCAGCTCCGCCTCGACCTGGGCGGCGCTGACGACAGTGCCGTGCGGAAGGTGGCTGAAGTCCAGCTTCACGCCCGGTCGGAAGAACCGGTCAAGCGGCGCTTCGTCGATGCTGGGCGCCTTGCGCGCACCGGAATCTGTGGTCGAATGGTAATGCCAGGGCGCGTCCATGTGGGTGCCGTTGTGGGTGGAGAGCGTCAGCGTCTCGACCGCCCAGCCTTCGCCATCGGGCAGGTCGTCCTTCTGCAGGCCCGGGAAGAACAGCGCGATCTGTTCCCAGCTGGTCTCATGCGTGGTGTAGTGGATCTGCGGGCGCATCACCGGCGGATCGGACACCACATCATTGGTGATCGGGATCGAGAGATCGATGAATTGCATTCCGCCACCTGCCTTGACCTGCTTTCCGTTTACGTCAAAGGAAAGCGGATGAGCCTGCCTACGATCCTAGCCGCTGCCCGCCCGACCGCAACCGGTCTTGTCGCCACCATCACCGAAGAGTGGATGCAGGGCCGCACCTCCTATGGCGGGCTGTCCTCGGCCCTCGCGCTCGAAGCCGCACGCAAGGTGGCGGACGACCTGCCGCCGCTGCGCTCGGCCACGATCAACTTCGTCGGACCGCTGGCGGGCGAGGTGGAGGTTTCCACCCGCGTTCTGCGCCGCGGCCGCAACGCCACCTGGATCGCGGCCGAAGTGACTAGCGAGGCCGGAGTCGGCCTGACCGCCACCTTCGTCTTCATGGGCCCGGTGGAGAGCAGCCTGCACCTTCACGATGCGCCGCCGCCCCAGGGCCTGATTCCGGTCGACGAGGCCGCAGTGCTGCCCGAGCACCTTGGCCCGCTGTTCACCCGCAACTTCGAACGCCGCTTCGCCATGCCGCGAACCGAGGACAAGCACCCCGAGCTGGTCTGGTGGGTCCGCCTGAAGGAGCGCACCGGGATCGACCCGATGGTCGAGCTGCTGCTCTGCGCCGATGCCCTGCCGCCGGGGGTGATGCCGCTGATGAGCAAGACCACGGCGGTCAGCTCGATGACCTGGATCGTCAACCTCCTCACGCCCGCGCCGGTCAGCCGCGATGGCTGGTGGCTGCTGCGCGCGGCCGGCAATTATGCCGAGCACGGCTGCTCCAGCCAGGACATGGGCATCTGGAACGCCGATGGCGAGGCAATCGCCGCCGGGATGCAATCCATCGCCCTGTTCGGCTAGGCCAGCCGCCGGCCCATCACCAGCTTGAAGGCGGCAAAGCCGACCAGGCCCGCCGCTGCCGTGCCGACGTGCATCAGCCAGAAGCTGGGCGTGTCCATGGTCGAATACCACCCGCCGATGATCCCCACCGTCTTGTTGGCGGCGAAGAAGGTCAGGTAATAGATCCCCACGACCGTCGCGACGATCGCCTTGGGCGCGACCTTGGTGAACAGCGCCAGGCTGACCGGCATGATGTGCGAAAAGCCGATCGAGTTGAGCAGGTGGAACATCACCGGCCAAAACAGCCCGATCTTGCCCGCGCCCTGCGTAATCGCGGCCAGGTAGAGGCACAGCCCCCCCGCCATCACGAAGACCGACCCGATGATCATCTTGCCGATCTCGTCCGGCTCCCACGCGCCTTTGTCGCTACGCCACTTCCAGAACAGCGCGACCGCCGCCAGCATCGAGAAGCTGAGCGCCGCGTCGATCGTGATCATGTAGCTGGTCGGCAGCGTGGTGCCGAAGAAGGTCAGCTGGAAATGCTCATCCGCCCAGACGAGGTAGGCGTTGAAGATCTGCTGGTTGGTCAGCATGGCCAGCGCCAGGATCGGGATCAGCAGCAGCAGGGCAAAGACCCGCGGCCGGTCCGCCGCGCTCACCGCCGCCAGCAGGCCGAGCGCCACGGCCAGGCCCACTTCGCCCGAGAATCCGATCGCGCCAAGCTCTGGCACCACCTGGCCGAGCAGGAACAGCACGACCAGCGCCGCGGCGGTAAAGCCCAGCAACCTCTTGCTGTCGAGCCCATCGGCCGAGGCCTTGGCATCGGCCTTCCGATCCTCCTTGGGCAGCCACGGCCCGGCCTTGATGTAAAGCAGCAGGCCGGCGACCATCACCACCCCGGCCGTGCCAAAGCCATAATGCCAGTCGACCTTTTCGCCCAAGGTGCCGGAAATCAGCGGCGCGATGATCACGCTGACGTTGATCGCGATGTAGAAGATCTGGAAAGCCATCGCCCGGCGCAGGTCGTTGGGGCCGTAAAGTTCGCCCACCTGGCTGGCGATATTGCCCTTGAACAGCCCGACGCCGACGACCAGCGCCAGCAGGGCGAACAGGAACAGGCCTTCGAAAGCCATCAGGAAGTGGCCCAGCGCCATGACCACGGCACCCGCCAGCAGCGTCGCCCGCCGCCCCAGCCAGCGGTCGGCAATCAGGCCGCCGGCGATCGGGGTCAGGTAGACCAGGCTGGTGTAATCACCAAAGATCGCCGAAGCGAGCGGCTGGCCCTCCTTGCCGCCATAGGCCGCGCCCTGCAGCCACTGCAGGCCCACCACATTGCCGATATTCTCCGGCAGCAGCAGGTACTTGACCATGTAGAGCACCAGCAGCGTCTGCATGGAATAGTACGAGAACCGCTCACACCCTTCGACAAAGGAGAGGTAACCCAGCCCCTTGGGATGGCCCAGGAAGGCCCGGTCATGCGCGGGTGCATCGAGTTCCGGCGTGGCTTCGGCAACAGTCATGTCATCCCCCCGGATGGTTTCGTGTGTAACTGGCTACCCGCCGGAGCGGTTAGTGGCAAGCGGTGGCGGCGCGGGGGCAGAGGTCAACTCCTATCTGGCTCGCCCTAGCTGAACCACCAGTGTCGCAATGATGCCGCCTGCCTAAACCTTGCGCCACCAGCAACAGCAGTGCGGCAAGGATCAGGCAATGGGCATTCTCGACAAGTTCCGGCTCGATGGCCAGGTGGCGGTGGTAACCGGGGCGGGCAAGGGGATCGGGCGGGCGATCGCGCTGGGCCTGGCCGAGGCGGGGGCGGACGTGGCGGTGGCCTCGCGCACCCAGGCCGATCTTGATGCCGTGGCGGCAGAGATTCGCGCGCTGGGGCGGCGGGCGCTGCCGCTGGTGACCGATGCGACAGATGCTGACGCGCTTGAGCGGCTGGCGGCGGAGACGGTGCGGCAACTCGGCAAGCTGACGATCTGGGTCAACAATGCCGGCGGCATCCCCGATGGCACGCCGCGCTATCTGACCCGCACGCCGGAGGACAATTTCGACGCGCAGATTGCGCTCAACCTCAAGGGCGTCTGGCTGGGTGCGACGATCGCGGCGCGGGCAATGAGCGCAGACGGCGGGGCGATCATCAACATCTCCTCGCGCTCGGCCTATGGCCCGCAGGTCAAGAACGGACCCTATGGCGCGGCCAAGGCGGCGGTGAACAGCCTGACGACCACGCTGGCGGTGGAAGTGGCGCCCAAGATCCGCGTCAACGCGGTTGCGCCCGGACCGATCCCGACCGAGAACTTCGACGATTGCATGGGCACCGACACCGAGGAAAAGCGTGCCAAGCTGCTCGAGATGATCGGCATCCCGCTGGGCCGCTATGGCGAGCCGGAGGACATCGCCGCCGCCGTGGTCTACCTCGCTTCGCCCGCGTCGAGCTGGGTGACAGGGCAGTGCATCTATGTGACAGGCGGGCGGTAAGGCGCTCCACCGGCTGGTAAAACCCGGCGCTTTGGGTGTAAGCCGGGGTGATCAGGGGGAGGGGCCGGCATGAGTCTGTTCGAGTTCACCTTTGCGTTGAGCGCGGTGATCCTGGGTCTGGCGCTGACCCAGGTTGCAGCCTCGCTCCACAAGTTGCTGCTGGCCGGCAAGCAGGTGCGCTGGGCGCTTGAGCCGGTGCTGCTGACGCTGATCGTGGTGCTGGTGATCGTCTCGGTCTGGGTAGGGGCCTGGGATGAGAGCGACCGCACGCTGGTGACGCTCAACCAGATCCTGATCCAGACCGCGATGTACATGGCGCTCTACTTCGGCGCGGCCTCGGCCCTGCCTGAGCCGCGCGGGGAGGAGCCGCTTGATCTTCATGCCTATTACGACCGCACCCGCCTGCTGACCTTTGGCGCGCTGATCACCTCGATGACGCTGTTCAAGATCTATTTCGGCACGCTCTATGGCTTCCGGAAGGTGTTCAGCGGCTTTTCGCTGGCTGAGCATATCCTGGCCTGCGCGCTCTATGGCTCGCTGATCGTGGTGCGCAAGCGGTGGTACAATGTGCTCGTGCTGAGCTTCGTGCTGGTGTTTTATTACTGGGAAATTTCGGGGATGAGCCTGCCGGCAGTGCTGCCGCCGCGTTAGCGCGCGAGCCGCGCCGGCTTGGCCCGCAAGCCCGCGCCAAAATGCGGCCGTGGGGCTAAGGCCCTAAACCCTGGACACCGAACCTTCGAAGATCACGCCTTCAACCTTTACTTCGTTGAGTCGGGCGGCCCCGGCCTTGTAGGGATCGCGATCGAGGATGGTGAAATCGGCGCGTTTGCCGGCCCGGATCGATCCGACCAGGTGATCCATCCCGATCACCTGGGCAGCTTCGATCGTGATCGCGCGCAGGGACTTGTCGAGTGAGAGCCGTTCGAAGGGCGCCTGGCGATGGCCGGCGAGCGTCAGCCGGTTGGCTGCAATCCAGGCGAGGTACAGCGGATCGATCGGCGCCATGTTGAAATCGCTGTGCAGCCCCAGCGGAACACCCTTGCGCTCAAGCGAGCCGAGCCGGTTGATCGTGGCCGCGCGATCCGGACCAAGCCCTTCCAGCGCATAGGCATCGCCCAGCACGCGGATATAGTTCGGCTGGGCTGAGACCATCAGCCCCTGCTGGGCAATGCGGCGGTTCTGCTCCTCGGTCGAATAGCCCAGGTGTTCGAGCGTGAGGGTCTGTCCCGCGCGCTTTTCCAGTCGCCCGGTCGTTGCCAGGGTCACGTCCAGGCCCTCATCGCCGTTGACGTGGATGTGGAGCGAATAGCCGGCCCGCCAGAACCGTTGGGCTAGTGCATCGAGCGCATCGGGCGGGGTGATCCATTTGCCGCTGTGGCCATCGGTATAGCCCGGGGCGTTCATCCGCATGTTGAGCGCAAAGAACGCACCGTCCGCCAGCAGCTTTACCCGGCGATCGACCCGGACATGGTGCCCGGCGAAGCGGCTTTCGATCCCGGTCAGGTAGGCTGACAGATCGGCATCGGCCGGAACCTGATGGGCCAGCGGCATCAGCATGATCCTCGATGGATTGCCCGGCCGTTCGAAGGCGGCGCGGATCAGGCCGGCTTCGGTGGCGAAATCGGCGAATATCCCGGTGCCCATGTCGGAGACGGTAGTCACCCCGCTGGTCAGCATCATCCGTTGCAGCGCGGCCATGCCATCGCGCACCCGGGTGCCGCCCAGCAGGGCCGGTTGCATCTTGGCCAGCGCCACGGGGAGGCCGGTTTCGGAAAACAGGCCCTTGTCGAAATCGCTGTCGCGCGGATCGGCCTTGGCGGCGGCAAGCGCAGCGGCAAAGCTGGCCGCATCTGCCAGCCCCCAGGCTTTCAGCGCGGCGGAATTGGCGATCACATCGTGAAAGCTGCGCTGCCAGATCACCACCGCGCGGTCCGGCGCGATGGCATCGAGCGCGCGGCGATCAAGGGGGCCATGGAACAGCTGGTGATAGCCCCAGCAGATAAATGGATCCGCCTGCGACCGGGCGAGTTCTGCCTTCCGCCGGTCATGCCAGGCCTGCGGCGTTTGCGCGCCCGGATAGCGGCCGGATGGCAGGGTCCAGTCATCCGGTGCGATGAATGGCAGGTTGAGCATGACCGCCGCCAGCATCGGGTGGACATGCGGATCGATCAGGCCAGGCATCAGGACCTTGCGCGCAAATTCGCGGTTGAGCGTCACGTCCTGGCCGCGGGTCCAGGGGGCCAGGGCGTCAAGGCTCTGGGCGTGGCCCAGGATAATTCCGTCGGCCACGGCCACAAAGCGCGCCTCGGGCAGGGCCGGGTCCATCGTGATGAACCGGGCTGCTTCGAACACGGTGACTTGGCGTCTGGCGCCAGACACTGTCGGGGCGGCGCCGATCAGGGGCAGCGCGGCAAGGCCCAGCATTGTCGATCGCCGATCGAATCCCGCCATGCCGCTTCCTCCCCCAGTTCCTTACCCGGAGCAAAGGCTGCCACGCGCTTGGGGGCCGTGGCAAGCGCGGCCGTGCCGGATTAGCGGCTCAATTCACCATCAAGGAATGCGGCGACCTCTGCCAGGTCCACGTCCTTGGCCACGAAGGCCTCGCCAATCTGGCGCAGGAGGACGAAAGGCAGGGTGCCGGCGTCCATCTTCTTGTCGTGCAGCATGTGCGCGACGAGGGCCTGGCCATCGCAGTTGAGGCCGAGGGTGGCGATCTCGCTCGCCATGCCAACGTCGGCAAAGTGCGCGGCGATCCGGTCCGCATCGCTGCCCGCGATCAACCCGCGCCGGGCCGAGAACCGCGCGGCGAGGACCATGCCGAGCGCGACGCCTTCGCCGTGGAGCAGCCGGTCGGAAAAGCCGGTCTGGGCTTCCAGCGCATGGCCGAAGGTGTGGCCCAGGTTGAGCAGGGCACGCAGGCCCAGCGTCTCGCGCTCGTCGGCCTTGACGATCGCCGCCTTGGCCGCGACCGAATGGGCGACGGCGTACTCGCGCAGGTCTGCGTCACCGGCCAGCATCGCCGCGCCATTGGCGACGCACCAGTCAAAGAACGCCGCATCGCCCAGCAGGCCGTACTTCACCACCTCGGCATAGCCCGCCAGCAATTCGCGGCGCGGCAGGGTGCCGAGCACATCGAGATCGGCCAGCACCAGCGCGGGCTGGTGGAAGGCGCCGACCAGGTTCTTGCCGGCGGGGGTGTTGATCGCGGTCTTGCCGCCGACGCTCGAATCGACCTGGGCCAGCAGCGTGGTCGGGACCTGGATGAAGTTGCAGCCGCGCTTCAGGATCGCGGCGGCGAACCCGGTCATGTCGCCGATCACCCCGCCGCCGAGCGCAATCACGTGATCGCCGCGCTCAACCTCTTCCGCCAACAGCCAATCGACCGTGGCGGCAAGCTGTTCCCAGCTCTTGGTGGACTCGCCAGCCGGGAGAATGCGCCAGGCGGCTTCATGTCCGGCCGCCGCCAGCGAGGCTTCGACCACGCCCCCACAGGCCGCGTGAACGTTGGCATCGGTGACAATCGGCACGCGCCGCTTGCGCAGCCGCTTGCCGGCCAGCTCGGCCAGGTTCGCCAGCAGCCCGCTGCCGACATGCACCTCGTAAGGGCGGCCAGCGATATCGACCGGGATTACAGCCATGCGTCGATTTCCTTCAGAACCCGCGCCACGGTGCGCGACTGCGGGCCGCGCCCAGAGGTAATATGGATCGGCGCCTCGGCATAGGCCGGGCGGCGTTCATCGCGCAGCCGGGTCAGGATCTCGCGCGGGTCGCCCTGGCGCAGCAAGGGCCGGGTGTTCTTGCGCGCGGTGCGCTCCACCAGCGTGTCGATATCGGCGTCGAGCCAGATCGTGATCGCCTTTGACAGGATCAGCGCCCGCGTCTCGGCATTCACAAAGGCCCCGCCGCCGGTGGCGATGACCTTGCGCTCGCCGTCCATCAGCCGCGCGATTACCCGGCGTTCGCCGTCGCGGAAGGCCGCTTCGCCATGCCGCTCGAAGATCTCGGCAATGGTCAGCTGGGCGGCTTCCTCAATCGCCTCGTCAGCATCGACGAAGGGCAGGTGGAGCAGGGTGGCCAGCCTTCGCCCGATGCTCGATTTGCCGGTGCCCATCATCCCCACCAGCACGACCGGACGATCGATCCGCCGCGCCAGGGCGGCGATCTCAGCGGTCGAAAGCTCGGTTTCGTCATGGTCCATTGCGGGCCTGCCTATAGATGGGCTAACCGGGTTCGCAAGTATGGGACGGGTTTCAGGGCAGAAAGGCGAAGTGTGGCGGTGAGCATGCGCAAGGGATGGCTGGTGCTGGCTCTGGCCGTCGGCGCGATGCTGGGCTGGGCCTGGCACGACGGCGGCGAAGTGCCGCAGCGCCTGATTGCCGCGCCCGTGACGCTGCCGGGGGTTTCGCAATGAAGCGCAATGCCCTGTTGCTGACGCTCGGTTCTGCCCTGGCGCTGACCTCTGCGCTGGTCGTGGCGCAGGACGCGCCCGAATCGCTGCTGCCGCCCGGCTTTGACAAGCCGCGCCCGGCGCCAAAGCAAACGGCGCCGGTGACTGTGACCAAGGGCAGCACGAGCACCAGCGGTGGTTCCTCCAGCGTTTCGGTGCCAGTAGTGCAGCAAGTGCCAGGTGCCTCCGGTGCGCCGGCCGCGCCGGGTCTGCCGGCCGGTGTTCGCGTGCCGACCCTGCAAGAGCTGGAGCGGATGTCGCCCGAAGAGCTGGATGAGCTGCTGGGCCTCAAGCCGCGCTCGGACATGCCGCCAGCCGCGCGCCGCTCGCTCAAGCAGGTCGGCGTGCTGGCCGATTACGAAGGCGGGCTGCCGGCCGGGGCGCTCGCCAATCAGAGCGGGGCGCTGGTCCGCGCCGCGCTGGATGGCAACAAGGGGCAGATCGTCTCGCGCTGGGGCCATATCCTGCTGCGCCGCGCGCTGGCTTCGCGGCTTGATGCGCCGCAGGGCATGAACCCGGCCGATTTCGCCGCCAGCCGCGCCGCGCTGCTGGTGCGGATGGGGGAGGGCGAAGTGGCCCGCGCCGTGGTGCAGGATGTCGATGCGGGCAATTTTACCGACAGCCTGACCCGCGCCGCGCTGGATGCCTATGCCTTCACCGCTGACATCACCGGAATCTGCCCGGTAATCGCGGTGCAGGGCGGGGCGCGCAAGGATGCCGAGTGGCGCGTGCTGCGCACCGTCTGCCAGGCCTTCCAGGGCGATGGCGCGGCGGCGATGGCGCAGCTTGACCGGATGCAGGGCGGCAAGGTCTGGCCCGAAATCGATATGCTGCTGGCGCAAAAATACGCCGGGGCTGCTGGCAAATCCCGCCGGGCGGTGACGATCGAGTGGGACGGGGTCAGCGAGATCACGCCCTGGCGCTATGCCTTCACAATCGCCACCGGGCTGGAGCCGCCCGCGGCGTTAATGCGCGATGCGCCCGATCGTTATGCCTATTCCGCCGCGATAGCGCCGATGGTGCCGCTGACCACCCGCGCTGCGGGCGCGGACAAGGCGGCCGGGGCCGGGATTCTCTCCAGCGCGGCGATGGTCGATCTCTACAGCCAGATCTACGCGCAGGAAGACATCACCGGTGAGTGGGCCGACCGCGCCGGGCTGCTCCGCACCGCCTATACCGGCGAAACCCCGGCGGACCGGATGGCCGCGATCACCCAACTGTGGGACAGCGCCGGCGATGCCCGCACGCGCTATTCGCGCCAGGTGCTGACCGCCTATGCCGCTGCGCGTATGCCGGTGGAAGACAGCTTTGCCGACCAGTCGGCCGATCTGGTCGCCGCGATGCTGGCCGCAGGGCTTGATGCCAATGCGCTGCGCTGGGCGCCGCAGGCGGACGTCGGCTCGCTGGCCTGGGGGCAACTGGCGCTGGCCGCCCCCAATCGCGGCAACCCGATTGACGCAGGCGCGCTGGATTCGTTCTATTCGAATGACGACAGCGACAATTACCGCAAGTCGCGCTTCCTGCTGGCAGGGCTTGCCGGACTTGGCCGGGTCGATCAGGCGGTGGCGGCAGACTTTGCTGAAAAGCTGGAAATCGACCTCAACCGCCAGACCCGCTGGACCCGGCTGATCACTCAGGCGGCCGATGTGAACAACCCGGCGCTGGTCTGCTTCCTGGCGGGCGTTGGCATGCAGGGCGATGGCTGGGACAAGATGACCAGCGTCCACCTCTATCACATCGTCTCGGCGCTTAACCGGGTGGGCCTCTCCGCCGAAGCCCGGATGATCGCGGCCGAAGCGGTGGCACGGGGATAAAAGGCGCGCGCAGCTCTGCTTCCTCCCCTCCCGCTTGCGGGAGGGGTTGGGGGAGGGCATGTTCGCCCGGACAAAGTAACAGACCCTCCCCTTGCCCCTCCCGCAAGCGGGAGGGGAAACTGAAGGAACGGCGTGAGCGCCATTGAGTCCTTTCTCGCCATGCTGGCAGCAGAGCGCGGCGCTGCGGCCAATACGCTGGCAGCCTATCGCCGCGACCTTGAGAGCGCTGAGGCGATTGTCGGCCCGCTGACCGGGGTTGACCGGAATGGCCTGGCCCGGCTCGCTGCGGCCTGGGCCGATCTGGCACCCTCGAGCCTCGCCCGCAAATGTTCGGCCTTGCGCCAGTGCTTTGGCTTCCTGGTTGATGAAGGCTGGCGGGGTGACGACCCGTCACCAGCCCTGCCGCGCCCGCGCACCCGTCGACCCCTGCCGCGCATCTTGGGGCACGGCGATGTCGAGGCGCTGTTTGCCGCGGCTGAGGCCGAGGCCGCGGGTGACAAGCCTGATGCGGTGCGGCTGCTGACCCTGCTCGAGCTGCTGTACGGCTCGGGCTTGCGCGCCAGCGAACTGGTCTCGCTGCCGCTCAATGCGGTTCCCCGCGATGCGCCCTTCCTGACGATCACTGGCAAGGGCGGGCAGCAGCGGATGGTCCCGGTCAGCACGCGGGCGCGGCAGGCGCTGTCGCGCTGGGTGGCGCTGCGGGGGGACAAGGGGCGGCTGCTGTTTCCCTCGACCGGCAAGAGCGGGCACCTGACCCGGGTGCGGCTGTTCCAGTTGCTTCGCGGCCTGGCTGGCCGCGCCGGGCTCGATCCGGAACGGGTCAGCCCGCATGTGCTGCGCCATGCCTTTGCCACGCACCTGCTGGAGGGCGGGGCGGACCTGCGCGTGCTGCAGACCCTGCTGGGCCATGCCGATATCGCCACCACCCAGATCTACACCCACGTCGATTCCGCCCGGCTGGTCGAACTGGTCAACGCGCGGCATCCTCTTGCTCATCGCCGCCCGGCGGGCTAGCGCGGGGGCATGATTTCCTATCTCGAGTTCGAAAAGCCGGTGGCCACGCTTGAAGCGCGGATTGCCGAGCTGCGCGCTGCGGCCGAAGGTGGCGATGTCGATATCGCGGCGGAAATCCGCCGGCTCGAGATGAAGAGCGCGGACCTGCTGGCCAGCACTTATGCCGCGCTCACGCCGTGGCAGAAGACCCAGGTCGCCCGCCATCCGATGCGCCCGCATTTCCGCGATTTCATCGCCGGGGCCTTTACCGATTTCGTGCCGCTGGGCGGGGACCGCTGCTATGGCGAGGATCACGCGATCATCGGCGGCCTTGCCAGGCTGGGTGAGCGCCGCGTGGTGGTGATCGGGCACGAGAAGGGCCACGACACCCAGAGCCGGATCAAGCACAATTTCGGCATGGGCAAGCCCGAAGGCTATCGCAAGGCGATCCGCCTGATGGAACTGGCCAGCCGGTTTGGCCTGCCGGTTGTAACCCTGGTCGACACGTCGGGTGCATTTCCGGGCGTCGAGGCCGAGGAACGCGGCCAGGCCGAGGCGATTGCCCGCTCGACCGAGGCTTGCCTGGCATTGGAAGTGCCGATGGTGGCCGTGATCGTTGGTGAAGGCGGATCGGGCGGGGCGGTCGCGCTTGCCTCTGCCGAGCGCGTGCTGATGTTCGAACACGCGGTCTATTCGGTGATTTCACCCGAAGGCTGCGCTTCGATCCTGTGGCGCACCGCCGAAAAGGCAGCCGATGCGGCCGAGGCGATGCGGGTTACCGCACAGCACTTGCTGGAGCTGGGCGTGATTGACCGGATCGTGAAGGAACCGGTCGGCGGGGCGCATCGCGATCCGCAGCTCGCCATCGAGGTTCTGGCCAAGGCGATCGGTGAAGAGCTTGACGCGCTGGGCAAGCATAGCCCGGCCAAGCTGCGCGCCCTGCGCGAAGAACGCTTCCTGCGCATCGGCGAAGGCTGAGGTGCCAAGGGGTTAGTCAGCCCCTGGCTGGAACTTTTGCTGTTCCAATTCCGTTAATCCGGTCTAGCAATAGTGGCGGGTCAACTAGAATGGGATAGCTTATCATGCCTAGCAAATTCAGACATATCGCACTCGCTTCGGCTGGCTGTGCGACAATTCTGACGGTGGCTGCGTATGGTGGCGGAACCGCCAGCGCCCAGGCGGTGGCCAGGCCCGCGCCGGTCCAGGCGATCAGCGCGAAAGACAAGGCCGAAGGGGCCAAGGCGCACCCGCAATTGCTCGAGGAATTCGGCGGCGCTGAAACTGGACCGCAAGCCGTCTATGTCGAGAGCGTTGGCAAGAACATTGCCGTGCAATCGGGCCTGAGCAACGCGCGCGGCGACTTCACCGTTACCCTGCTCAATTCACCGGTGAACAACGCCTTCGCGATTCCGGGCGGCTATATCTACACCACACGCCAGCTCGTCGCGCTTATGAATAACGAGGCGGAACTGGCCGGGGTGCTGGGACACGAGGTGGGCCACGTTGCGGCCCGGCACTCCTCGAAGCGTCAGAGCGCGGCGACGAAGAACACGATTCTGGGCGTATTAGGTTCGGTGCTGGCCGGCGCTGTGCTGGGTAACAACCAGATCGGACAGGTGCTGCAGCGCGGCATCCTACAGGGCTCGCAGCTGCTGACGCTGCGCTATTCGCGCGGGCAGGAGACCGAGTCTGACAACCTTGGCATCGAATACCTGCGCAAGGCTGGTTACGATCCGCGGGCGATGGGCACGGTGCTGCAATCGCTGGCCAATCAAAATGCGCTGGATGCCCGGTTGATGGGATCGACCAGCCAGGTTCCAGCCTGGGCCTCGACTCACCCCGATCCAGCGTCACGCGTGCGCAGCGCGCTGGCACGGGCGGGCAGCAATGCCACCGGTGTAACCAATCGCGACACCTTTTTGACCCGCATTGCCGGCATGACCTATGGCGATGATCCCAAGCAGGGCGTGGTCGAAGGCCGCAAGTTCACCCATCCGGACCTGAAACTCACCTATGAGGCGCCGAACGGGTTCTACATGATGAACGGCACCCGCGCGGTTTCGATCAACGGCCAGTCAGGCCGCGGGCAGTTTACCTCTGGGCCGTTCTCGGGCGATCTTGATGCTTACGTGCGCGGCGCCTTTGGCGCGCTGACCGAGCAGGGCCAGCAGAAGATCGATCCCGGCCAGATCAGCCGGACCACGATCAATGGCCTGCCCGCCGCCTATGCCACGACGCGGGTCAATACCGGCCAGTCGACGGTCGAAGTCACGGTCTTCGCCTATCAGTTCGGCCCCGACCAGGCCTATCACTTCGTCACGCTGACCCAGCCGGGCGGGACCGGAGCGTTCGATTCGATGTTCCGCTCGATGCGGCGGATCTCTGCGGCGGAAGCGGCGGCAATCAAGCCGCGCAAGCTGACGGTGGTGACCGCAAGAGCCGGAGATACGGTTCAGTCGCTCGCCAGCCGCATGGCCTATACCGATGCGCCGCTCGACCGGTTTCTGGTGCTGAATGGCCTGACCGCGAATAGCCGGATCGCTGCCGGGCAGAAGGTCAAGCTGGTTACCTATTGAGCATTTGCTCTAGCCTTTGCGGCTGCCAAACGAAAAGGGGCGGCAGGTTTCCCTGCCGCCCCAATTCTTTCGGCCTGTTAGGCCTCTGTCGATTAGCCAGCAGCCGACTTGTTGGCGGTCGACATGCTGCCCTTGGCAGTGTCGAAGGTGGTCTTCAGTTCGTTACCCAGACCCTGCATGGCAGTGATCGCGGCAACGGCGATGAGAGCGGCGATCAGGCCGTATTCGATCGCGGTGGCGCCAGCTTCGTCACGGAAAAGCTTGTTGATGAACTTCATGAT
>VFQM010001424.1_pt1 | contig 20955 bp, 24 predicted proteins | sample 3512391 | NCBI WGS metagenome assembly VFQM01 (sample SAMN10412369, study PRJNA504923) | tailings metagenome | isolation source: Replicate 1 from Balatoc abandoned mine | place: Philippines | reverse complement strand
GCTTCGATCTTCCCTCCCTGTCGGTCGGCCTGCCGCTTTCGCCGTCCCGGCGACCAGAAACCTTGCCGGTTTCTGGACTTCCCGCGTCCGTACTTGCCGGACTGGCCGCAGGGGCAGGCGGGGGGAAAGACAACCCCCACCTGCTCCCTGCTTGGAGGCTGGCGAAATCTGTCCTCGCCACAAGGGGCCGCTTCGCTTTCCGGCCCTCCCGTGTCCTCGCCTACGGCTGCGGGCCGCGCCAGTCGGGCCTCCATCCCCTTGCAGCGACGCCATCTTCCGCAAACAGCCAACAGCCGAACACCGGCCGGGACGATGCCCGGCCAATGCCTCTTTTGTAAGTATATAGGTATATATATAGATATGCCTCAAGCAGCTTGTTGTGGTGCTCGGGGAGTCGTGACGCAAGGATGGTGGCTTGTTCAATCACCGGAGATCGACTCCATGCAGACCATCAACAAGACCCAGTACCAGTGCGCCGAGCTGCGGCGCTCTGTCCCCGTGCTCCAGCGGATCGAATGGGTGAGCGGGATCGGCCAAGACCATGCCGAGCCGGTTGTGCTCGCCGAGGCCTGCGCGCTGGCCAGCCGCTGCCCGAAGGTCGCGAACTGCCCGCTGACGGCCGAGGGGTAGGGCGGCTCGATGGCCGCCCCGGAAGCCCCAGCGATGAGCTGGGGCGACTGGCTTACTGCTTTAACAACAGGACGATGTGGTGCGTGATGCCCGTGGCGAGCAGCACGGCGTTCTCGTTGTTCCTGAACGGGTAGCCGTTGTGTTTGATGACGATGACCATCTGAACTTCCTCCTTTCTGGGGTCGATGAATGACCTCCACGTTTATTTATGCGTTTGCGCTGGGAAGCGATGAAAAAACGCCTCAGCGCGCCACCGACCGGGCCTTGGTCGAGCAGGCTGGCCAGCCGTCGCACACCTCAAAAAATCCCCTTTTATTTGTTTATTAGTTTGTTTGTTTCTTTGTTTGTTGTGCTATAATGCTGGCATGGCTGGTGAGGGGATTGGCCCCGAGCGCCACAGTGGAGATCGAAGACATGGACTTTTCCAAGATGACGCTGGCGGTGCAGATCGCCGAGGTGCTGAACTACGACGACCGAACCCCACCGAACTGGCATGGCCACATTGGTCATGCGGAGGTCGGCGCAAGCGGCTTGCTTATTACTCGAAGCTACGCCTCGCCGCGCGAGGGTGCTAATGAGGAGCGTTTGGTCATCTCGTTGGACGAGGGGAAGGTGCGTCTCAAAGGCTTTGATGAAGCCGGTCGGAAGGTGGACATCCAGTGCCCGCTGTCGATTGAGCAAGTCTTGGAGCGTGTGCTTGGTGCTGCTGTCAACGGTGTGCGCTCGGTGACAGGCTTTGTGACGGCTGTTCGTACCGGCAACCTCTTGCGCCAAGAAGAGGGCAGCGAACTGGTCTACGAGTTCTGACTAAGGGGGAGACACCATGCGTCCAGCCGAATTTCCAGCAGAAGCCATCATCGAAGCCGGTCAAGCCCTGCAAGCTGCCGGGCGCAACGTCACGGGGTTCGCGCTGCGCCAGAAGGTCGGCGGCGGCAACCCGACGCGGCTGCGACAGGTCTGGGATGAGCACCTTGCGAGCAATTCGGTCGCGCAGGCCCAGCCGGTGGCCGAGCTGCCGGTGGAGGTCGCCGAGGAAGTTGCCAACGTGACCAAGGCGCTGACCGAGCGGATCGCCACCTTGGCCGTCGAGCTGAACGACAAGGCGGTCAAGGCCGCAGAGCGCCGGGTGGCCGAGGTGTTGCGCACGGCGGGCGAGCAGCGGGAGCAAGCCGAGCGGGAGCTGGCTGACGCTGCCACGACCGTGGATGACCTTGAGGCCACGCTGGACGAAACCAAGGCCGAGGTCGAGACGCTGACCAGCAAGCTCGCCGAGTCGCAGGCTCACGCTCAGGCGCAGGCGGTCGAGCTGGCCCAGTTGCGCGAGCGCTTGGCCGCGTCGGAACAAACGAACCGGGCGGACACCGAGAAGCACGCCGCCGAGCTGGCCCGTGCCCATGAAGCCGCCGAGCGTCTGCGCGTCGAGCTGGAAGCCTTGCGCAAGTCCTCAGCCGCCGAGCTGGATCAGGTGCGGGTGGAGCTGGCCAGCGTCAAAGCCACGGCAGAAAGCGACTTGCGTCATGCCCGCGAAGAGGCGCGCAATCACCAGCTCGCCACCGAGCAGGCCAATGGTCTGCTGGCCCACGTCCGGGATGAGCTTTCGCAGGCCCGCAATCAGGCCTCAGAGGCACGGGAAGAAGCTGCCCGCCTGCGTGGTCAGGTCGAGGCCATCGAAGGCCAGCGCGCCGAGCTGGTCAAGGTCTTGGCCGAGCGGCCGGTGGCAGCAGAGAAGGGCGCGGACAAGGCTGAAAAGCCAGCAGGGAAGGGCACCAAGTGAGCACGCCGCGCAGGATCGCGGCGCTGATCGACGACCTGCGGCTGACCGCATCGAGCTTGCAGCAGGTCATCGACGGTTGCCAGATCGCCGGGCCGGGGGCCGAGCTGATCCAGCATTACCCCAAGATGCTGTGCGAGCTGGCCACACGCTGGGAAAGCGAAGCCGAGCGGGTGGAGTGGCCCGAGGACTTGCCGCGCGAAGAGGTTTTCACACCGGCCGAGGTCGCTGCCATCGACGCCACCGAGGCCTTGCTGGGCAAGCTGCGCGGCGACGACTCAATCGGCGTGCGGCGGTAGGTCGAGAGGCTGCGGGCCAGACGGCGGGCCGTGTCCACGCTGAACGGCTCACCGATGACCACCACCCGCTTTTCGCCGAATTCCTCTCGTGCCGTGTCGCCCCATGCAGGGGGCACCAGACACACGACGGCCTCGCACTGGGCCAGTTGGCCGTTGCTCCGCAGGGCTGCAAACACACACCCGGCCTCATAGCCGATCCAGAACCGCAGATCGCGGTGTCGCGGGGTGTCCGGCGTCAGCATCAGGCGCTCGCGCAGCTCGGGCGGGTAGGCCTCGCAGACTTCGGCGGCCGAGAGCTTGGCCGAATGGAACACCGCCACGTTGATGTTCGGACGGTGCGCCACGAAGGCCGCCAAGCTCTGGCGTGCTTCGGGCGTGGACAGAATCGAATCGTGCTCAATCAGCATCAGCATGGCAGGGCCTCCCCCAGTGAGTGACGGAGCGGGCGGCGCACGCCGCTGACCAGCTCCTCATTGAAAACAACACGCGCCAAGGCGGCTTGCAGCCGCTGCGCAGCTTCCTCATCGAAACCGCAAGGGCACAGGATCAGCGGCGCACCCGAGCGGGTCGCCTGCTCGATGTAGCCCTGCGCATCGCCGTCCGGCACCACGGCCGCCCAGTAGAGCTGCCGCGTCCGGCGAAGCGTGCCGGTGATCTCACGTTCGGGCCGCTCATCCGAACGCACCGGCCGGTGCGCCACGTCGTTGATGCGGTCGCCCAGCTCGGGCACCTCACCGCGCACGTCAGCGACGGATCGCATCGAACCGATCCGCCACCGTGTCAGGACGAGATCCACCTGCGGGTAGGGCATCAGCACCTTGGCGAGCCGGGCAGCAGGCCCGATGTCGCCGATGGCCTGCCCGTACAGCAGCCGCTCGAAGTCGAAGAACAGGATCATGGTCGTGGCCTTCAAGCCGCTTGCAGCAGATCGTGCTTGCGCAGGGTGGCGTGGGCCAGTCGGTCGAACTGCTCACGGGCTTCCGGTGCGAGGTTTTCCAGAGCCGCACCGATGCGGCCCACGGCCGCCACCGGATCGGTGGCAATGTCGGCCGACTGGATGCCTTGACCATGCAGGTAGTCCATGCCCACCGGGCCGAGCACCTGACGGGTGTGCAGTTCGAGAATGGTGTGAACAGGCTCAGGCGGCAGCATCTGGGCTGCGAGGCGAGGGCGGACGTAGGTCAGGGAAACCCAGACACCAACCGCCACGGAAGCCGCGTACAGGGCCATGAAGCCGCTGTAGCCCAGCGCTGGGGCCACGGCCTTGCCGACGCCAACAAAGGCCGCAAACGTCCACGTCGTGGCGCTGACGGCCCCCAGCACGGCGGGCAGGAAGGCTGCACGGTGCGGATCGTCCTGCGGCTGGCTGAAAAGCGGGAAGGCCCAGCGGTGCAAGGCGATGCCATTGAGCGTCAGCAGGCCCACGATGGAGAGCTTGGCCAGCAGCTTGGGCTTGCTCCACAGCAGGGCCAGGTCAAGCCGCGTGTCCAGCAGGATGACGGCGAAGCCGGTGATCCACAGAGCCGTGAGCGCGAGGGTCACGCCGTTAGCGGCCTTGGTCAGCAGCTCCGTGTCCACGCGACGGCGGCGGAAGATGGCGAAGTCACCGAAGGCCACGGCCGCGAAAGCCGCAGCGAAGGCCAGCAGGTGCGCGAGGATCAAGCCCATGCGGGCGACGGCGGTCAGGTCGAGGTTTTCCATGTCGTTCTCCCTTCGGTGTTACTGGATCGAGCGCTGCACGTCGGCGCGCTGCGCCCGCTCACGGGCCGCGTCCACCTGCTGCCGCTTCGCGGCGAGCTTCTGCGAGGTGTAGAGCGCCAACAGGGCTTCCATGCGCTCCTTTTTCTGCCTGATCGCGGCGTTGAGCTGGGCAGACACGCCCATCGCGCGCAGGTAGTCCACCCAGAGGGCGCGGCTGCTCACTTGCGTGATGGACTTGTTCCACTCCGAATCGGCGAAGCGGCGCATGGCCTCGGTGCTCATCATCTCGGCCGGAGACATGGTTTCGTAGTCGCCGATGGGCGGGGAAGGCAGTGAGCCGTAGCCGTCCGCGTCGTTGAGCACGCTCGCCATCGAGGTCGCGCCCTTGGAGGCCGCCTGCAAGGCGTCGCCGTTGGCTGCTGCCACCTGCACCGGGTCGAACTGGGTGGACGGCGGCACACCCATCGGCGGTGCCGCGCCGAACAGCTTGTTGTACTGGGCCATCGTGTCGCTGCCCAGCACCGGATACAGGCCGTCGTTCTGAATAGGGAATGTCTTGCAGAAGAAGGGGGACGGATCGGTGGCGTAATTGAAGGCCGTGCTCTGCTTGCTGATCGCGTTAGGGAGCTGCGCCGGGTTGAATGTGGGGTTCTTGTTGGCGTCCGCCGAGAAGGTCTTGGCGCGGGCATCGTCTGCGTTGGGCACGCCATAGATGAAATGCAAATGGACTGCACCGCCCGGCTGCATCCCGGTGGAGCCAGCGCGACCGATCTCCTGCCCGGCCTGCACCTTGTCGCCTTCCTTCACGGCGATGTAGGACAGGTGGTAGTACACGGCCGATTGGCCGTTGTCCCGCTTGATGATGACGGTGTTGCCTGCGCTGCCGCGCAGCTTGGCCCATGTCACGGTGCCCGCCGAGGTGGCGTAGAGCGGGGCGGTTTGCCCGCTGGTCGAAAAGTCGAGGCCGTCGTGCATGTGCGGCTTCGCGTTGCCCGAGCCGAAGTTGGCGGCACCGCCTTCCCGGAACTTGCCGAAGCGGCCGGACACTTGCTCTTTCGAGGTCGGCGACACCATGCAGGTGTCGGCTATTGCGCTGCCGCTGATCGCCAGCGCGAGGGTCACAACGAGCGGCTTGCGCATCTCTCAGTCCTCGGTCAGTTGAAGAGGCTCGAAGCCCAGCTAGTGAAGCTCTGGGGTTCGGTCTGTGTGGGTTGAGCCTGCTGGCTGGCCTGCGGCTGTACCGAGGTCGCGGGCGCGGTCTGCGCACCCTGCTGCGTGCTGACCCCGGTGCTGAACACGGTCTGGTTCGAGCCGAAGGCGTTGGCGTTCACGCTGTAGCCGGTTGCGGCCGAGGTGGGCTTGTAGGCGCTGCCAAGCTGCGGATCGAGCGTGCTCAACGAACCACCCACGGCGCTGTTCGCCATGCCGTTGATGTCGGTGAACTGCTGGCCCAAGGTGTTCCACTGCCCGATGGCTTGATTGATGGGCGACGTGACCATGCCGGACACCTTGCCCACGGTGCTGCACACCTTCTTCTGCGCGTATTTCAGAACCGCGTCCTGCGCCGAGGACAGGATTGAGGCCAGCGAAGGAATCGAGAACGACAGGTCGATGATCTGGCTCACCGACGCGAAACACTGGTCGTTCACATCGAAGAGGCTTTCCACGTTGGGCGTGGCCGAGGCCATCTCGGTATGCACACCGATGGCGGTTTTGATGTTCGCGCCGATGCCCACATCGTCACAATTCTTGAGGTCATCGGCCAGCTTCTGGCTCATGGCGGCGTCCACGGCCGCCATCGTGGCTGACACGCCGGAGCTGGCACTGCCGCTCCCGCCCGTCGAGAACAGCGACGAGAACCAGTTGCCGCTGGTCTGCGAGGCTCCCGCGCTGGCAGCCAATGCGAGAGACGCGCCCACCAGCACGCCGATGGCGGGCTTGGTGAGGGCTTTATTCATGGCCACCGCCCCGGATGCAAGCAAGCTGGACGGTGCCGGGCTGCGGCTCGCTTGCTTCGACGATGCCGCCCTTGACCTTGCGCACGAAACGCGGGCCGTCTTTCTTGAGGCCTGCGGCCTTCGCGACATCGGCCAGCTTTGCGCCCTCCGGCTGGACGGTGTACGAGCTGCCCTCGTCATCGGTGCCGTTGAACACCGAGATCGACCGCACCTTGAGCGTGCCGAAAACGGTCAAGGCTTCGGGCAGCTTGTGGTCGCCGTCGAGGCTGTCATTGGTCAGGCCGAAGACGGACAGCACGGGCTTGGCCGAGTACAGCGGCTCGCGGCACTCGATGGCGTTGCGCAGGATGGTCGAGGCCTTGGCCCAGTCACCGGCAGCGGGTGCGTTGGCATCGCGCAGGGCGGCGGGCATTTGCGCGCTGGCCAGCGTGGCGACCAGCAGGAGGGCAGAGGCGATCAGGGTGCGGGTGGTTTTCATGGGTGAGAGGCCTTTCAAGCAGCTTGGTAAGACAGGGGCACGCGGTCGCGGCCCAGAACGACGGAAGCGAACTCGCGCAGGCCCGGCAAGTCGCCGAAGGTGCTGGCGATGCCGCCAGGACTGGTGAGCACCCAGCGGTCGGTGCTGCCTGCCAGCGTGGCGTGCAGCTCGAAGCCGTCATCGGTGGCCACGATGCGGGCGGTGCGAACGGCAGATGGGGTGACGCGGCGCACCCGGCTGTTGAGCTGGGTGGCGCGCAGGAAGGTGATCGAGGGACGGCGCATGGGTGGACTCCAATCAGGGGGAAATTTCGTTGTCGTGGACGCGAAGAGTGGTTTCCAGCGCTTCGCGGATGAAGGCGCTGCTTTGAGCCATCGGCTTTGCAAAGTTGGGATCGAGATGAGGGGCGACCCGCAACATGCCTTTTTGGAGGGCTTGATCTACCCGGTGGACATAGCTCTGCGCAAACCGCACCTTGTCGTCCGTGCTGGCACCTTTAAGCACATCCACGGCGGCACCGAGGGCCATGACCAAGCCGTTCGACAGCTCTTGCAGTGCATTGCGCTGCTGGTTGAGTGCATCGAGTTGGGCTTGCATCGCTGCCACACCCTCGTCTTGACCGTACTTGCGACCGCGCGCAAAGCCATCTGCCAAGCCGTCTTGATAGCCTTCTTCTTGGCCTTGGCGACGACCTACCGCCTTGCCTGCGTGACCCATCGCGATAGCGGCGTCTTGTGTGGCCCAAAAGTTGTCGCTCATGCTTTGTCCTCCTGAGAAGTTGCTTGCGGTGCTTCTGCACCAGCGCTCACCACGGAATCACTCTCCACCGGGGCATCTGTGGCTTGTTCAAGTGGTGCATCGCCTGAGACATCTGTACCTGCCGGGGCAGACCCTTGCTTGCTCGCGACTGCCGCAGCAATCCGTGCTTCTGCACCTTCGCGATAGGCGGCGGCCCCTTCGGTGGCTGTCGCAGACGCAGCGTCAGCGATACCGCTGCCTAAAGCAGCAACCCCACCGCGTACATCGCCAGCCAACACACGAGAGCCGGATTCCTTGATGGTTCGAGCGGCGCTCACTGCGGCAGTGCCGAGGGCGACGCCGACTGCATCGCTCAAGCGCTGGCTACCCGAGCGCTCGGAAAAATCGACTTGCGACGATGGCGGGTTGCTCGTGCCAGCGGAAAGGGGTGCTGCTGGGTTGCTGGTCGAGCTTGTGGGCGAGGCGACACCCTGTCCACCACCAATCCCTCGCTGACTTGTCGGCCCAGCGCCGGGGTCTAGGCTGTCAGAAGTGGCGGGAGCCACGCCTTGATGCCCAGCGTTGATGGGCGTGTTGCCGGGCAAGCTGCGCAGACTGCCGTCACCACGACCCGGACCGCCGCCGCCAATCGGCCCTCTTGGCGAGCCACCGCTTCCTCCTTCATCGGGCAATCGGCGGGGTTGGGCTTTCGATGCAGCTTGCTGCATTGCCGCCATCGCTACACCACCACGGATGTTCGAGGCGGCGTGTGTTGCACCAAGGTCTTGTACGCCGACGTTGAGCCATGCCAAGACCCGATCCGGGAGCGCGTTCGGAAGGCCAAAGATCATGTACAGCACCGGCAACAACACGATGCCGAAAGCGACCATCCACCACGCGAAGGTGATGAAGTCCACCAGTGCGCCGGGGAACATGCCTGTCGAGGTGACGACGGCACCCCGCATCGAGAAGAAGGCTTGGGTGATGAAATCGACAACTGGATCAGCCACCAGCATGGCAGCAAACAGGCCGATCACAGCCAAGGCAGGCCGAGCAAACAGGGCCATCAATAGCAGGTAGCCTTGTGCTTCTGAGCCGACAAACGTCTGACTCGGGCGCATGTGCATGATGGCCCACATAGGAGCTGCAATCGTTGTAAGGAGTACGGACAACAGCCAACCCACCACCGTCACCATGAAGATCGTGTAGGGCAGGGAGGGCAGCAAAACCGAGAAATAGAAGGCAAGTGGCTTGAGGTAGGAGCCAAGCTCTTTGAGCATCTCAATCGGTACGGCCAACACCCAGTCCCACAGCGGATCGGTGACGCCTCGGAAGTCGGCCTTGTTGCCAAGTACCTGCAAACCACCGGCTGCGCCGACGACCACACGCAAAGCAGTAACGCTCGTTTGGAGGGTCACTTTGGCAAGCTCGACGGACGTGAGAGCCAAGACGAGGTAGTCGCCCGTCAACTTGATCCGGGAGACGGCATCAACGCCACTGCCCGAGCCGATCATGATGTCGGTGGCACCCTTCATCGTCGTGTTGACCAGTGAACCGAACTTGCTGCCGATGTCATCCTTCATGGCCGAGACGTTGATGTCTGATGTCCCAGACTTGGGGAACGCGCTGCCGAAGTCCGCCGCAGGGGCACTCGTTACGTCGTAGCCTTTGCCCGGCTCTTCGGCCTTCTTGATGATCGTTTCGGCCAATGTGGTCACACTGCCCATCAACACCTGTGCTCTGGCATCCTCTGGCAAGCTACTCAACGACGGTTCAGTGGCTGAGCCAGCAGGTTCTTTCATCAGGCCGTTGATCTCCTTGCGGATCGCTCCGACACGCTGATACCAGCCGCCAGCGGATGCCCAGCCTTCGTCGGTCATTGCCGTGACGAAGGCGTCCACCCCGTTGTTGATCGAGGCTTCGCTACCGCTCGCCTGTGCCGTCATCTGGGCTACCAGTGCATCCTCGCGAGTCTTGACAATCGAATTGAACTGAGCCGAGTTGACGTTGTTCCAGCCCGGTTGCGTCCAGTCGCTGGGCATCGTGGAAACCCAGTTGTCGATGTCGGTCATCAAGGCGACCGCAGCCGCTGCCTTGGCCGAACTGATGCCGCTGTGCAGAGTCGAGATTGCGGCCGATGTCCCGGTGGCTTCCGCTGATCCAGCGGGGGTATAGGTGCTGATCTTGACCGTGCCACAGAACGGCTCGCCACCGGCGAGGTTTGTGGCGGAATTCCGATCCTTGATGAAAAACGTGTAGTCGGTGCGGCCGTCCACCGTTGTGATTCGGTCGGCTTGCGCGTTGTTCGCCATCACGCTCGGGTTCCCCGCTGGGTCGGCGTAGATCGTGTTGGCGGCTCGTGCGCAGTAGGCGACGGGTAAGTAGGCCTTGGCGAACTCACGAAGGCCGTAGCTTGAGCCGGGAGTTGATGTTGACGTGGCGACGATGCCATCCGGCTTCAGGAAAGACAGGGTCATGCCTGCCTTGTAGATCGTGCTGCCAAAGCCTGCGCTCCAAAGCGAAATCATCAGGACGAGCATCTGGATGAAGGAGTAGCCGCTCGCGGACGGCAAGAGCACGCCAGCTCCCGCCACGATCCGCACGGGCGTCCAGACCGTGCTCCACGCCTTGCCCATTGCCTCGCCGTCGTTGGCGGTGTTGATCGCACCCATCGCCGCGACGTAGGCAATGATGATTGAGCCAACAACTAGCAAGCCGCTGTTGAAGGTCACGAAGAGAGTGCCCAGCAGGCTAGACGCGCTGCTCACGGTATTTGGGTCAGCCCCGCTCACCAGTACATCAACGATTGGCCCGAACACCTTTTTGAGCATCAGGACTGATACATCGTTGGGGCTTGGAGAGAAGGGCATGGTCATGTTGGAACCCGTTTCAGCGCTTTGTCATTGCCGATAGTTTAGGGTAAAGTGCATACACATGCAACTATACGCAGCGGCGCCAAAAAAGCTATGCTCTTTGCGCGACACACAATGATTCACACAGTGTTATCACAGTGTTTGACACATTGTTTAGGCGTTCCGGTTGCGCTTAGTAAATCGTCTTTTTTGAAGGAGTCGGAAATGCAGATTGAGTCTGTTTTTTCGGGTGCGCAGGTGCCCGACGTGAAGGCCGCGATTCGAGCCGTGCGCGAGCGTGTGACAGCGTTGGCCGACACGGTGCTGAGGCCGATCAAGGCGCTTGGTGTGCGCTTGAGTTCCATTGCTCGCCAGCCGTGGTTTTTCCCGGTGCAGGTCGCGGCGATCTTGGGGGTGCTGTGGTTGCATCAGCATGGCTACCTGCAAGTGCCCGTCACGGTCTGCGACTGGGTACGACTCGGCAAGTAGCTTGTTGGCTGGCGAGGGAGGGCTGCTCCCGCAGTGCTCCCTTGCCTGCCTTCAAGGCATCACCCATCCATGCAGAGTCCCCTCTGCATCTGCTTGGGGCAGGCACGCCCCATTCCTGATTTTCCAGCCCGGTGCGTTGCATCGAGCCACTTGTTGCAGGCTGCCCACCAGCGCAAGCCTGTATCCCAGTTGACCCTCTTGTGTGTTCGCCCAAGCGGCAGCGGCTGTCTCATTGCGCGCTACCTTGATCGCTGCGCCGTACCCGGCTTCTCTGCCAGCGTCGAAGCACACCCAGCCAGTTACCAGTAGGCTGATCGCGGCTGCTGCGATTCCTGCTCCCAAGGCCTTCCACTGCTGCTTCTTCGCGGCGTCGGAGGCCACTTGGTTGACCGCCTTGCCGAGCTGCTCCACAAGGTCTCCGTGTGCCAGTTGCGCTGCTGTCGCGGCGATCTTCTCGGTCGTCTCTTTTGTCTCACCGACTGCTGCCTTGGCCGCTGCCTCGATGCGTCCCGGCACGCTGCCGTACAGCCCAAGGTAGAACTCAAGCACGACCATCAGCGTCATGATCGCGTCGTTCTCGCGCACGTCGAGAACGTCCATGACTCGCTCAAGCCGTCCCACCTCTTCGGCTGTCGGTTTCCGATGGAAGGCCGCCTCAAACGCGGCAGCAACCGCCAACGTCATGTCATCACCTGCCCAAGCACCTTGAATGCTTCATCACGCCATCGGATGAGTTCGGCGCGGTGCCCCAGAGGCATCTCCTTGAATGCTCCCTGAATGGTCAGGCGCTGCGTTGCCATCTGATCCGCCACTCGGTCGGCGAGGTCGGGAAAGTCCAGCGTGAGGCCGCCTGCTTCTTCGATGCGCTGTTTGAGCTGACTGCCGTTGTAGAGCTGGAACTTTTCAGCGCTGCCGAAGTAGCCGTTACGCACCACATGCACTTGATGGTCTGCTCCCGCAGGCATCGCATCAAGGTAGTCCGCGAGCAATTCGAGGCTGTCTCTTTGGCGGTTGATGACCCACAGCGTGACCATCGTTCTGCCCAGTTCACCCAAGGTGCTCTTCAGGGTCTGGCCATACCGTGCCACCCCAGTGCTGTTCCGAGCTGCCGTATTCACGATGACAGGGACGCCGCGTGTCTTGTCGAGTGAGTTGACCAGTTCAATCCACCCATCCGCTTCGTCGAGGCTCAGGGCTGCGCACTGGATGCGCTCCCCGTGCGCCTTGAAAACATCAGGATTGGCGTCGTCAGTTTCGATCAAAAGCGGCTCTACCCCACGCTGCAAGAAGGCGTCGATCAGAGCGGTCGCCAGCATGCTTTTGCCGGTGCCGCCCTTGTTCCCTGCGCACAGATAAATCTTGTTCATGTTCTGTCTCCTTAAATGCGTTCGCGATCAGGCCTGGTGATCGCGGTGACTGCGCTGGTGGTGTTTCCCGTCGATTGCGGTAGAGCGGCGGCGGCACGCTCCCCGATGGTCAGCGCGGGCGGCTGACTTTGCGCCGGGCTGGTCGCAGCCGGTGCTGCCGGTGTGCTGCTCTGGCTGGTGGCAGCAGATGCGGCCTTGCGCTTTGTCGAGCGCTGTTTGCTTCCGTGCTTGCTGGAGGACGCAGCACGCTGCAAGTAGCTTTTTAGTGTGGGTGCGCCAATCTGCAATTCGTCCTCGGTCAGCAGGGCGGCGATCTGTTCCAGCGTGTAGCCACGCTCGCGCATTGCGGTGATCTCGCCGGTTAGCAGCTTGATGCTCTCCTGCTTGCTGATCTCCCGCTTCTTGTTTTCTACCGGTGGCATCGCCCGCAGCTTTGCGGCGATGGCTTCCACCTTTTCAATCGTTATGGCCATGCCTGCTCCTTGGTCTGAAAAATACGCTTTTATTCTGGCGTCCTTTTTCATGCTTCGCAAGCTGTAAAGCCTTGTCCTGCTTTGACTTCTTCCCATAATAGAAATTATGGGAAGCGTTTAGGACTTGCAAACGCATACACAAAAACCCATACTATGTGCATCGCCGCGAGTAGCTTTTTTGCTTCCACCCGGAAAGGAAAGCTGCCTCCCATCGCGATACGTACCGTGTCCAAAGGACGTAACAGGATGGCCCTTGTCGAACACATGTCGCTACCGCTCCATGTGCCCGCCAAGGGACGCCGTGTCCTCGACGCTTGCGCGTCTCGATCCGTGGCTCACCTCATCCTGCCCTGCCGGGGGCCGGTGACAGCGATGTAGACAAACAGACACACCCCGCCGCCCACGGGGCCATTTGAAGGAGCTAGCGATGCCGTTTGAGGTCAAGGAAGGAGAGCCGCTCACCGAGCGCATCGGTGTGCGGCTGACAGCCGCCGAGAAGGTGAAGCTGCGGGCAGATGCTGACGACGCAGGCCTGTCCGTGAGCGAGCTGGTCAGGCGCAGGTACTTCGGCCGCAAGATCGTGGCGCGCGCCGACGAGAAGATGATCCGGCACCTGAACCGCATCGGCGGCCTGCTCAAGCACGTTCATCTCGAGTCGGGTGGCACCTACAGCGCCGAGACGGCGCGTGCATTGCGGCAGGTCTATTCGTTCATCGACCAGCTCGCCAACAAGGGAGCTGACCAGTGATCCTCAAGTTGATCCCTCGCGATATGGATAAGGCCGGTCGCAAGTCCAAGGCGACCAACATCGCTGACTTGACCGAGTACATCGCCGCGCCTGATGGCACGGCCCGCCTGACCCGGCTCGGGTATCACATTGACCAAGACGGCGTGATTCACGGCGGGGATGGTGAGCAGCCAGAGAAGGTGCTTTACCTGACGAGTCGCGGCTTCAATACGCGCACCTTCAAGGGCCAGCAGGCCGAGATGGTCGCCCTCTCGATGGAATGCAAGAAGTCCAAGTACCCGATTCAGCACTGGGTGGCTAGCTGGCCCGAGGACGAGCAGCCGACACCTGAGCAGGTGGAAGAAGTGCTGGACGTGTTCCTTGAGCAGCTTGGGCTTGAGAAGCACCAAGTCATTGCGGCGTTGCATAAGGACACCGACAACATCCATTTGCACATCGCCATCAACAAGGTCAACCCTGACACCTATCTGGTAGTGAAGCCAGCCAAGGGCTGGTGGAAAGAGGCGGCCCAACGCACGGTAGCCATCATTGAGCATCGCCAAGGATGGCGGCCGGAGCGACGGGCACGCTACACGGTGATGGACGATGGCACCGTTGCCCGAGTTGGCAAGTTGGATGGCGTCCCCACTGTGCCGACTCGTGCCGGGGACATGGAAAACCGAACGGGCCAAAAGAGCGCAGCACGCATCGCCATCGAAGAGGCTGGTGAACTCATCCGGTCTGCATCGAGCTGGGCCGAACTGCACCAAGGCCTTGCCGAGCGTGGTATGCGCTACGAGCGGGCCGGTGGCGTGGGAGCGCACATCTACGTTGGCGACCAACCCGTCAAGGCGAGTACGGCGGGCCACTGGTGCAGCTTGCCGAAGCTCACCAAGCGGCTTGGCGTGTTTGAGCCTGCTGACCCTGCTGTTGTGCCTGTGGAGCGCAAGCCCGAGCCGCTGCGGCCGGACTTGCCCGGCTGGGATGACTACATCAGCGCTGCGAAGCACCATCGGGCGCAACTCGCACAGAAGCTGCGCGAAGAGAAGGAGCGCTACGAGCGCGAACTGGCCCAGTTTCGCGCCCAGAAGGCAGAGCGCAGCGCGGCTATCGCTGCCCAGAACTGGAAGGGCAAGGGCGAGCTGTTGAATGCCATGCGCAGCGTGGCAGCGGCCGAGGCCAAGCGGGTCGAGCTGGAAATCCGGGAGCGCCATCAACGCGAAGCCAAGGCGCTGCGGGATGCCCGTGAAGCATGGCCCGAATACAACGAATGGCTGTCCAAGTGGTTCAGCCCAGAGGACGCGGGCGACTTCCGCTACCACCGCCACGAGCCGCTGCGTCTTGAAGGCGATGGTGACAACGAGGCCTTGCCTCGCGATCTTCGCGCCTTCGCGGGCGAGATTGTTGGCAGCACGGTCGAGTACCGCCGCCACGGGGCGGCGGGGGGTGTGTCTGAGTCCGTCTCATTCACTGACCACGGCCGTCGCATCGACGTTCAGGAGGCCCACGACGAGGCTGCGACCTTGGCCGCTTTGCAGCTTGGCGCTGCCAAGTGGGGGAAGGTCACGGTGTTCGGCTCGGAGGAATACAAGGCCACCTGCGTTCGGCTGGCTGCGGAGCACGGCATCCGCATCGCGAACCCCGAGCTGCAAGCGCAGGTGGAAGCGGCCAAGGAAGCACGCAAGGCAGCACGGGAGGAAGCAATGCGCACACCCCAGATGAAGCTCTTTGAGCAGTACCACGCGGCCATCGGTGCGGACAGGTACACCCTCACGTCGATCAAGATGGCAGCCGACCATCGCAAGGCCTTTGTCTTGGGTGGAAAGGAGGGCGTGGAAGCAGCAGCGGTGGAGCGCCGGATGCGGGAGCTGTTGCGCTTCCATGCACGCGGCGAGAACCTGTACTACACGCCGCGCAGCGAGCGGATGCACCATGTGCTGGTCGATGACCTGAGCGATGCCAGCCTGCGCCAGATGCTCGCTGATGGCTACCGGCCTTCGGTGGTGATGGCATCCAGTCCGGGCAAGTTGCAGGCCATCTTGAACGTGCCCAAGCTGGGCCGCATGGACGATCAGGACGTGGGCAATCGCCTCATCGTCGCCTTGAATAAGAAGTATGGCGACCCGAAGCTGCAAGCCTGCATCCATCCACACCGAGCGCCGGGGTTCGAGAACCGCAAATGGGAGCCGGGTGCGCCTGCGCCGAAGTACCAGCGGCCGGACGGAACCTTCCCGGTCGTGGAGCTGCGTCACGCCGTGGCCTGCACATGCGACAAGGCATACGCACTGAGCTGTGTCGTTGCTCGCCAGCTCGACGAGGAAGTCCGGGTGGCACAAGAGCGGAGGCCTGCCACGCCTGCTGCGGCGCGCACTGCGCCACCTGCCAATGCCTACGAGTCGCACTACCGCGACATCGCTGCGCGACACAAAGGCGACGGGATCGACCTGTCGCGCGTTGACTCCATGATCGCCGTGCGGCTACGGGCCACCGGGCACGGTCAGGATGAGATCGCCACCGTCCTTGAGGCCTGCGCGCCGTCAATTCGCACCGCAGACGAGGGCCGGAATTGGCATGACTATGCCCAGCGGACAGCGCGCTACGCATTCGGCCCGGACGGCTCCCGGATGCTGGCCAAGATCGAGCGCTACCGGGAGGACTTCCTGCGGCTCGAAGGCCGTGATCCAGCCCATGAAGGGCCAAGGATTGGTGTCTGATGCCGCGCGCTGAAACGCTCACACCTGCACTGCCACAAGGCTTTTCGGCCGACGAGCTTGCAGCCGCTGCCCGCTGGGTGGCTGCGCGCATCCGCCCTGCTGCAAGCACGCGCAGCATTGTCGCCACGCTCGAAGCCTTGCAGGCGGTAGCGCATCGTGCCCGCCGTGGCCCTGTCTGCTTTCTTGACCTGCTGCCCGGTTCTGGGCTTGAGGTTCTGCACATCCCGGCCGCGCAGCCGGGCACGGGGCAGTTGGCCAGCCTGACCGGAGAGATCGACCAAGCAGCTTTGCGCGACATCGGCCGGGCGTTGCGTGCCGAGTTCGTCGCCAGCGGCACGGACATGCTTCGGCTGGAATCCGACGATGGCGCGGAGCTGATCGTGTACGCCATCGAGGTGCGGGCCATCGTGATGGCCGCCACCAACATTCAACTCACTGACGGAGATGCCTATGCCCAAGACTGACTACACCGGCTGCAAACCTGACCACCGCATGATGCGGGTCGAGATGACACCCAAGATGCGAGAGATCGCCGAGCAGATCGTGGCCCTGCAAGCCCAGTACCGCAAGCTCGAAGAGGCCGAGCAGCGCCGCGCGCTGCACGCCTTCTTGCAAGGTGTGCGGCAGCGCGCCGAGACGCGGTGCTTGAATGAGATCGCCGGTTGATGGCTTACATATAGGTATATATATACCTATATTGTCTGTTCGCTAAACGGTGGTTTGTTGGACAGTTGCCGCAAGGGGCGGTGTCGTTTTCAGAAGACGACCGCACCATCTGACTGGATGTAACGCCTGGTGTGCATACGGCTCCTGACAGCCCAATATCAGGAGTCGTCTGCACCAATCTCGACTATGCTCAATACTCGTGTGCACCAAAGCGAGGTTTGGGCATGACATCAGACACTCCACCGATTGCCGCGCAAGGCGTGGCCACCCTGCCCGACGAGGCATGGGCGCAAGCCCGGCACCGGACGGAAATCATCGGGCCACTGGCAGCGCTTGAGGTGGTCGGGCATGAAGCCGCCGATGAGGCAGCCCAAGCGCTGGGCCTGTCCCGGCGACAGGTATATGTCCTGATCCGTCGCGCCCGGCAGGGTACTGGCCTGGTAACAGACCTGACGCCCGGCCGATCCGGCGGCGGCAAAGGCAAGGGGCGCTTGCCGGAACCGGTCGAGCGCATCATCCGCGAGCTGCTGCAAAAGCGCTTCCTGACCAAGCAGAAACGCAGCCTGGCGGCGTTCCACCGCGAAGTCGCGCAGGCGTGCAAAACCCAGAAGCTGCCGGTGCCGGCGCGCAACACCGTGGCCCAGCGGATTGCCGGACTACACCCGGCGAAAATAGCCCGCAGCCGGGGCGGGCAGGACGCTGCCCGTCCCTTGCAAGGCGCGGGTGGCATTCCGCCCGAAGTCACCATGCCGCTGGAACAGGTGCAGATCGACCACACCGTCATCGACCTGATCGTGGTCGACGAGCGCGACCGGCAACCGATTGGCCGCCCATATTTGACCCTCGCCATCGACGTGTTCACGCGCTGCGTACTCGGCATGGTGGTCACGCTGGAAGCGCCGTCCGCCGTCTCGGTCGGCCTATGCCTCGCGCATGCCGCCTGCGACAAGCGGCCCTGGCTGGAAGGGCTGAATGTGGAAATGGACTGGCCGATGAGCGGCAAGCCCAGGCTGCTCTATCTGGACAACGCGGCCGAGTTCAAAAGCGAAGCGCTGCGCCGTGGCTGCGAACAGCATGGCATCCGGCTGGACTATCGCCCACCAGGCCAGCCGCACTACGGCGGCATCGTGGAACGGATCATCGGCACGGCGATGCAGATGATCCACGACGAATTGCCAGGGACGACCTTCTCCAACCCTGACCAGCGCGGGGAATACGCCTCCGAGAAGATGGCCGCCCTGACACTGCGCGAGCTGGAACGCTGGCTCGCATTGGCGGTTGGCACCTATCACGGCTCCGTGCACAACGGCCTGCTCCAACCGCCGGCCGCACGCTGGGCCGAAGCTGTCGCGCGTACCGGCGTTCCAACCGTCATCACTCGCACCACGGCTTTTCTGGTCGATTTCCTGCCCGTCCTCCGCCGCACCCTGACCCGCACTGGCTTCGTCATCGACCACATCCACTACTACGCCGATGCGCTCAAGCCGTGGATAGCTCGGCGCGACCGCCTGCCTGCGTTCCTGATCCGGCGCGACCCACGCGACATCAGCCGCATTTGGGTGCTGGAGCCGGAGGGGCAGCACTATCTGGAAATTCCATACCGCACCTTGTCGCACCCGGCTGTCACCCTCTGGGAACAACGACAGGCGCTGGCGAAATTGCGGCAGCAAGGGCGCGAACAGGTGGATGAGTCGGCGCTGTTCCGCATGATCGGCCAGATGCGCGAAATCGTTACCACCGCGCAGAAGGCTACGCGCAAGGCGCGGCGCGACGCGGATCGACGCCAGCATCTCAAGGCAACGGCAGTTCTTTTCAAAACCACGCCACCACCGGACGCGGACATGGCTGACCCGCAGGCAGACAACCAGCCACCTGCCAAACCGTTCGACCAGATTGAGGAGTGGTAGCCGTGGACGAATATCCCATCATCGACCTGTCCCACCTGCTGCCAGCGGCACAGGGGCTGGCTCGGCTGCCGGCGGACGAGCGCATCCAGCGCCTTCGCGCCGACCGCTGGATCGGCTACCCGCGCGCGGTCGAGGCGCTGAACCGGCTGGAAACTCTGTATGCGTGGCCGAACAAGCAACGCATGCCAAACCTGCTGCTGGTCGGCCCCACCAACAACGGCAAGTCGATGATCGTCGAGAAATTCCGGCGGGCGCACCCGGTCGGCACCGACGCTGACCAAGAACATATCCCGGTGCTGGTCGTGCAGATGCCGTCAGAGCCATCGGTGATCCGCTTCTATGTCGCGCTGCTGGCTGCGATGGGCGCGCCGCTGCGCCCGCGCCCACGGCTGCCGGAAATGGAGCAACTGGCGCTGGCCCTGCTGCGCAAGGTCGGCGTGCGCATGCTGGTGATCGACGAACTGCACAATGTACTGGCTGGCAACAGCGTTAACCGGCGCGAGTTCCTCAACCTGCTGCGCTTCCTCGGCAACGAGCTGCGTATCCCCCTGGTCGGGGTCGGCACGCGCGAGGCGTACCTGGCCATCCGTTCGGACGATCAGTTGGAAAACCGCTTCGAGCCGATGCTGCTGCCGCCGTGGGAGGCCAATGAGGACTGCTGCTCGCTGCTGGCCAGCTTCGCGGCGTCACTCCCGCTACGGCGGCCATCCCCGATTGCCACGCTGGACATGGCCCGCTACCTGCTCACCCGGAGCGAAGGCACCATCGGCGAGCTTGCACATCTGCTGGTGGCGGCGGCCGTCGCCGCCGTGGAGAGTGGCGAGGAAGCGATCAACCACCGCACGCTCAGCATGGCCGACTACATCGGCCCCAGTGAGCGGCGGCGACAGTTCGAGCGGGAACTGATGTGAAGTCCGCGCCGCGCTGGCCGCTGCATCCGGCACCCAAGGAAGGCGAAGCCCTGTCCTCATGGCTCAACCGGGTCGCCGCCTGCTACCAGATGGACGTGCACGAGCTGCTGGCCCACGATCTTGGTCACAGCCAACTTGATGACCTGGATACCGCACCATCCTTGTCGTTGCTGACGGCGCTCTGCCAGCGCAGTGGCGTCGAGCTGGAGCGGTTGCGCAGCATGAGTCTTGCAGGCTGGGTGCCGTGGCTGCTCGACAGTCTCGACGATTCGGTACCAGCAGCCTTGGAAACCTATACATTCCAATGCGCGGTGCTCCTGCCCAAGCGCACCCGCAAGGTGCGGTCCATCACTCGCTGGCGTGCCTGGCTACCGAGCCAGACGATTCGCCGGGCGTGTCCGCAGTGTCTGAACGATCCAACGAATCAAGCTGTGCTACTCGTCTGGCAGCTCCCCTTGATGCTGAGCTGCCCGCAGCATGGCTGCTGGCTGGAGTCCTACTGGGGCATGCCCGGCCGGTATCTTCAGTGGGAAATCGCCGATGCTGCGCCGCGCCCTGCCGATGACGCAATCGCCTGCATGGACCGGCGCACCTGGCAGGCGCTGACGACGGGTTTTGTGGAGCTGCCGCGTCGGCGTGTCCACGCCGGCTTGTGGTTCCGGCTGCTGCGCACCCTGCTTGATGAGCTGAACACGCCGCTCTCGCACTGCGGCAGTTGCTCGGCGAGCATCCGCCATGTCTGGGAGCGCTGCGGCCATCCGCTGCGCGCCGGGCAGAGTCTGTGGCGTCCCTACGAGATTCTGGCCCCGGCGGTGCAGTGGCAGATGCTGGAGGCGGCGGCCACCGCCATCACGCTGATCGAGTCAAAGGCGCTGATCCCGCGCGGGGAACAGGCCGCGCTGTTTCAGACGGAGCCGCACACTGGTTTCACCAACGGCCTGCCGGCGAAGGTGCCGAAGCCGGAACCCATCAACCACTGGCAACGAGCAGCCCAGGCCATCGATGAGGCCATCATTGAAGCGCGACACAACCCGGAGACGGCCCGCTTGCTGTTCACACTGGCGTCCTACGGGCGACGCGACCCCGAATCCCTGGAACGTTTGCGCGCCACGTTCACCAAGGAGGGCATCCCGCCGGAGTTTTTGTCACATTACGAGCCTGAATGGCCGTTTGCAGGTCTTAGACTAAATGACGGGTTAAGTGACAGTTTTTGACGGCGAGAACTTTCTGGCTCACACTGTCACATAATCGAACGTATATGTGACAGGTACGAC
>VFQM010001423.1_pt1 | contig 20960 bp, 19 predicted proteins | sample 3512391 | NCBI WGS metagenome assembly VFQM01 (sample SAMN10412369, study PRJNA504923) | tailings metagenome | isolation source: Replicate 1 from Balatoc abandoned mine | place: Philippines | reverse complement strand
TCTTCCAGATCGGCGAGACCAAGTACGGCCGCCCGATCCTGATCCGCGGCTATGATCGCGGCATGAGTTTCGAGGATGCGGTGAAGCTGATGATGGTCAGCTTTGATTCGACCCTCAAGGCCAATCTCTCGGTCGGCCTGCCGCTCGATCTGCTGGTCATCGGTCGCGACAACTTCAAACCTTTGCATGAACACCGCGTTACCGCCGACGACGAATATTTCGACACGATTTCATCGGGTTGGGGCGATGCACTAAGATCGGCCTTCCATTCGCTCCCGCCCTATTCCTTCAGCGATGACGCTTAAGGCGTTAACCTGATCTGCCTCCGATACGGAGGAAAATAAAACAATATTTTCAGATGATTGGCTGCAAGGGGGGACGATAAATCCTCCGTATCGGCGCTGCTCTCGCGTGAATCCCATACGAGGTTAGCGCAGACACAATCGCATGACACGCAAAGCCTCTCTCCACTTCATCGACTCCTGCAGCCGCCAGCGCGCCGAGCTGGCCCGGGTCGGGTTCTCCCTGGGCCATCATTGCGAGGTCTATGGCGATCTTTCCGAACTTGCGGTCCACCCGCCGCGCGAGGGGATCATCATCGCCCGCGACACGGCCGAACAGGGCGGTGTGGGCATGATCCTCGACCGGCTGGGGCGGCTCGGCATCTGGCTTCCGCTGATCGCGGTGGATGTGCAGCCCCGTCCGGGCCGCATCGTCGAAGCGATCAAGGCCGGGGCGCTGGATTATCTCGCCCTGCCGCTCGATCCGGAACGCTTCACCCGCTGCCTGCTGCGCATCGAAAAGGAAGCCGAACAGTTCGGCGCCGCCCGCCGCCGCATGATCGAGGCGCGGGATCGCATCTCCACCCTGTCGGCCCGCGAACGCGAAGTGCTCGACTGGCTGGCGGAAGGCAGCAGCAACAAGGCGATCGCGCGTGAGCTCGACATCAGTCCGCGCACCGTCGAAATCCACCGTGCCAACATGATGACCAAGCTCGGCGCGCGCCATGCCGCAGAAGCGGTGCGGCTCAAGCTTGAGGCGAAGCTCGAACCAAGGCTGCGCGCCTAGCACAACGCGCTCCTACGCTCCCGGCCCTCACCCCCCCTTTTGAGGTCCCCGGTCGCAAGCAGCCAGGGTTGGAGTGTTTCGTCCTCTTGGCGGCCCCCTTGCCGGCTTGTCGGCAAACGGGGCCGCCAATTGTCTGCGAGTTCCGGAAAGCCGGTTATGCCGCTCGCGGCATCACTGCGTCAAAACGATTATCAGCTGGCAAGGCATGGACCAAGCGCCGCCCGCAGCGGCGTCGGCGCGTCAGCGGCAGAATTTCGCGCCGGTGCCTTCGAGATGGAAGTGATCCTCGTGCGCAGCGTTGTATTCGGGGCCGAGCACCGTACCGAAACGCTTGCACGCGCTCTTTTGCACCACCCGCAGGAATTCGCGCGTCGCGGCATCGCCGCCGTTCCAATCGCGCTTGAGCACGATCCGCCGCCCGTCCGCCAGCACGAAGGCCGACACGTCGATCGCCTCGGCGCGGGCATGGGCCGAGCGGCGTTCCGTCCCCGCCACATTGCGGCAGCTGTAGGAACCCATCGTCTCGATCCGCGCCACCGGGCTGCCGAGCAGCGCGCGCGCGGCGCGGTCCACGCCAAAGCGCGCCCAGTCGCCAAAAGCCTTGGCGACATGGCATTGCACCGGCCCGAGATTGGCAACGCCCAGCGGCGCGCGGTCGCCCCCCAGCGCCATCAACTGCACCGTGCCGAGCTTGTTGCACCCCGGCGCCGCATAGGTATCGGGCAAGCGATCGAACCGCGCGCCGCTCGCCCCCAGATCGCGAAGGCAACTCGCATCCTCGGCGCGCGGCGCGTAGCTCTGCGGGGCCGAGGCAACCGATGCGGCGGGGCGGGCGGGGGCGCGGGCGGTGCCGCTCGCCGGACCCGGTGCCGCTCCGCCGCCGCCCGGCACGAGCGAACCGCAAGCTCCGAGAGCCAGGGTGCTCGCCAGCAGGACAGCCTTTCCAAGATGTGCCAGATCTTTCATCGCTAGGCACTATTGCGCAGGTATCCTTAAGGCGAGCGCAATAAAGTGGGTTAACAGGTCCTTTCGCGGTTACGAAGTAGTGTTAACGCGGCGGCCCCGCCCGCGCGCCATCAATGGCCGCCGGCTGTCATTGCCCCGCGGCAGGAATGTTCAGGCCCCGGCGCGCCCCGTGCCGGTGATGCGGCTCACCACCACAATCGCAAGCCACGCCGCTGCGAAACCCGGAAGCATCTCGTAAAGCCCCGGTCCGCCGCCGAGCGCATCGGGCAGCCGCGCGTTCCAGCCCAGTGCGATCCACCCGGCGACCACGCCTGCCCCCGTCACCAGCCCCGCGGCCGCGCCCGCCCCCGTCATGCGGTCCCATGTCAGCGCCAGCAGGATCAGCGGTCCGAAAGCCGCGCCGAAACCCGCCCAGGCGTTCCCCACCAGGCCCAGTACTTCGCTCTGCGGATCGGCCGCGATCACCATCGCGGCGGCGGCGACCAGCGCCACGCTCACCCGTCCGACATTCACCGCCTCGCGCTCGGAAGCGTCGCGGCGCAGGAACAGGCGGTAGAAATCCTCGGTCAGCGAGGACGAGGACACCAGCAGCTGCGAGGAAATCGTGCTCATGATCGCCGCCAGCAGCGCGGCGTAGAGGAAGCCGGTGGCTGCCGGGTGGAACAGCAGGTTCGCCAGCAGGATGAAGATCGTCTCGGGGTCCTCCACCACCAGCCCGTTGCCTTCCGCATAGGCGCGGCCCGCCAGCCCCACGGCCACCGCGCCGGCCAGCGAGATCACCATCCAGCCCATGCCGATCACCCCGGCGCGCGGCACGTTCTCGACCCGGTCGATCGCCATGAAGCGGACGATGATGTGCGGCTGGCCGAAATAGCCCAGCCCCCATGTGAGCGCGCTGATCGCGCCGATCGTGGTCAGTCCCTCGGTCAGGCTCAGGAACCCGGCCTGCGGCACCGCCGCGATGCTCGCGCCCGCCGCGCCTCCGGGACCGAACAGGATCACCAGCGGCATGATCACCAGCGCCGTCATCATGATCAACCCCTGCACGAAATCGGTGAGGCTGACCGCCAGAAACCCTCCGATCATGGTGTAGATCAGCACGATGCCTGCGGTGATCCCAATGCCGAGCATATAGTCCGAAAGGCCCGTCTGCGGCAGCACGCCGGCAAAGGCGGTCGCAAACAGCTTGCCCCCGCCGACCATGCCGGAGGCGGTGTAGACGGTGAAGAAGGCAACGATGATCACCGCCGAGGTGACCCGCAGCAGCGTCGCGCTCTCGGGAAAGCGGTTGGCGAGGAACTGCGGGATGGTGAGCGCATTGCCGAGCCGCTCGGTCTGCTCGCGCAGGCGCGGGGCGACGATGATCCAGTTCGCCCCGGCGCCGATGACGAGCCCGATGGCGATCCAGGCCTCGATCAGCCCGCTCGCATAGAGCGCCCCCGGCAGACCCAGCAGCAGCCAGCCCGACATGTCGGAAGCGCCTGCGCTGAGTGCCGCAACCGAGGGCGGCAGGCTGCGACCCGCCAACAGATATCCTGCACTGTCGCCGGTCGACTGGCGCCAGGCGTAGAGCCCGATTCCCAGCATCAGAACGAAATAGGCAGCGAGCGCCGCGAGGGTGAAGGGGTTCATGGGGGTGGGCCTAACAAGCGGGCGGACGCTTGGCCAGTCGCGGCCTGTGGTGGGCGATCTTCCGGCCCGCCAGCACCTTCGCCGCATGGTCCCGGGCCCGTTTCCGCCGGGCCGAGTCAGAAGCGCGATGGGCCGAGCGCCTTTTCTCGCCATCACCGGAACATTGCCGCGCCGCGAAGGTAGCCCCCGGCAACTCGCAACGGGTTCACGCGATGCCAGCAATCACCGGAGTAGATAATGAAGAACATCCACAAATTCAGTTACGCCTGCGGCTTCGCGGCCCTGACATTTTCCACATCGGCGCTTGCTCAGGAGGATGAACGTTACTTCAACGGTTTCTACGTCTCGGGCGCGATCGGCACCGAGTTCGTCGAAGACAGCGGCGGGGATACCATCATCTTCGACACCGACGGCGATGGTGACTTCAACGATACTGTTCGCACGATAGCGGATGACAATGCCTTCGCGCCCGGGTTCTGTGCAGGCAGCGCGACCTCGGCCGCCAATGCCACCTGCCGCGGCAATCGCCAGACCGAAGGCTACGCTCTGCGCATCGGGGTCGACCGGCAGCTCGGGGGCAGTCCCTTCGTTGTCGGCGCACTGATCGAGGGTGCGCGCCCGGGGGTAAGCGAGTTCACCACCGGCTTCAGCACCACGCCGGCCTCCTACACCTTCGGGCGCGAGATGGACTGGTCGGTCACCGCGCGCGCCCGCGCCGGCTTTGCGCCGGGTGAGGGCCGGGCGCTGTTCTACGGCACCGGCGGCGCGGGTTTTGCCCGCATCGACCGCAGCTTTTCGACCACCAACGGCGTCAACTCCTTCACCCCCGAGAACGATCGCGACTGGAAGTTCGGCTGGCAGGCCGGCGGCGGCGCGGAAGTGATGTTGACCCGTAACATCGGCCTCGGTCTCGAGTACCTCTATTCAAGCTTCAAGGACGATGACTACACGGTTGCGGTTGGCGCTGGCACGGCACCGGAGACCAATCCCTTCCTGCTGGACTCCGGCGGCACGGATCTGCGGCTGTCGAACGACCGCTTCAACTACCACACCCTGCGCGGCACGATCAGCCTGCGCTTCTGATTGCGGGCAGAGCGGGGCGCGCGCTGGCGCTCACGCACATGAAAAGACCCCGCCGGGCGGGCCAGCCGGGCGGGGTCTTTTTCGTAGCGGAACGGTCGCCTTGTGAGGATCAATCCTCCTTCTTGCGCCGCGCCTTCTTGCGTTCGTGCGGGCACAGGATCGCCTTGCGCAGCCGGATCGACTGCGGCGTGACCTCAACCATCTCGTCATCGTCGATATAGGCAATCGCCTGTTCGAGGCTCATGCGGCGCGGCGGGGTCAGGCGGATCGCGTCGTCCTTGCCGCTGGAGCGGATGTTGGTGAGCTGCTTGGCCTTCAAGGGGTTCACTTCGAGATCGTCCGGCTTGGCGTTCTCGCCGATCACCATGCCCTCGTAGACCTTCATCTGCGGGCCGATGAACAGGGTGCCGCGCTCCTCCAGGGAGTTCAGCGCATAGGCCACTGCATCACCGTCGCCGTTCGAGATCAGCACGCCGTTGAGGCGGCCTTCGATCGGGCCCTTGTAGGGGCCGTACTTCTCGAACAGGCGGTTCATGATCCCGGTGCCGCGCGTGTCGGACAGGAATTCGCCGTGGTAGCCGATGAGGCCGCGCGAGGGGGCCGAGAAGGTGATGCGGGTCTTGCCCACGCCCGAGGGGCGCATTTCGGCAAGGTCGGCCTTGCGGCGCTGCATCTTCTCGACGACCGTGCCCGAGTGTTCGTCATCGACGTCGATGACGACCGTCTCGTAAGGCTCCATGCGCTTGCCGTCTTCCTCGCGGAACAGCACGCGCGGGCGGCTGATGCCGAGCTCGAAGCCTTCGCGGCGCATCGTCTCGATCAGCACGCCCAGCTGCAATTCGCCGCGCCCGGCGACTTCGTAGCTGTCCTTGTCCTCGCTTTCGGTGACGCGGATCGCGACGTTGGTTTCCGCCTCGCGGAGCAGGCGGTCGCGGATCATGCGGCTGGTGACCTTGCTGCCCTCGCGCCCGGCGAGCGGGCTGTCGTTGACCGAGAAGCGCATGGCGAGGGTCGGCGGGTCGATCGGCTGGGCCGCGATGGGCTCGCTGACGGAGGGATCGCAGATGGTGTTGGCGACGGTCGCCTTCTCCAGCCCCGCCAGCGCGATGATGTCGCCCGCCCGCGCCACGTCGACCGGCACGCGCTCGAGCCCGTCGAAGCTCATCAGCTTGGTCGCGCGGCCCGTTTCGATCACCTTGCCGTCCATGTCGATGGCGTGGATCGGATCGTTGACGCGGATCGTGCCCGATTGGACGCGGCCCGTCAGCACGCGGCCCATGAAGTTGTCGCGGTCGAGCAGGGTGCACAGGAAGCTGAACTTGGCGTCAGGGTCGAGGCCCGGGGCGGGAACGTGCTCGATCACCTTGTTGAACAGCGGGGCGAGCGTGCCGCTGCGCGCGTCGGCATCCTCGCTGGCGTAGCCTTCGCGCCCGCTTGCGTAGAGCACGGGGAAATCAAGCTGCTCGTCATTGGCATCGAGGCTGACGAACAGGTCGAAGACCTCGTCGAGCACTTCCTGCGCCCGGCCATCCGGGCGGTCGATCTTGTTGACGACGACGATCGGCTTCAAACCGAGCGCCAGCGCCTTGCCGGTCACGAACTTGGTCTGCGGCATCGCCCCTTCGGCGCTGTCGACCAGCAGGATCACGCCGTCGACCATCGAGAGGATACGCTCAACTTCCGCGCCGAAGTCGGCGTGGCCGGGGGTGTCGACGATGTTGATGCGGGTCGTCTCGCCGCCGTGTTCCCATTCCACGCTGGTGCACTTGGCGAGGATGGTGATGCCGCGCTCTTTCTCCAGATCGCCCGAATCCATCGCCCGTTCCTCCACCCGCTGGTTCTCGCGGAAGGTGCCCGATTGGCGGAACAGCTGGTCGACCAGAGTGGTCTTGCCGTGGTCGACGTGGGCGATGATCGCGATATTTCTGAGGGCGGACGACATTTTTCGGCAAACTTCCGGGGAAAGGCCGGACGGCTGGGCATCCGGGGCAGGGGACGGGGCGGAGCGCCGGGGCGGCCCGCGTTAGGCAGGGTTTGTGGCAGGTTAGCGACAGCGCCGGACGCTACGGCATGCGCCGCAAGTGCATCCGGGTGCTGCGTTGCAACATTGCGGGCGCGCCTAGCAGGGGTGCGCCCGCGGGGCAAGCGCGCCGGGCGTTCGGGCGCGGAAACACTGTGTCTCTGGCGCAACATTGCCGCGAATTGCCCCGTAAAAGCACAGTGCTGCCGCTTGTCGCTGGCGCGATGGTGGCCTATCAGGCCCGCACACGACTACGGGAGAGAGCGCACTGGGACGGTGCGTGCCCGCCAAAGGGCACCGGGGTCGCGGGATTTTGGAGAGGAGCTTCCATGCGTTCAACCTTCACCGGCGCTGCCGGCGCGTATCGATTCACCCTGCTTGCAGGTGCCGCCTGCCTCGCCATGCCCGGCGCGGCGCTGGCCCAGGACGCGGAGCCGGAAGTCGATAGCCCCGAGAGCAGCAACGTCATCATCGTCACTGCCACCAAGCGCGAACAGACCCTGCAGGAAACCCCGATCGCGGTCTCGGTGACCAGCGGCGAGGTGATCGAGCGTGCGCAGATTCGCGACGTGCTCGACCTCCAGACCGTGGTGCCCTCGCTGCGCGTCAGCCAGCTTCAGACCTCCTCGGCGACTACTTTCATCATCCGCGGCTTCGGCAACGGCGACAACAACTTCGGGGTGGAACCCTCGGTCGGCGTATTCATCGACGGCGTGTTCCGTTCGCGCTCGGCCTCGGCGCTGTCCGACCTCAACATGATCAGCCGGGTCGAAGTGCTGAGCGGCCCGCAGTCGACCCTGTTCGGCAAGAACGCGAGCGCCGGCGTCATCTCGATCGTCACCAAGGAGCCGCAATACGAATTCGGCGGCCAGATCGAGGCGTCCTACGGCAACTTCAACGCCGTCAACCTGCGCGGCGAAGTGACCGGCCCGATCAGTGAAAACATCGCCTGGTCGGTTGACGGCACCTATCAGCGGCGTGACGGCTTCGGCCGCATCGTCAACCTCAACAATGCCGAAATCAACGACCGCAACCGCTGGTCGATCCGCGGCAACCTGCTGATCGAGCCGACCGCCGACATCAAGATCCGCCTGATTGCCGATTACACCGACATCGACGAAGTCTGCTGCCAGACCAGCAATCTCGTGATCGGCCCGAGCACCCGCGACGCGATCACCGCAGTCGGTGGCCAGGCGCCAACCGATTTCTTCAGCTTCGACAATTTCCTTAATGTCGCTCCGGTCAACGAGAACCAGAACTACGGCTTCTCGGGGCAGATCGACTGGAACCTTGGCGACCTGACGTTCACGTCGATCACCTCCTATCGCGAATTGCGCAATTTCCTCGTTCAGGACGTCGACTTCACCAGCGCGGACCTGACAGCAGAAACCCGTGACCAGGCCGTTGACACCTTTACGCAGGAATTCCGGATTGCTTCGGATTTCGATGGACCGATCAACTTCCTGCTGGGCGGCTTCTACTTCGATGAATCGATCAGGCAGGACAGCTCGCTGTCGATCGGAGAGGATTTCCGCCGGTTCGCCGCGTTCACGGCAGCGAGCGGAGAGGCTTTTGCAGGCAACCCGCTGCTGGTCGGTTCGCAGATCCCCGGTCTCACCCCGGCCCAGCAGATCGGCGCGGGCGAGAATGCTCTGCTGGGAGCCGAGGCTGGCCTGAGGCAACTCGGTCTCCCCTTCCCGAACGGAAGCATTCTCGGCGGGAACTCCCTGAGCCGTGAGCGCTTCGGGCTCCAGAACGAGGCCTGGTCGATTTTCGGGACGGTCGATTTCGAGCCGATCGATGGCCTCGTCTTCACTGCGGGCTTCAACTACACGGATGACCGCAAGCAGTACCAGATCAACACTGTCGCGGGCGATCCTCTGGCGAGCATCAACGTGGTGGACAGCTTCATCACCGCGGCGACTTTCCTCGATCCCAACCTGCCGACCGTGACCACCCGCGACCAGTTCCTGGCGCTTCCGGCACCTGTTCGGCAGGGGCTGCAAGCCCTTGCCCTGACCAACTGCCCGCCGGGTGTATCGACCGGCTGCAACCCGCTGCTTCCGTTGGCGGCGCTGCAGTTCCAGACCGGGTTCCTCGACCTGCCCAACGCGGTCGAACCGGGCCGGACCAACGACGACGAGTTCACCTACTTGCTGCGAGTGGCGTATGAGGTCTCGAACGAGATCAACGTCTACGCCAGCTATGCCACCGGCTTCAAGGCGAGTTCGGTCAACCTGTCGCGCGACAGCCGGCCGTCCGCGGCGGACTTCACCCCGGGAGTGGGGCCGGCTCAGGGACGCGGGTCGACCTTCCTTGCACCGGCCTCGCCGATCACCAATGCGGGTCTGGCAACGCCGAACCTCAACAGTGGCACCCGCTTTGCCGGCCCGGAAAAGGCTGAAGTCTACGAAATCGGCATGAAAGCGCAGTGGGACGGCTTCGGGTTCAATCTGGCGCTGTTCGATCAGACCATCGAGAACTTCCAGAGCTTCATCTTCACCGGTTTGGGTTTCACCCTGCTCAATGCTGGTCAGCAGTCCGTGCGCGGCTTTGAATTCGATGCCACCGTGCAGCCGACCGACGGGCTGGTGTTCACCTTTGCCGCGACGCACCTCGATCCGGTGTTCGACAGCTTCCCCAACCCGGTATTGGGCGATCTGAGCGGCCAACGCCCGGGCGGGATTCCCGCATGGAGCCTGCGCACCTCGGCGACGCATACGCATGAGTTCGGCTCGAGCGGCACGACACTGATCACCCGCGTCGATTACAGCCATGAAAGCAATGTCGACGTCAATAATGGCCTGCCGACCTTCAACTTCCAGCGGGGCAACACGCGGATCTTCCAGCGCGAAGTGAACCTGGTGAACGCCTCGATGACGCTGGCGCTGGAAAACGGGCTGGAGATCGGTGCCTTCGCGCGCAACCTGTTCGACGAGCAGTTCATCCTGACCGTGTTCGACGGCGTGGCGCAGGGCGGTACGGTGTCGGGCTACCCGAGCGCGCCGCGCACCTGGGGCGGTCTGGTGCGCTTCAAGTTCTGATCCTTTCGGACATTCCGCAAGACAGCACGAAGGGGCCCCGCACCACTGGTGCGGGGCCCTTTTTTGTTGCGCCCTTTTGGCATTGCGCCGCCCCTGCTTTTGTGGTGCTTTCGCAGGGCATTTCAGCAAGGGGGGATCACGCGATGGAATGGATGATCATGCCGCTCAAGCGGTACGCCGACTTCAAGGGGCGTTCGCGGCGCAAGGAATACTGGATGTTCGTCCTGTTCCAGCTGCTGCTGCTGGTGCCGGTGGTGCTGATCGGGACGATGCTGGGCGGGCTTGACGAGGAAGGCACCGGCAGCCTGCTGTTTCTGGGCCTCCTCGGCCTGGTCTTCCTTGCTCTCTTCATCCCCGGGCTGGCCGTGCAGGTGCGGCGCTTCCACGATCAGGACAAGTCGGGCTGGCTCGTGCTGCTGGGGCTGATCCCCTATATCGGCGGGATCATCCTGCTGGTGTTCATGTGCCTCGAAGGCACCCGCGGGCCCAACCGCTTCGGCCCCGATCCCAAGGATCCTTACGGCGAGGCCGTGTTCGAGTGACGTGACGGGGCGGGGGGGCGCGCATCGGGGCGCCCCCTCTGCCTACAGCTCGCGCAGCGCGCGGGCCGGTTTCGCGCGCAGCAGCGGCAGCGATCCGGCCAGCGCAAAGCCGAGCACCAGTGCCACGCCCAACCCGAGCACGCCGAGCACTTCGCCCCAGTCGGGCAGCCAGTCGAATTCGAACAATTGGGTGATGACCACCCAGGCAAGGCTGCCGCCCAGCAGCAGCGCCACCACCGCGAGCACGCCCGCCAGCAGTCCGTATTCGGCCAGCTGCAGCAACAGCACCTGCCGCCGGCTCGCGCCGAGCACGCGCAGCATCACCGTGTCGTAGGTCCGCGCCGCCCGGGCCGCGGCGATCGCGCCCATCAGCACGGCGAGCCCCGCCAGCACCGTCACCGCCGCCGCCGCGAGCGTGGCAAGGCTGACCTGTTCGAGCAGCTTCCTCGCCTCGACCAGAATGCCCCCCACCTCGATCACCGAGGAGGAGGGCAGTTCCTTCACCAGCCCCCGCAGCAGGCGGCCCCGCGCGGCCGTGTCGGCACCGTCGGGCAGGTCGATGGTGGCCGACAGGTTGTGGGGCGCATCGGCGATGGCATTGCGGCTGAAGACGAGAGCGAAGTTGAAGCCCATGCTCTCCCAGTCGATCTCGCGCAGATTGGCGATCCGGGCGGTGCGCTCCACGCCGAGAATGCCGATGGTGATATAGTCGCCGACCTTCAGCCCCACCGCCTCGGCAAGGCGCGCGTCGATCGAGACGAGCGGTTCGCCATTGTGGAGCGGGCTCCACCACTCGCCCTCGACCACGCGGTTGCCCTCGGGGAGGGTGTCGGCATAGGTCAGCCCGCGCTCCCCGCGCAGGGCCCAGGCGCCTTCGGGGATTTCCTCGAGATCGGCGACGCGGACCATTGCGTCCTTGGGCCCATAGGCCAGCACCGCCCCGCGCATGGTCGGGACGGTGCGGATCCCGGCCTTGGGGAAGTCCTGCTGGATGAGCTGGAAGAAGCGCGGCTCCTTGCCCTGCGGCACGTCGAGCACGAAGTAATCGGGCGCCTCCTTCGGCACGCGGCTGGCGATGTTGCCGTCGATCGCGCTCTGCACTGCGGCGAGCAGCACGAAGGCGGCAAGGCCGAAGCCCAATGCCGTCACCAGCGCCCCCGTCGGCGCGCCGGGGCGGTGGAGATTGGCAATCGCGCTCCGCAGCAGCGGATTGGCGGGGCGCGGCAAGCGGCGGGCGAGCGCCTGGATACCCCAGCCGAGCCCCGCCAGCAGCAGCAATGCGCCGCCTGCACCAAGCAGGAACCCGCCCGACAGCATCGGCTGCGCGGTGGTCAGCAGCGCCAGCGCGCAGATCGCCGCCAGCCCCAGCGCGGTCGCCAGCAGCGCCCGCCTGTCCTGCGCCAGCGGCACGATCCCTGAGCGCATCAGCGCCATCGCCGGATAGGTCCGCGCGCGCAGCAGGGGCGCGGCGGCGAAAGCGAAGGCGACCAGCAGGCCGTATGACGCCGCCAGCAGCAGGGCCGGGGGTGAGATGATGAAGCCACTTTCCACCGGAAGCAGGCCCTGCAAGGCCCCGGCCAGCAGCGGGGTCACGGCGACGCCCGCCGCCAGCCCCGCAACGCTCCCCACCAGCGCCGCCACGCCGATCTGCATGGCATAGATCCGCACGATATCGGAGGAGGTCGCGCCCAGCACCTTGAGTGTCGCGATGCTCGAACGGCGCTGGTCGAGGTAGGAGGACACGCCGCCGGCAATCCCGATCCCGGCGATCACCAGCGCGGCAAGGCCCACCAGCGTGAGGAAGTCGCTCATCTGCCGCACGAAGCGGTCCGCGCCGGGCGAGGCGCGGTCGCGGGTTCGGATGTCGAACCCGGCGGTGGGGAACCGCTTCGTCAGCGCCTCCTCAGCGCCCGAGGGATCGCGCGCGGGGTTGGCGAAGGCGATGCGGTGCTTGCTCTGGTAAAGCGCGCCCGGCGCGAGCAGCCCGGCCTCGGCGGGCACGCCCTCGGCGACGATGATCGTCGGCCCGAGCTGGAAGCCTTCGGAGAGGCGGTCCGGCTCATCGGCGATCACGCCCGCCGCGCGCAGGGTGACGGTGCCGACCTTGAAGCTGTCGCCGACCGCGATCCCCAGCCGTTCCAGCGCGGTCGCGGCGATATAGGCGTCCTTGCCCGAAGGCGCGCCGACACTGCGGCCATCGGCCAGCGTCAGCCGCCCGAACATCGGCCATTTCGCATCGACCGCCTTCAATTCGACCGGCGCGGCCGCCTCGGGCGTGCTTGCCATCGCCTGCATCCGATAGCCGCTGGAGACCTCGCCATAGGCGCTCAGCGCCGCGCGTTCCTCGGGGCGAAGGGTGCGTTGCCACACCTCGACCTCGAGATCGCCGCCCAGCAGTTCCTGCCCGGAGGACGCCAGCTCCCGCTCGATCGCGGCGGTCAGCGTGCCGATCGCGGCGAGGGCGGCCGTGCCGAGGAAGATGCACACCAGCAGCAGGCGCAGGCCCCGGAAACGCGCATTGAGATCGCGCCGGGCGATGCGCCACGCCGTTGAGAGGGGCAGGCTCATGCGGCGTTGGCGCTCGCTGCCGTGTCCGACACGATCCGCCCGTCCGCCATGGTCAGCACCCGCTGGCAGCGCGCGGCCAGCGACGCATCATGGGTGATGATCAGCAGCGTCGCCCCGGTCTCCGCGCGGCGGGCAAACAGGAGGTTGATGATCTCCTCGCCGGTCGCCGCATCGAGGTTGCCGGTGGGTTCGTCAGCGAAGATCAGCCCGGGGCGCGGCGCTGTGGCGCGCGCGATGGCGACACGCTGTTGTTCTCCGCCCGAAAGCTGGGTGGGATAATGCCCGGTCCGGTGTCCGAGGCCCACGGCCTCCAGTTCGGCCAGCGCGCGGGGGCTCGCTTCCGCCATGCCGGCAAGCTCCATCGGGGTCGCGACATTCTCGGCCGCCGTCATGGTGGGCAGCAGGTGGAAGGCCTGCAGCACGATCCCGATCCGGCCGCGCCGCGCCGTGGCGAGCCCGTCCTCGCTCAGCCCCATGAAATCGGCGCCCGCCACTTCAAGGCTTCCGCCGCTGGCGCGTTCGAGGCCCGAAAGCACCGCCATCAGCGAGCTCTTGCCCGATCCCGAAGGCCCGAGCAGCGCCACGACTTCGCCTGCGCGCACATCGAGATCGATCCCGCGCAGGATCGTCACCGGCGAAGCGGCGGAGCCAAGGGTCAGGGTGAGATTGCGGGCGCTGATGGCGAAAGAGGGGCTTGTCACACGGGTCCGATGGCATAGGTGGTGATTTGCAACAAGCTACAGGTATGGAAGGTGTGCAGATGCACAAGCGCTCTTGGTCGAAAATCGCTCTGGCAGGCGCCGCGTCGCTGGCGCTGGCGGCGTGCGGCGATGGTGCGGACGAGGCAGCGGCACCGGCGGGTGAGATCGCATCGGACGGCCAGCCCGCGCTCCCCGCGGTGCCGGTGATGGGGCCCGAGCGCAAGATCATCGCCTTCGGGGACAGCCTGTTTGCAGGCTACGGCCTCGACCCGCGCGATGCCTATCCTGAAAAGCTGGAGGCGGCGCTGAGGGCAAAGGGGGTCAATGCCGACGTCATCAACGCGGGCGTTTCGGGCGATACCACCGCGGCGGGGCTCAACCGGCTGGAGTTCACCCTCGCCGCGCAGAAGGACGGGGCCCCGGCGCTGTTCATCCTCGAACTGGGCGGCAATGATCTGCTGCGCGGCCTTTCGCCCGAGGAATCGCGGGCCAACCTCGCCAAGATGCTGACTGTCCTGCGCGACCAGAAGGTGCCGGTCCTGCTGATGGGGATGCGCGCGCCGCCGAATTACGGCCCGGAATATCAGGCGCAATTCGATGCGATGTACCGCGATCTGGCCAAGGAATACGGCGCGGCGCTGATCCCCTTCTGGCTGGAGGATATTTACCGCGAACCTGCGCTGTTCCAGTCGGACAAGATCCACCCCACGGCCGATGGGATCGAGCGGCTGGTGGCATCGACGCTTGGCGAAGTGGAGGGCGCGCTGCCGCCGGTGAAGTAATTCCCTTCGTCATTGCGAGCCGAAGGCGAAGCAATCCATGGAGTGACCGTCCCGTTTGGTGCACGCTTGGTCCATGGATTGCCGCGTCGCCTTCGGCTCCTCGCAATGACGAAAAATCTTCAAACCCGCTCCACGCCCCCGCCGGACACCCGCCACACCGCCGCTTCGCCGCGGATCGCATCGAAGGGGGCGAGTTCGGTTCCGGTCATCCAGACCTGCGCCCGGCCGGTCCTGAGGCGGTTGAAGAGTTCGGAGCGGCGGACCGGATCTAGGTGCGCGGCGACCTCGTCGAGGAGGAGCACCGAGGGGCGGCCCGCAGCGGCGAGGATGCCGTGGGCCAGCGTGATGGCGATCAGCATGGCCTTCTGCTCGCCGGTGGAGCACGCCGCGGCGGGGTGGCCGGTGGAGGCCATTGCCACCTGCAATTCGTCGCGTTGCGGGCCCGAGAGCGCCCGGCCCGCTGCGCGGTCACGGGGGCGTGCGCGGGCGAGTTCGGCGCGCAGGGCAGTCTCGTCGGTCGGGCCGCCGGGGACATAGGCGAGGGATGGCCGCGCGAAGGGCTCCGGGGGAAGGGCGGAAAGCTCGTCGGCAAGCCGCAGGACGAGATCGGCGCGGGTCCGGGCGACGGCCGCGCCGTGATCGGCCGCCTGGGCTTCCACTGCGTCGAGCCAACGAGGATCGGCCCTGTTTTCCAGAAGCTTGCCCCGCTCGCGCAGGGTCGCCTCCAGCGCGTTGACCCGGCGCGCATGATCGGGCGCGATGGCCAGCGCCATGCGGTCCATGAACCGCCGCCGCGCACCCGCGCTGTCGGTGAAGAGACCGTCCATCGCCGGGGTCAGCCATGACAGCGCCAGCCATTCGGCAAGGCTGGCAGCGGTCGCGGGCGCGCCGTTGACCCGCACCAGCCGCCGCCCCGGCTGCCCGCTTTCCGTATAGGTCCCGATCCGCGCCGATACGGTCCCGGCTTCGCTGAGGCTCGCGCCGATGGCGAAGGGGAGGGCGGCATCGTCCGGCACGGCTCGGCGCGGAAGATCCCCGAGGTTTGCGCGCCTCAGGCCCCGTCCCGGCCCGAGCAGCGACAAGGCTTCCAGAACATTGGTCTTTCCCGCGCCGTTCTCGCCCACCAGCAGGTTGAAATGCGCTGTCTCGCCGAGCGTCGTTGCGGCGTGGTTGCGGAAGTTTTCGAGGCTGATGCGGCTGAGGGCCATGGCCCCAAGCGGGTAGCGGGAGGGGTGGGGTTTGGCCAGCCGCAAGGCGCTGAAATTGGCAATACCAACCCTTGGGAAAATTCCCCAAGCTTTCGGATGGCTGAACCGATGGTTTGCGGCGCGACAGTATCGGAATGGCGGAATTCCGGGCTTTTTCCGGTTTGGCACGGCTGATGCAATGTATCTGGCATCCCCGGGACGGACCCGGAAAACACCAGACAGGAGACCCCATATGTTCACCATCGAAACCAGCAACCGCCTGTTCGCCGCCGCTTTTTCGGTTGTCCTCTCGGCCGCCGCCTTCGCCTACGCGATCATCCCCGCCAGCCCGACGCTGGTCGCCTGATCCTCAACCCGAACCCATACAAGGACCATAATCATGTTCGCCCCCGACACCGCCGCCCGCTTCGCCTCCGCCGCCTTTGCGATCGTCCTCACCGTGGCCAGCTTCGCCTATGCGATCGTCCCCGCCACGCCCGGCCTCATCGCCTGAGCCTCAGACAGCCAAGGAGTTCGCCTGACATGACCAACATCACCGGCCATTCCAACGGTACCCCGCCGAGCCGCAACTTCCGCCTCGACAAGACGAACGGCAAGCTGCTTGGGGTCTGCTCGGGGATCGGCAACTATTTCGGGATCGACCCGCTGCTGGTCCGCATCGGCTTCGTGCTCGGCACGCTGCTCGGCTTCGGCAGCTTCATCCTGATCTACCTCGCGATCGCGCTGATCGCGGACTGAGTGCAGCGACCACAAAGCGGTTCCCGGTTTATCGGGCCGCTGCACCTGATTGGAAGAACCGGGAGGGGCCGCAAGGCCCCTCTCTTTTTACATCGCGCTGATCCCGCCATCGAGCTTCAGCTCCGCGCCGGTCATGAAGCGGCTCTCGTCGCTCGCCAGATAGACAACCGCGTTGGCGATGTCGTTGGGCTCGCCCACGAACTTCAGCGGGATCTGCCGCGCCAGCTTCTCCATCAGCACATCCCGGTCGAGCGCCGCCGCCTTTGCCGTCCCGTCGAGGATCGGGGTGTCGACAAAGGTCGGGTGGACCGAGTTGCAGCGGATCTGCATGCCCTTCTTGGCACAGTGCAGCGCGATCGACTTCGACAGCATCCACACCGCCGCCTTGGAGGCGTTGTAGGCGGGCATGGTGTCGCTCGCGATCAGCCCCGCGATGCTCGAGATGTTGATGATCGATCCCGGCGCGTGTTCACGCATCAGGGGAAGCGCCTTCTGGCAGCCGTGGAAGATCGAATTCACGTTGATGTCGAAGCACCGCTGCCAATCGGCAAAGGTGCAGGCCTCGATATTGCCGGGCACGCCGATCCCGGCATTGTTGACCAGCACGTTCAATCCGCCGAGCTTCTCGCGCGCGGCATCGACGGCGGCTTCCCACTGGGCAGGGTCGGTGACGTCATGCGCGATCCCGTAGGCCGTGCCTTCGCCCATCTCGGCATTGATGAGCGCGGCGGTTTCCTCGGCACCCGCACCGTTGATGTCGGTCGCCAGCACCCGCGCGCCTTCCTGCGCCAAGCGGATGCAATGCGCGCGGCCCAACCCTTGCGCGCCCCCCGTCACCAGGGCCAGCTTGCCCGCTACACGTCCTGCCATAAGTTCAGTCCTCTCCCAGATATCCCGGCGTGAGCAGCATCGCGATCCGCACGTCGACCGCGTGCCCGGCGCGCCGCCACTCGGCAACAAAGCGCGAAAGGTCGCGCAAGGCAACCCGGTGGACGGTGATGTTCTCGCCTTCCGTCCCGCCCCCTTCACCGACCCGTTCGAGCGCGGTTGCCTTGAGCAGGGTGAAGCTTTCCGAGACCATGCCGGGGGACGAGAAGAACTCGCCCAGCACCGCGAGCTTGCCGGCGCGGTAGCCGGTCTCCTCCTCCAGCTCGCGCGCGGCAGCGTCGGCTGCTTCCTCGCCCTCGCCGCCCGCATCGTCGCCGACGAGCCCGGCGGGGATTTCAAGGCTGAAGCGCCCCAGCGGCACGCGGTACTGGCTGACGAGGATCACGTGGCGCGTGCCGTCCGGGTCATCGTCCAGCGCGATGATCGCCGCTGCCTTGATCCCGCGCGCGCGGCCCACATACTCCCAGCGGCCCCGCGTCTTGGCGGTGATGAACCGGCCCTCCCACATGACCTGTTCGGGAAGGTCGGCGTCGCGGTCTTTGATCAAGGGAGGCTCCGTGGGATGGCGCAGGGAGCGCCCTTCGACAGGCTCACAGGCGACGGGTCAAGGGCCTTTTGCGCTAAACCTCGATCAGCCGATCGGGCAGCTCGTTCACATCCTCGCTCCCGCGCGGGAAGTGCTCGGCGAGCACGAAGCCCACATCGCGGATGCCGACCGCGAGCCCCTCGGCGATGCGTCCCTTGCGGATTTCGGCGAGCATGTCGCCCATCGCCTCGCCCCAGACCTCGGCGGAAACCTTGGCCGCGATGCTTTCGTCCGCGACAATCTCGGCCCGGTGTTCGCGCATCGAGAGGTAGATCAGCACGCCGGTGCGCCCGGTGGTCCGCCGTTCGGCACCCACCTTGAACTGGCGCACCGCCTGGTTGTGGACGCGGATCGTCTTGGTCGGCCCGGGGATCAGCGCGAACTTGAGCGGCTGCCACTGCTGGACGAGCATCACGCCGAGGAACTTGAGCAGGCCCAAGGCGATCACCATGCTGGCGATCTGGCCGGTGGTCCATTCATGGCCCCAGCCGGCAAACCACGCGTCCCAGCGGTCCAGGAAGGGTTCGGGGAAGGCCGCGAAAACGCTCATCGCGGTGAAAGCCGCGCCTGCCGCCCACAGCAGGGCGACATCGGTGTAGCCATCCGACGCATCGGCCAGCACGGTCACGATCTCGCCCGAAGTGGCGCTTTCCGCCTCGGTCACGGCGGCGGCGACCAGCGCGCGCCCGGCATCGTCAAGATAGGCCATCGCTCACCATCCTCCCGAAGCGCCGCCGCCGCCGGAAGAGCCGCCGCCGAAACCGCCGAAGCCGCCGCCGCCCCCGCCGCCCCAGTCGCTCCCGCCATTGTTTCCGCTGTTGATGAGCCCGCGCGCCACCGCACTGCCGACTTCCCAAAGGATGATGTCGCGCGCCGTGTCGCCAAGGTCGCGGCTACCCCACGGGCCCTTGCCGCTCGACCGATACTTGCGCCGCCGCCCACGCCCGGCAAGCAGGGGGAGCACGAAGAAAAAGAACATGAAGGCGAGCCAGATCAGCACGCCGATGGGAAAGCCCCCGTCGCTGCGGCTGTTCTGCGCTGCGGCGGCCTGAGCGGCCTCCTCGATGGCGATGGCATCCTCTGGCGCCTTGGCAAGGTGGGCGAGGATCGCGGCGACGCCGTCGGTCACGCCTGCGTCGAAATTGCCTTCCTTGAAGCGCGGGGCGATCACGTCGTTGATGACGCGCCCGGCCATGATCCCGCCGAACCAGCCGTGGAGGCCGTAGCCGACCTCGATCCGCATCTTGCGTTCATTCGGCGCGATCAGCAGCAGCAGGCCTGCATCGCGCTGCGCGCCGCCGATCCCCCACTTGTCGGTATAGAGCGTGGTCGCATAGCTTTCGATTGAAGCGCCGCCGAGGCTCGGCACGGTGGCGACGATGATCGCGCGGCCCGTCTGGGCGTTGTAGGCGCGCAATTGCTGGTCAAGCTGGGTGACCGTGGCGGGGGAGAGAATCCCCGCCCCGTCATAGACCGGCCCCTCTGGCCGCGGGGGGTAATCCTGCGCATGAGCGGCGGCGGCGATGGCGAGCCACAACAGGCTCGCCAGCACCACCATCCCCCGGCGCAGCGGGGCGAGAAGGGCGGTCACCTCAGTTCGCGGCCGCCGGGGTGGCGCCACCCGGGGCAGCGCCGGTGATACCGCTCATGTCGACCTTGGGATTGGCCTTGGCCGCCTCGTCCGCTTCGAAGTATTCGAGCGCCTCGGCCCCGTGGATCACGTTCGCGCCGATGCTGGACGGGAAGGTGCGGATCTCGGTGTTGTAGTCGCGCGCGAGGTCGTTGTAGCGCACCCGCTCGGTGTTGATCTGGTTGTTGGCCTCGTCGATCGCCACCATCAGATCGGCAAAGCGCGGCTGGCTGGCGAGCTGCGGGTAGTTCTCGACCACGGTGCGCAGCTGGCCGAGCGCCTGCGTCAGCTGGTTCTGCGCATCGCTGAACTTCTTGAATTCCTCGGGGTTCGAGAGGTCATCGGTGGTGATGTTGATCGCGGTCGCGCGGGCGCGCGCGTCGATCACGCCCTGAAGGATGTCCTTCTCCGAGATCGCGGCGGCCTGCACCACGGCGACAAGATTGGGGATCTTGTCCGAACGGTTCTGCAGCGCGCTTTCGACATTGCCCCACTGCGCCTTGGCGGCTTCCTGCTTGGTCGGCACCGAGTTGATCCCGCAGGCCGCAAGGCTGAGCGCAGCGGCCGCAGCAAGGGCACCGCGCAGCATGGTGGTGATCTTCATCTCGTGAATTCCTCCTGAAGGCCGGAAAACCGCCCGGCCATCGCTTCTGTATTGCGGATATAGCACACCACTTTGCCGGTTCAAGCGGTGGACGAGCGTGAGGCGCGACTTGGCAGCCTGCCCACGCAGTGCCAGAACATGGTGAGCAGCGGCAATACAGGGGATCGACATGCTGTCGGAATTCAGGGCCTTCATCGCCAAGGGCAATGTCATCGATCTGGCGGTGGGGGTGATCATCGGCGCGGCGTTCGGGGCGATCGTCAAGTCGCTGACCGACGAGATCATCATGCCGATCGTCGGTGCGGTGTTCGGGAATATCGACTTCTCGGATCGCTACGTGGTGCTCTCGGGCGAGGTCGCGCCGGGCACCCCGCTCGCCGCCGCGCGCGAGGCGGGGGCGAACGTGCTGGGGCTGGGGGCCTTCGTGTCGGTTGTGATCAACTTCCTGATCCTGGCCTTCATCATCTTCCTGATGGTCCGCTATGTGAACAAGGTCACCGCACAGTTTGCCAAGGCGGAAGAGGCAGCCGCGCCGGCCGGGCCGACCGAGGTGGAACTGCTCACCGAAATCCGCGACGCGCTGAAGAAGTAAGGCGGGCGCGGCGGCGGGCGGCGGCGGCTTGGAGAGGGGGCTTGCGGCAGGACGGGCGTTGATTGCTGCCTGACAGCTCCCAGACCCGCCCAGACCCCGCTCAGACCCCCGCCAGAACCTTTCCAGACCCCCCTTTGCTGGGGGGTTTTCGCCATGTTTCACGTGAAACATCGCTGCCCGCGTCCACTTCACATTCACGTTCAGATCGCTATATGGGTCGTTGCCGGTTTCGGCCGGCTATGGCGATAAATTGCTGCGTGCAATAGATGCAACGGACCCGGGGGCAGTACCCGGCGGCTCCACCAGAA
>VFQM010001422.1_pt1 | contig 20970 bp, 18 predicted proteins | sample 3512391 | NCBI WGS metagenome assembly VFQM01 (sample SAMN10412369, study PRJNA504923) | tailings metagenome | isolation source: Replicate 1 from Balatoc abandoned mine | place: Philippines | reverse complement strand
TGGAAATCCAGCCTTGCGGATTGATCCGGTTTTTAGGGAGCCAAATGTACATCCCGATTTGAATGATACTGAGCGGAATCAGCTGGTTCGAAAGGAATTGGCCAACATCAAGAAAACCTATGTGGACAAAGAAGGCAACATTCAGACCGAAATCATCGAGTACGATCAGCGAACCAAACAATTTCTCTCTTACAATCCCCGAGACATCAAAGCCCCTCAATCGGTCAATGGAAAAGAACTCGATCCACAGCAAAAGAAAAAATACAAGGAAGGGGAAACGGTGCTGTTGGCAGATGGAACAGCGTTTCAACTTTCACCGGCTGTCCCAAAAGGCCTCAGATCAAATAAATCCGGGTTAGTTCTTTCAGTTTTGCTGGATGGAGGCTTGTCCTACCTGCTGATTACCGGTGTTCAGAAATTGCTCGGAAAGGAAAGCCAGGAGGATAAAGCGTATAGCGAAGGATACCTTCAAGCCATCAAGGAGGTTCAAAAACAAGTAGAGCGGCGAATCGCTAGAAACCCAAAAGACAGAGATGCAATCCGGGATTTGAACAACATCAAGGAGGAATATTCCAAAATTTCAGCTGATTCCTCACTCCCAAAATCGGTTAGGGACGACTTTGATATCAATGCCATCAAGCGCCTAAACAGCATCGATACGGAGGAAGGGAAGAACCCAAGAAAACGTTCCGAACAAGACAATGGCTTTGATAGAGACCTTTGATATTTTGACTTATAAAGGGGTGAATAAGGCTATCCAAAGTCTGTTTTCCAAGTTTGCCCATCAGGATCAAACGGGCCAGATCATTTTTGACTTCTTTGATGAGCAGGGCGAGAAAGTGGATGCTGAAATCCTGAGCCTTTATCGGAATAAACAGGCTTCCAGAGGGATTTCTGTCCTTAATCTTTCAGAACATTCTCGGTCAATTTTTGTCTCCGATTCCTATGCTTCCCTGATCTGCTTTGCCAATCAGTTTAAAGCCAGAATCTCTTTTGATGAAGCTGGCTTCTTGATCATTGGGGCTGAATTTGACTTGAGCCTATTGAAACAAGCTTTCATGAAAGTCTCAAAAAAGGCCAAGATCGATACGGTTTTTAGTACTTCGATTTTGGGTCGGGTCATGGATTGTAAAATCCAGGATCTAATTCACGATAATGACTGTACTTATTATCTGTACAGCGATTTGGTTCACCTAGAAAATCCAAAAAAAGCCAAGAGTTCGGTTGAATCGATATTCACCTTTTCCCTGCGAATCTATTGCATCTCCCAAGGGGTGAAGCAAACAGTCCGAACCTTCAAGCCTAAGCAAAAAGGAGTTGAGTCCTTTTATCAGCTCAATCAAATTAATTGGGAAAATTTCAATTAATACGGTTTTGCTATATTTAAACGCTGGCCACTCAATATTATGGAGAATAATAATCTTGAATTCCTGAAAAAGAGCCTGAAATTTCTCGGCTTTGGTACTTCATTAAATGCTGCCCTGGAAGCTAAAGTTTCTGAGCGACAGGAGTCCTTTAAAATCGGAGTTTCAGCCGATTTTAATGCCAGGCAAAAGGATGGAAGCCTAGGAAAGGACAAGGTTAATTATGAGCTGAATTTCTCGAGATCTTCGAAGCCTTATAATTATTCTTTGGATAGCGTAAAAGTCACTCTTAACGATCAGACCCAGAACACATTTTCGTATGGAAAGGGGAATGACGTGACGGCAAAGGAAGCCTATAATTTGCTCAGAGGGGCATCTATCCATAAAAAAGCCATTCTAAATAGGCAAATGGATAATAGGGTATTGGCTTCGGGCGAGGTCAGTCAGGTGAAGGAAGGCTCAGGAGAAAAGATTGAGTCCATCTGGATCAAAATGGATTTTGAAAGGCGGAATGAGCAGGGGAATTTCTCCTACAAAAAGTTCTATCCTGATCATGGATTCCACCTGGAAACTGAACTGAGCAGATTCCCGATCAAGGAGCTTGAAAATTTTCAGGAAAAGGAAATGCTTCTTTCCAGCTTAGGACGGGGAAATACCCAAAAAGCCACTTTGGAAAATGGTCAACCCGTATTCATCGAAGCAGATCCTGAATCAAAGAAAATCCAGTTTTATGACATGGGTTTTAGGAAATTGGACGTTTTACCTACTCAGACGCAAGAAAAGGGTAGGTAAATTTAAGTCTGGCAAATCATTTATTTTATTCATATCCAGTCTTTTACATTTAACTATTCCAAGTCTTTAAACTAAACCATTTTAATCCATGAGAAATCTGAATTACCTGTTTTTAATCGCAATTACCATTTTTTCTTTTAGCTGTTCTTCGGAGAATGAGGAGCCCAAATTGGTGGAGAAAAATGTCACCATTGAAGTGGAAATGGAGGGGAATTACACCGACTATCTGGTGACCTTTTCGGTTCATAGTATGCTCAGTGGAACCTCAACTTTTGTCGCTCCGGTGTTGGATCAGCCGATTGAACTCAACTGGACCCAAGTGATTGAACAAGGCAATACCTACACCCTTTCTTTTGAGCCAGAAGTCCCAACCATTTCAGCTACTTCTTCAGCCCCGATCCATAGCCTAGGTCTTGTTTTTAATGCCGTTCATTTGGGAGGAGAAACCGATGATTCTTTCCAGCCACTTTCAGCGACCGTCAATGTTTTGGCTGATGGGGAAGTCTATCGGCAGTTTGAGTATGATGCCTTGCCTCCCGGAGAGGTTACTTTGCCACTTGCAGAGGAGATTACCCTTCAATAGCTTAGTAAAGAATATGTCGGTCTGTAAAAATTGCGGAAGCAGCAGTATATCAATTATCTCCACTTATCAATATCACGACATTGTAGTTTGTAAGGATTGTGAACTATGGAGCCGGATAAAAATTGATGAATGCTGCAGGAACCCGAATGAGATATTAGTTTTTCAGTATGTCGATGGACGGGCTAAATTTATTCGTGAACAATGTTTGAATTGCGGCGGCTGTTCTAATATGAACAAACCATTGAATTTTAAGAATTTCTCGGAAAAGGTCGATGAAAGGTTTTCATTTTCGAAAGCTAGATTTGAAGAATACAAACTTGAACGGAATCTTGAAGCTAGGTTGATCTACGAAATCCAAAAAACTCTGAAATTTCAGAAGTTCAATTATAAATACCTTCTTCACCTACAATCCGATTTTTGGGAAAATATAAGGCTTAGAGTTCTTGAAAGGGATGGCGACAACTGTCAGGAGTGCAAAGAAAGAAAAGCAACTGAAGTCCATCATTTAACTTACGAACGGTTAGGAAACGAACTGCTCGAAGACTTATTATCAGTTTGCCGAAGTTGTCACCTTAAGATCCATGGAAGAAACAAAACAGGTGGATTTGATTAAATCTCTAAGAATTAGGTCCTCTTTTTACCCCATATGGGAGGAAATGCAACTTTGAGCATTCCAAATAGTTCTTGAAATGTGGGAAACTCCTTATTTCGAACAATTGTCTAATTTTAACCAAGAAACTTAACACACCCCTATGAGTATCAAAAAAGTAGTAGAAAATGCCTTGAAAATGCTCGACAAGGCTGATGACGGAATTGTTCTGATGGACATGTACAATGAAGTAGTACACCCAGCTGATGCTGCGTTTAAAGGTCAAGTGGTCTACCCCTACAATGCCAAATCCTTTATTGAGGAATCGCTTCGGCAGAATGGAATTGATCTAACCGATAAGGACTTGAGATTTCAGTTAATGAAGCTTTTGCTGTCCTTTGAGCAGATGGAAGCCAATAAGGTTAGAAAGGGGAAGGTGAATGAATTAATGAGGGAAAACGCACTTAATGATTTTGGGAAATTGATGTAGGTTCTGGTCTCGAGCAGAGTAGAAGGTTTCTGTCGAAGGCTGGTTTTGATATTGGACGGCAATAGACTTCCTAATCATAGTTTTCCTAGCCTTCCCAACCGAGAGTAAACGAGGCCCTAGTCTGGTTTTACCCAATTCTATGCACAAAGGTCGGACGGCTTGTCAGATTTAGAAAAATGTGGTTCAAATGCCAAATAACCTATAAAAGATTTTAGTCCTCAAACCCACAGTAAAGTTTGGTTTCTTGTGGGAAGGATTAAGGCTCAAACTTTATTTATTCAATTTATTCAGATCGTTTTTTCATCTTTTTGACGATCAAATCCACAGCCATTTTGGGATTGAAGCGATAGAGCATATCCAGTAGGGTAGCGTCTTTGCCTACCAAGACCCGAAATTTATTCCGCTCGATCCCATCGATCATGAGGGCTGCTGCCTTCTCAGCAGAAAGGATTTTTGATCCGGCTTCGGAGTTGGTCGAGGCAGTCTTGAGGTCGGAATTTTTCATGATGTTGGTGTTGACAGCACCCGGATGGATGACGGTGACACCGACGTTGGTCCCTTTCAATTCCGAGTATAGCCCTTCAGTCAGGATTTTGACCGCGGCTTTGGAAGCACTATAAACCGTCTGACCGGGAAAAGGGATAAATCCTCCCATACTTGAAACATTGGCAATATGAGCTTCTGGTCTTTTTAGGAGTTCTGGCAAAAAGGCTTTCGTCATATAGAGCGTTCCATAAAAATTAACATTCATCACTTTCTCAATCACAGCATAATCCAGATCCTTCACATCCAAAAAAGGCTGGATAATTCCTGCATTGTTTATCAATCCATCTACTTCTCCCAATTGAGAAAGAACTTGAGATGGCAAATAATGAACTGAATTTCTATCTGTTATATCCACTTCATGAAAAGAAACCCTTTCAATCCCTGCTTGAACAGCAGTTTCCTGAATTCCTTTACGGTTGATATCTACCAAAGCAACCTGAGCACCTTTTCGAACCAATTGAATAGACAACTCCCTTCCCATTCCACTACCTGCTCCGGTAACGACAAAAACTTTATCCTTTACTTTCATTCCCTTTTAAAACAAGTTGGTAGTATCAATCTTTAACCGAGACCTTCACCCTGTCAATATTTTGAATTCTAGCAAAGGGGGTAGACGAATCTCCTTCTCTTTGAGTGGCAATTTTTAGAGAAGCAAAATAAACTCCTGAATTATCAAAGACATAATCCAGATCAAATTCTACTTGTGAGCCGTTGTTAGAAATTACTGCGTTTCCCAAGTCAATCAGGTTTTTGAATTCTCCTGATCCGTCAAAATCCCAAGCGGCATACACCAATTTTCCAGTATTTTTTGGAATTTCCACCTTCGCATGGAAGCTTAAGGATTCGCCTTTTTTAATGGTAGTATGATCAGTTCCATTCACAGTGGCATGAACGGTAGCCTGAATCCCTGCTCGCTCATTTGCATGTTCAGGCACTTGTACCTGCCCTCCATCTACTATTTTATATGAAGTACTTGATGCTGGCTCTATTCCTTTTTCTACCCATTGACTTAGATCTCTTAATGCTTGCTGAAGAACACCCAAATAACTCACTACTCGGGTATTGTCATCCAATTGCCCGGAATCATCCCCATGAATCGCGTGATCCGTGTACCATAAACGGAAATGATCATTGGCTTTTTCTCCCAAATGCTCAAAAACCCGATCTCGATACCAGGCTTGTTGCCAAGGATAGGCTTCTCTATCCCAAAGCGAACCTAAAAGGATCATTTTTCCTTCAAACTTCCCTGTTGGCAAAGAACCTGCAGCTCCCATAGTAAAAAACGGACCGATCAAATAGGGTCGTTGGGGATAAATCGGATTTCCTTCAGCATCCCGGAACTGATCCCAGGCCGTGTATTCTGGTCCCGGCAATTGATGTCTGTGGTAGGTCTGAACGGCGAGAAAGTTTGAATTATCCACCTGAACTTGATCACCTGCTTTAATTTTGAAAAGGGTTTCAGGGGAATTTGTAGGCCCAAGGACGACTTTGTTTCCAATCACATCTGTGATTTGAAGCACAACTCCTTCAGCTTCGCCACTTTGAACTATCAAGTCACCTCCCAAAAAGCCTACATCCGGCATGGAGTCTTCCAATTCAAAAGCCACAGGCATTCCTCCTTCTTCTCCTCCCATACTTTTCCAAGCCAAATCGGCACTTCCCCTATCCGCTTCAGAAATAGGTTCTTTGATTCCCGTCGCAATTGCATCATCCAAGTTAATAGAGGCCTTTACCTTAGTCTTTTCCTGAATTCTTGCTTTCAAAAGGGATTCAGGTGGATTTGCTCCCAAATATCCAGGTGTATTCCAAAAATCATTTTCAAAATATCCTTTGTCAGCCATCACTACTCCCTGATACAAAACCAAAAAACCATGGATTCCCATTTCCTTATATCCATACCAAGACTGAGGAGGAAAGCCCATTCGGGTTGCTTCTAAAAGAGCTGCTTTTTCTTCCTCATTCAATCCTAAATAGGGATCCCCACTTCCCCCTGGCTCCAATGCTTCCACAATTTGAGGAAACTTGTCTTTCAAAATTCGCATGGCATGCATTCGAATGGTAAAAGAATTGGGAATAGCCATGGGAGATCCCATTACAAAAGGAACTACGCCATCCCAAACATTTTTTGTGTTTTCAAATCCGCCAACGGTTCGATAAGCGCCTCCGCTTCCTCCAAAAGCATATCCAAAAGGCCTATCTCCTTCATAAAATTCCTGAGCCACTTTTCTGGAAAACTGAGCTGATGCGGCATTCGCTCTATATGCGCCGATAGAGGCATCATTGGCTTGGGGATTTGCAAAATCCGTTTTTCCGCCACCGTTTGTTTCTACAAAATAGGCTCCACTAGAAATTGAAAAACCGATCACATCCTCCTCTCCTTGTCCTCCTTGAGCCAAGTTTTCATTATCTGGGAATGGGGTAATGTATTGGAAAAACCTTCCCTCGTATTGCTCCTTTGGAGGGAAATAAAAGGAAAACCGAGTGTTGGTACCCTTAAACCCACCATGAACATACCGATGCCTGACAGGTTGATCTCTCCATTCGTCGACATCGATGTAGGGTTGGAGAAACATCGAGTCTACAGGATTGGATTGCGTTGAATTCTGAGCAAAACCAGAAGTATAGATCAGGAAGAGGAAAAAAGAGGAGAGAATTTTTGAAATGGTCTTCATGGCGGAAATGGATTTTTATGGAAAATCGGATTTTTCGATTTTATCCGAGGAAATTCACCAGACTGAGTCCACAAAGACGGCCAAAAATTGACCGTCTGTTAATCTACCGTCTGTTAATCTAATGTTATAAAATCAAGGCTTGGCAAGGCGTTTGGCCTTTGCGGTAAACATCCCCATCAAGGTACCTTCCAGATTGTTTTCATCCTTTTTTCGAAGATCAATGTTGACATCTGTACCCTCTGCAAAAAAGAGAATCGAGATGCTATCTGGGTTTTCGATCACTTGCTCAATCTGAATTTTTGGTGCAGAGGCATTGGTGGCATCAGACAAGACTCCGGTCAATTTCCCATTTACTCTGGTGAGGGTGGTTTTCAACTTTGCATCCCCATTTGGGGTTTCGAAAACTGAAATTTCCCAAGGACCTGCAAAGAAGTCTTTGGATGCGGTCTGAGAGAATCCCTGGAAAGTCAATCCAAGGAAAAAGAGGATGAATACTACGCTTACTTTTTTCATGTTTACTTGTTTTTAGGTTTAATAATTGATTGAAATTCTGTGATTTGATTTTTCGAAAAGGGAGTTGGATCCCTAGAAATTACCTTGAACTGCTTGATTATTGCTTTTTTCCTTCGAAGCTGATCCCCATGGCTTTCAGGGTGAGTTTGACCACTTTCTTTTCGGAGTTTCTTCCAAATTCCAGAGCCATTCCATTGTCTCCAGTGAAAGTATCTTCCTTCGCTCCAGAGGCTAGAATACCTTCATTTTCTCCCGCTTTTAGATAGAGTTTTCCAGCTTTTGTTGATATCTCCAAAAATTCAAAAGGAAGTCCGGACATTTTATATTTTCCTGAATAGGACTTCAGGGATTCTTCGGAGAGTTGCTTGTTGGAAATGGGAGCAGGAGCATTTTTGAATGCTGCACTTTGGGCTGTTTGAAATTCTAGGTCCATGATCACAAAAAGTGATTGTCCGGAAGCCGCAGCATCGTTTTTGAATACAAAATAGACATCATGTAAGCCCGCAGTCTGGGCAAGTTTAGCCTCAATAGGAGCTGGTAAACTGCCCTGAGTAGGTAGTTGAGCCTGGGCTTTCACCTCAGCAGATCCGATAATCTTGCCAGATGCGGAACCCTGACGAACCTCAATCGTGCCACCGGCAGCGTTCAATTGGGCTTGTGGAGCAGTCGCTGTGAAAGCAATTTTTTCGATACCGGTCAGATCCAGATTTTTGAAACCGATGTAGGAACCACTAGTGGAAGCAATGATCACACTTGCATACTTCATGGTACCCTCAGCAACTTCAGCCTTGCCAGCTGGCATTTTAGCGTTTCGAAGGGTCAGCAGTTTTTCTGCGGTGATGGAAGGGATTCCTTGATTGCCCCGGTCTTTATAGGCAGCTCGAACCACATAAATGCCCTCACCTTTGTCCCCATCTGGGATTGCCATCACATAGCTTCCTTTTACAGGTAGGTTTGCAGTAGCCTTTTTCTCTCCTCCAAGACTCAGGATATAGTTTACCATTTCCAAGGCATCTGACTCGGATAGTTGGGGATGGGCGCTCATCGGCACCTCTCCCCATACACCACCACCACCGCTGATGACTTTTTTGGCTAGCATCTCAGCAGCCTTGGAATCATTTTGATACTTTTTGGAAATGTCGTTATAGGCTGGGCCCACCGATTTTTTATCAACGCTATGACAAGCTTTACAATCGCTTCCTTCGATCAGACTCAGCCCCTTCATCGTCCCTGCTGCGGCATCCGCTGAGCGGTGTCCTTGTGCAATGGCTACCAAGTCATACCCCTCAGGCAGGTAATCAAAGCTGATTGCTACTTCTTCAGGCTTGATTTGACCGTTTGCCAAGCTGCCATCTTCCTTGTCAGTCACTTTCACTTCATAGTCAAAGGGCAGACCGGGGAAGAAAAAGGTCTGATTACTCACTGGGGTTTCAAATACCAAGATCGGTTCTTCATTTCCAGCCAGAATTTCCAAAGACTGACTGCTGCTACCCCCTTGGGAATCGGTCACAGTCAGCGTGGCTTTGTAGACTCCTGGCTGATCAAATGTCACCGTTGGATTTGCTTCTTTGAATTGACGGGTATCACCACCCTTGTCATTGGAAATGCTCCAAACATACTCTAACTCATCAAAATCCGGATCACTGGTTCCCTTAGAAGAAAACTGAACTGTAAGCGGAATTGAACCTCCTCTTTTATCACTCGCCACCTGCAGGACAGGCTTTCGGTTACCTCCATTGTATTCGATTTTAATCAGGCGGGCATCGTCATTTTGGGTGAACCAGCCGCTGCCATATTCCAGCATGTATAGGTCACCCTCTGGACCAAATTCCATGTCCATAGGGTTTGAAAACTTATAGCTTGGCATAAATCGCTCCATGGATTTATAGTTTCCTTCTTCGTCCATCGTGACTGCCATGATCCAACCTCTCATCCATTCGTAGATCAGCAATTTTCCATCGTAATAATCAGGAAACGCCCGTTTTGCATTTTTGAACTGATCCGAATAGAACACAGGACCTGCCATGGCAGATCGGCCACCGGCACCGACTAATGGGAATTCGACTGATTCTCCATAAGGATACCAGATAAATGCTTTTTGGGCCGGAGGAAGCTGGTTGATTCCGGTGTTGTTTGCAGAATTGTTTACTGGCTTTTCGGGATTGTAAAGTGCCCCAGATTTACCAGAAGCGAAGTCAAATTGATAGTAAGGCTTGTTATCTCCCACAAAATATGGCCAACCGAAATTCCCCGCTTTTCTAGCCTGCCCAACTTCATCCTGTCCTTCAGGACCACGGTTTTCGCCTGGCTGAGAAGCGTCAGGACCTACATCTCCCCAATAGAGGTATCCGGTCTTTGGATCTACCGAAATCCGGAAGGGGTTGCGGTGTCCCATAGTGTAGATTTCAGGTCGGGTTTTTGGAGTGCCGGGAGGAAATAAGTTTCCTTCGGGAATGGTATAAGTCCCGTCTTTTTCCGGATGTATTCTCAGAATTTTTCCTCGCAAGTCATTCGTATTTGCAGAAGTCATCTGCGCATCGAATGGCTGGCGACCGGGACGATCATCCGTCGGGCTGTAGCCATTGGATTGATGGGGATTGATATGGTCGCCTGTTGAGAGGTAGAGATTGCCATTGGAATCAAAAGCCAGAGATCCGCCTGCGTGACCTGAAATTTCCCGCTGAGTGGCGATTTCCAAAATCACTTTTTTGGAATCTATCAGCAACTCATCGCCCTTCATTTGGTAGCGGGCAAGAATATTTTTGGGTTCATTCCCCTCAGGCGAATAATAGAGGTAAATCCATCCATTGTTGGCAAAATCAGGATCATGAGTCAAGCCCAGCAATCCGCCTTCATCATTTTCTTTATTGCCCTCCTTGTCTGTCACCATGGTATTGACAGGGATTTTCGCAACCACGGTTGTTTTGCCATTTGCTGGGCTGTATAGCTTCAAATTACCCTTCCGCTCTACAATCAACACCCGACTGTCTGGCAAGACAGTCAACTCCATCGGTTCATCCAGTTTTTCTTCCAGGATCACTTTGGCAAACCTGTTTTCCTCTGGCATTTTTTTGGTTTTCGCTTTGGAATAATCCAAAGGCTTCGGCTTGTCTCCACCCATTGCATAATGCAATCCTGCATGGAGGTGCTTTAAAAACAGGGGATCAGCGAAAGTTTCGTCGGTATGGCCACCGGCAGTATAAAAAGATCGTCCTCCATCAAATTCATGATACCAGGCCATCGGATGATTTTCTCCATTGGTTCCACCCGTGTAGGTTTTTTCGTCGATTTTCAGAAGGACATGAATGTCTGGATTGATATCCTTGAAGGAATAAAATTCATCTTCCCGCTCCCAAAGCTCAGGAAGGAAACTGGTCGAAGGGTGTGTATCATCCGCTTTAATGAAGGTGCCTTTTTGGACATTTTCAGGCATGGGATGGCTCTCAAACCATGCTCCAGCCAGCTTGTTGTACCAGGGCCAACCGTATTCCGTATCTGTGGCGGCGTGGATACCCAAATACCCGCCACCCGCCTGAATGTAGCGTTCAAAGGAATTTTGCTGCTCGGGGTTAAGCACATCGCCTGTGGTATTCAAAAAAACTACAGCACTGTACTTCTTCAGATTCTCTTCGGAAAATCTGGTTGCATTTTCTGTAGTATCCACCACAAAGCCATGCTGGATCCCCATTTCCAAAAGTGCCTTTTGACCGGCTTCTATCGAATTGTGGCGAAAACCTTCAGTCTTACTGAACACCAAAACTTTCGAAGGACCTTGTTCAGAAGAACAACCCAGAAAACTGATGGCTACAAATCCTATCAGCAGGATGCCAAGGACAGTTCTGAGCGGCTGGAGGGTAAAACGATTCATATTAAATGATTAGAATTTGATTTGTTGGTAAGGTATCGGTCAAGAAAAAGTGGGATTAAACGTCGCAGATTTCAACCCCTTGCTTGAGCGAAGCGAGCTTGTCTTCACGCTTTGGAATGAATTCCTGGCCAACGAATCCTTTGTAGCCGGTCTCTACAATTTCCCTCATGATGGCTGGATAGTTCAATTCCTGCGTCTCATCGATTTCATTTCGTCCAGGAACGCCACCGGTATGGTAATGGGAAATGTAAGGATGGTATTTTTTGATGGTGGCGATGACATCACCTTCCATGATCTGCATGTGGTAAATATCATACAGGAGTTTGAAGCGGTCTGAACCGATCCTGTCTGCCAAAGCGACTCCCCAAGAAGTGTGGTCAGCCATGTAGTCTTTATGGTCAACCTTGCTGTTGAGCAGTTCCATGACCAAGGTTACTTGGTGCTTTTCTGCAAAGGACATCAGTCGTTTTAATCCAATAGCCGCATTTTCCAAACCTTGTTCATCGTCCATGCCGTTTCGGTTGCCTGAGAAACAGATGATTTGCTTAAAACCCGCTTGGGCTGCAAGAGGAATCACCTCCTCATATTTTTTTATCAAGGCATCGTGGTACTGTGGGTCGTTGAATCCCTTGGGAATCCCGAGGTCAGCACCCCAAGGCAAAGCTGAGGTCAGTCCATATTTGGCAAGCGTAGGCCACTCTTGGGGCCCGACCAGTTCAATGGATTTAAGGCCGATTTCATTGGCAGCTTTACAAAGATCTTCCAGCGGGATCCGGTAGCACCAGCGGCAAACAGAGTGGTTGATGTTTCCTTTCAGATCAGGGCCTAGGGCATTGTCTGCTGCTTCCAGGCGATGAGAAAGCGAGGTGCCAAGTGTAGCCAAGGCCACAGTGCCTGCCATTTTTTGAATGGATGCCCGACGGGAGATAAGTTGATTCATAAGATCTGGTTTTATGGGTGGACTACCGGTTTTTATTTTTTGAGAAAGGACATGGAGGGTTGGTAATTCCCGAAGGTTTCATCAACATTTTTCAGATTGATTGACTATCAGGGGGTTTGCGGGAGCGAGAAGCACGAATAGCTTTCCGGATTACCCATACCAGAGTGATCCCCAAGCCTACAAGAATCAGAATCAACCCGGATAGGAGCAGAATCGGATAATCCAAGAGAGCAAAGACCCTCTGAACTTTTGAGCGGGTTTGTTCCAGTCCGGCGATGTTGGCCGAGATATCAGGAGTGGGTTTGCTGTAATCTATTCCAACGATCTTTGACAGGTACCCCTTTTCGACGCTGCTCTCCAGGCAAAATATATGAACCTGTTCCACAACCTTTCCGGCAAGGATGATATCACGCTCCAGATCCTCCCAACTTAAGGTCGGAGGAATTTGAGTCATTCCTTCGATTTCTACTCCCCCTCCTGTACTTCCGATTGCAACCGCCTTAAGTCCTTTTCCATACAAGGGAATAAATGCCGCTCCATTTGGACCATAAAAGCTGCTGTACAACATAGGGATTTCTAAATCAGACGGTATGTCAAGAATGCCCGTAACCCGCTGAAAGACCCGTGAATTGGCTTCCCGCTCATCAAAGAGAAATGGTAAAATGTAACTTTCCAGCGCATAACCATCCGACTTGACCCTGGAGATCACCTTTTGATAATCGGCAGTACCTTTTTCTATTCGGGAAGAATCAAACAGACGTCCGAAAGCCTTTTTCATCGCAGCCCGAGGGTTGTTGGTCATCAATACAATGTCATCCATACTGGGCTCCAAATCGATACCCACCCCTGCCCATTGTAGATTGTTGGCTAATGTCCACTCTTGGAAATCTTCGTATCGCTGCAATGCATCCGCTCCATTTTCCATATTAAACCAATAGCCTTCTTCTTTAGGCAACAGCAACCAAGCGACGACAGGGATTCCCTCTTGGTTAAGTTGCTGTACTACCCGAACTCGTTCAGCAGAAAAATCAAGTATCCCCATTCGGATTTCTGCATCCAGCGCGTTTAAATCAGAAATCACTGCAGAATCAGCAAACAATGCTTCCAATTCCACAGATGGCAGTTCGGTGAAAAAAGAGAGCTTGGGCTTTTGGCCTAGGGCAGGCAAGGACATGATTAGTAAAAGTGGAAGGATGATTTTCTTGAAATTCCTGAGCAGTGGGGTAAAAGAAATCTGCGCGTGATGTTTCATGGTTGTTTCTAAAGGAGAATTCGTAGGAAGAAATTGAAACAAAATCAATCCGTCAATATGACGGATTAAAAGTAGAGAAAGTTTTTATCATTCCGTCAAATTAACGGAATAAAAATTTTACTTTCGGGCATGAATTCACAAGAAGAGCTATTCGACTTTATCAAAAACGGCCATAAGCAGTATTTACCGCATGTTTCGATCGATCCGGTAATTTTTGGATATAGTGATCAAAAGCTTAAAATCTTGCTACTTAAATGGAAAGGATTGGAAGGCTGGGGACTGCCGGGGGGTTACATTAAGCGGGAGGAACCGATTAGCGAGGCTGCCAACCGGATTTTGGAAGAGCGTACAGGGCTAAAAAATGTCTTTCTCCAGCAATTCTACACCTTTGGGGATTCCCATTACCGGACTCATGATCAAAGTCTAAAGGAAATTATTCAAGAACAAGGTGAGGATATTTTGGAAGGCAGTTGGCTTTTCGAACGAACGCTATCCATCAGTTACTTTTCCCTGGTGGATCATTCCAAGGTGAATGTGACCACTGATTTTTTCACCTATGATTACCATTGGTTTGGTGTCGATGAGATCCCCGAGCTTTTGTTTGAACAGAATGAGGTCGTGGACAAGGCCCTGACAACACTTCGCCTTCAACTGTATCATCAGCCGATTGGCTCCAATCTTCTTCCTGAAAAGTTTACGCTTCCTGAAATTCACAGTCTTTACGAAACGATTTTGGATAAAAAGCTCGATCAGCGGAATTTTTTGAGAAAAATGATGACGCTGGGGATTATCAAAAAACTGGACGAACAGCGGTCCATAGGAGCTCACCGATCTCCATTCCTTTACCAGTTTGAAAAAGAAAATTACGAGGAGGCGCTAAAGCAGGGGCTTATCCATGCGAATTGACGGTTCATACTTTCGGAAAAAGTAAACGTATAAATTGACCTTGAAAAATCAAGTCAGGTTAATCGGGCTAATTTGCGCCAGTTACGAAATCAAGGATTGGGAATCTTTACCTTTTCCAATCTCAGCTTTCTCAAATGATACACATGGATCACACAGAACACCACGCTGGCGATGATTAAAGGAAAAGACATGAGAAAAAATCCATAGAGCGTGTAGAAGACGCTAGAGATCAGATGCCAAACCCTAAACTTGGCCATGTCCTTTTTGGAAATGGCATAAAAACCTGCCACAATAGCCAGGTATCCCATTGTTTCTGCTACCCAATTCATCCTGCTTTGAAATTTTCGAAGGTTCTTTCTTTGTAATTGCTTTCTTTAAATTTTGCTTCAACTCGGCTTAGCTCTTCTAAAAAATGCGGACTGTCTGAGACTAATTGCTGCATGGTGAGAATCCCTGCCTCCCAATGCTTTTTAAATTCTGGAAGTTTGGACTTGGCTTTTTCTGTAAGCGTCAAATTTTGTTTCCTGGCGTCATTTTCATCCTTTTTATTTTGCAGGTAGCCTTTCTCCTTCATGCTGTTGACGATTTTGACAATTGCAGGATGGGACATGTTGAGAGCTTCAGAAATATCAGTAATAGTCAATTCCTCCTTTTTTTCAAAAAGCAGGAAAACGAGATGCCAGTTGGGGCCGATGTCCAAGCCAACAGATTTGTAATAATCCCTCGTACTGTAAAGCAGCTCATCACTCAATCTTTTGAGCCTGCCTGCCAATCCTTCATGGCCTAATAAGGTTAGAAAATCTTCCATACTTCAATTATGTAACCAGTTACACAAATATAATGCAATATTTTACGTAACCGGTTACATTTAATCGAAGCCGATTAAAATTTTTTTATCAGGTATCCCAAAAAACAATCCCAGTGTTTCTTGGAAACTTTACCTATGGAATGCCTTATTCCGGTTTTGTCCAATTGTATGCACAAAGGTCGGACGGCCAGTCAGTTTTAAAAAATTGAGGCTTCCAGCAGAATTTCCTAAAAACAGGGTTTCCTACGGACTGCCTCCCAGTTTTTAAATTCTAATTTTTTGGCACTTTCCCGGCCATCCTAAATGACCTGCATAAATTTTAACTAAAACCAAAATACTATGGCATTCTCAAAAAAGTACATCGGTAAAGGAAAGCAATTCGAAAACATGGAAATTGTCGAAGTGAGCCTCAACATGGCTGAGCTTCAAAACCACACCTTCGAATATGAAGGAGAAACCTACGTCAAGTTCAATGTGGCTAAGCTTAAAGAACCTGATCAGTATGGCAAAACCCACACCGTCTATGTCTCCGTCAAAGAGCCGGATTCGGAAGAATCTTGAGAAAAGCCCGAAAGGGCTTTTTTTCGCAGATGGTTTATGGGGCTGATTTCCTCACCAGTATTTTTATGCTCTTAATAAATTAGATTTGCTTTTTCGATAAAATCTGTAAAGGTCGCTTGGCCGAATAGAAGCAATTCTTAATTTGAGTTTGGTTCTCAAAGTAAGTCTGAAAGCAATTACGATTCAGGCGAATTAAAATACTTTGCTGAATTTATCAAAAAGGTAGAAAATCGTATAAAATGAAGGAGCAATTCGTTGAAATTATAAAATCAAAGGATTTAAAAGATATTTCTTTGGATCTCGTTGAAAGGGTTCTCGACAATAAAATCACTGAGGAAGTGCTTCGAGAGATACCTATTCTCAAATTGTTAGTCGCTACTAGAAATATTTACACTTCCTATACGGATAGGATCTTCATAAAGAAGGCAATGAATGTCCTTTTAGAAATTGGTGATATAAGTTGGGAAGAACGTGCGGAACTAGCCTCCGAGTTAGATGACGAAGACGAAAGTGGAGCCGAAAAAATATTGATGGCAATTGATCAATTAGAGACAACTAAGAAGTGTAAGGTATACGGTCGATTGTGCCGGTTGAAAGCATTGGGAAAGTTGAAATACACTGATGATTTTTTACGGCTTACAAAACTGATTCAAGATTCTTACTTAGATGATTTGATATTAGTCACGGACTTTGAAAAAGGTAAAAAGAAAGAAATTCATGAGGGGGATTACTACTCAATTATAAGTTTGGGCCTTCTCTATCAAGAGCCATCTGAACAAATGCCAATTCAAAGAAATCATGAGCAGTTTGATGAATAGGGGCCTGAATTTAAAGGTGGTGAAATCGAATTTAATTATCGCTTGTCAAATTTAGGTGAAACCTTATTAGAGTTCTACTATGAACTTTTCCCAAAGATGAAAAAGTAAAGAGTTTTGCATTTAATTTGATTTTCAACTTGTGAGTTCTACTAGGAATAAATCCCAAGGAAGAATTGAAAAACGTCATTAATATATGGAAGGAGTTAAGGGACATGTTTTTGATTGGTTAATAGAGTTAGAAGAAGATAAAGCTGCCGACTTACTAAAGGAATGCGAAATAGATCAGGTCTACATAGATACATTGTTCAGAATGGATAGTGACTTAGAAACTCATATGTACGAAGTAATAATTAGCGTCCCTTTAAAGATACATCGCAAAATTGACGAGTACCGAACTGAAGTATCTGCAATCGAATCATCAATAAGAGAAGTGGGAGAAGCAGACGGAATATATGTGCGAGATATAAGCTGGAGGCCATATTTGAAAAGCGAGCATAGAAGCCAAAATGACAAAACCGCTGAAAAGATTACTGAATTATTAACTCAAGAATACGTAAGTAAGCAAGTAAGGCTCATGAACCAATCGATTGAGACCAATCCCCATTTAGCGCTGGGAATTTCAAAAGAGTTGATAGAAACCTGTTGTAAGCATATTTTAAATGTTGCAGGAATTGAAATTAGCAAAGAATGGGATGTTTCAAAATTGGTTAAAGAAACTAATAAACAAATCGATTTAATGCCTTTTGAGGTAGAAAATATTGAATTAGCAAGATCTTCAATCGGAAAAATTTTAGGTGGATTTTCGACCATTGCTCAAGGAATAACTGAATTACGGAATTCTTACGGAACTGGACATGGACACTCTCCTGAATTCAAAGCATTGGACGGAATTTATATAAAACTTGCTGTTTCAGCTTCTAGCCAACTAGCAGTATTTTATTTGAGTTTGCTAAAACTAAAAGATCGGCTTAGTTAATTAAAACCAGAAAGTAAAATAAGCTAAAATTATGTTTTAATATTGATTAATTATTTAGGTTATTATTCTTCAGCTTCGAATAAAATTTCATTGTTCATTCTCTTTTTAACTTTATCTCTTGGGAAATCAGGAGGAGTTGGTTTTAAAGATCCATCGTCTTTTTGACCTTGGAAATCCAAAAATTGAAACTCTCGAAGTTTCATCGGTTCAATTTCTGCCAAGGCCATGATATAACCATGATCCTGAGTAGTCCCTCCTTTAACAACCGTTGGGTTTTTTAATTCTGTTTTAGCAGGTAGTGTCCACCTAGTGTCTCCATAATTCGCAGTATTTACTTGAGAGAAGATACAATGAAGCTCTCTTGCACTTGTTTCGACTATGCCATTGTAATAGTTTGTGTCTGGGTTCCAAACTGGAGCTATTAATACATCAATCTCACCTTGAAAAATAATTCGATGGTTAATATCTGCCAATTCATAGCAGTAATAATTGGTAAAATACAATCCTCTCCATTGAAATAGGTGGTAATCATAAGTGAGGGGTTTTGGGACAGTGCCCTGTAAATTGTTTACCATTACTTCCTCAATGTGCGCATAATGATTTTTAAGCCTTAAAACTGGAATTGCATCTTTGTATACTCCATCTATTTTGATAGGGAGAACCGTCAAGACGAAATTGTAAATAACATCCTTTGATCTTAGATGCTCAATTCCTGCTACCAATCCTAATTGATGCCGATCTGCATATTGGCAATAGTCGGGTATAAAACTGTGTGGTACAGCAAGTTCTGGTTGTATTACTATGTCGCACTTTTTCTTTTGAGCTTCGTCCAATATTTTCAAAAAAGATTCTCTTCTATCCTTTAAGTTTGGTTTGCCCTTTGCGCTTTGGTAGTAATTGTTCTTCTGAACAAACTCGTTAACTAGGCCAAATCGGACTTTTTCTTTAATTTCTGAATTTACTTTAAAGCCTACTTTTCTTAATCCATGTTTTTTAGGTTCAATAGATTGATCCCTTTGGAAATCGAGGTCACTAACAATTTCTTTACTCCATTTATAGAAGTTTTCTTGTCTAAATTTTTTCTCACCATTACCTTTATAGTTTATTTTAAAATAATTGTGAAATGCAGAATCCAGAACCTTGCTTGCAAGTAAAGTCTCGTCAATGAATGTCCTTTTGATACTTGATCCAGTCTTTGTTTTTAGGGAATAGATCCTTTTGAGCCATTCTAAGTAAGCTATCTGCCAAAATTTTACTGGGATTGGAGGATACTCAATATCCAAAGGATTAAAAATCTCAGCAGTACTTTCTTTTAAAGATTGAATATTTTCATTCGATTCGTAAAAGGAGAAAAATGAAAAGTTAATATTTCTTGTACTCTGAACTAGACTTATTATAGGGAAAGCCAAGTATTCGTTTCTAGTGAAGGAATTTTTTCTAACCTTTGCGAAATCCAAATCTATATTTTCCTTTACTAAAATTATCTCCATTCTATTTGATAAAAAATTAGGATCTCCGGCCAATCCATTATTTATACATATAGTTAAGTATTTTTTCAACGTTAATTTAGATAAATTTAATATCAAAGGTGAGAGTTCTTCTGCATTTTCAAGGGTGTCTATTGCTTTAATGCAATTATCAAAAAAATCTCGAAATAGACCTTTTTTCTTATTTATTATTAGGGCTAATATCACTTTTTCCCATGTCCACCATGAAGAGATGCAATTTACTCCTTGGTAATAGGAAATTATTTTTTCTAATTGTTCAGTAAAATCGTGATCAGTTCCTCTCGAAGACCTTTTTAGAAGCCTTGATAGAAATACGCTAAGCTTAAATTTGTCTTGCGAAAGGTTCTTTATTTTAGCTTTTGTGCCATCTTCATTATCGAAACTTTGTTCAAACAATATATCTCCAAAATCTGATGGGACTTCATCAGATTCTTCGGATTCAAATCTAAATTCACTACTTCTTCTTCTTTGTTCCCGGATGAAGTTTTCAATCAGATTAGCAGGAGATCCTACAGATAATTCATAAACAAAAAGCTTTTCCGACTGGACGCCTAACCCGGTTGCATTTTTTAAGGTGAAGTCAATAGAAATGATTCCCTTCTCGCAGGGGTCTTGCTTGGAACTTATCCTGTACCCTAATTGATTGTCTAAAAGTTTGATAAAGCGATGTTGTGTTTCAGTTATTTTAATTTGATCGCTTAAAAAAATGAATGGATCATCTGTTTCTTCTTCAATTGATTTTTGAACTTGTTCTGCGATTTCTGCCTTTTCCTTTTTTTGTTTTTCTTTATCCCTGGTGACTCCGGAATGATACACTAAAAATAAATCGTCAACATACCTTCCGTAGTAAGCTGGTCTCAATGTTTCGGAAATAGCCTTGTCGAATTTCTGGAGGTACCAGTTAGCTAATATGTGTGAGGGAAAGTAGCCGATAGGTAGGCTTAACCCGGAATTATTTTGATTAAGACCACTTTCTGTAATTAGTTTCTTGTATTTATCTAATACAAGCTCAAGGATTCTATGTAACCTTTTTGACTGTGGACTTAATTTGGTGTATCCAATGGCTTCTTTTAAATCATTTTTTTCAAGGCATATACTATGGTAAAATGATTTGATGTCAAAATTTATTAAGGTGACATCTTGTTTGTCATCTCGAAGAATTGACCTAGCTTTTGTTAAACCCCTTTTCCACCATTTTGAATATTGGTGATGATATTGTTTGAATAAACGACCTTTATACTCTACACCATCATCATCGACGCCCTTTTTGATTAATCTGTTGCCATATACGAACTCCCCCATTTTGTCATCCAGTACCTTACCTACTTCAGTAATCCAAAGGATTCCTAAGATTTGTATTGGTATAGGAACTTTTATAAATGTGTTTTCTTGTTTTAAAACAAATCTCTCCTTTTCTACCTCATCAGAAATGAAGTTTTGATCATTGTTTTGTTCTAAAGGGACAACTTTCTTTGGATAAATACTGATGCCTATAGAGTCTATTTGTTCTAAAATTTCATTTGAAATTTCATTTACTTTGGACTCATCTAGCCAAGAGGCTATATTGTTGAGTTTTTTTTCTAATTTTTCTAAATTATTATCGAGGCTACTTTCAAATTCGACAATTTCCTGCCTATTGATTAGATCCAACTTTTCGTAGTACAAAGATCTCTTTAGCTTTTGATAGCTATCCTGTATTTTTTGTAAAGTGCTCAAGTTTGGTTTAAGTTTGGTTCTACCCCGAATTTAATGGAATGACTATCTTGAAGCAAAAAGATGTTTAC
>VFQM010001421.1_pt1 | contig 20996 bp, 26 predicted proteins | sample 3512391 | NCBI WGS metagenome assembly VFQM01 (sample SAMN10412369, study PRJNA504923) | tailings metagenome | isolation source: Replicate 1 from Balatoc abandoned mine | place: Philippines | reverse complement strand
ACCGCACACCGGATTCCTAGATTCGGAGCCCAGCCTTTCGGCTGTTCGGTGCGGTTGGCACGAAGAACCCGGTTGGCCTCGTTGCCACCGTCTTTCCTGAGTTCATCGCCCGCGACGGTCAGGAGCCCACGGACGTGGGCCGTCAAGGAGGAAAGCGGCAGGTTGGTGCGGCCCGCAGGCGCAGCCGAGGACACGGCCTGGCGCGCCTTGACGGCACGCGGCCACGGGCTACAGTCGCGAGCAAGGTGATGAAATCAGGGGAGACGGCTGGACATGGCAACGGCCGCCTCGATGTGCAGCCCGCACGCAAGCGCAAGCGCGCAGGCCCGGATCTGGAAGCCGGGCCGTAGGCGTCAGCCGAGCAGCGCGAGGGAACGATGAAAGCCCGAAGGGGCGAAACCCCGCAGGGGGTTCGATGCGCAGCACGACAGCGCGACCGGCCATGCTGCTTGGCCGGGGACGCCCGGACTTCAAGGCTCGATGCACAACCTCATACTCCTGGCATCGGGAAGCAGGGTTGATTGCGCTTGTGGCTGCTGTCGTCTGGCCGAGCCGGCGCAGCCGGTTCGGCGGTTTTTGAGGGGCGCCAAGCTCTGCGCGGCGGGGATAGCCCGCAGGGCTTTCCCCTGGAGGCAAGCGAAGCGCGCAGCGCCCCATCGGGGCGCGAAGGCATCAGGACGACTCGTCAGGACGCAGGCTGGATTCCGACACCGGCATCCAAGGCGAAGACGAGTTCAGCAGATAGCGCGCACCGCGCGCGTACAGGCCCGAAGGCCCGGCAGGCTGGTAGAACCCGGTGACGCGGCGCCGGAACTGCAAGCCGGCGTCGTTCGTGTAGATCACCGCGTCGCCAATCTTGAAGCGCAGGGGCTGGCCGTTCTCCGGCGCGAACGGCTTGAGCGCATCGTGCTGCGCAGTGACTTCGATGATCCAATCGTGATGGCTGCTCATGGCATTGATCTCCTTCGACAGTTGAGAAAGGAGCGCCTTGCGGCGCTCTAGGGCCGGGTCAGACGACGATCCGCCCGGCCAGCCGCGCATCGCGCGCGTAGGCGCTCAACCGCTTCTCGGCGCGGAACGACAGGTCGCGCTCGATCGGCAGGCCCAGCCCGCCGCGCACGTTCGCCAGCTCGTTCAAGCTGACCCAGCCGATTTCCGGCATCCCCAAGCCCAGGTCGCAAAGACCAAAGGCGTGGTCGTGGTCATCGGGATCAATCTCGGTCAGCAGCCAGGTCGCGCCGGCATCCGGCGTGAACAGCTTGACCACGGGCGCCGGATCGAAGTCCGGGTTCTCCAAGGATTCGCGGCCGTTGGCCAGCAGCACGATGCGCTGCTCGTCAGTGATGAGTGCGTTGTTCATGGTGAACTCCTGAAAGGTTGCCGGGCGGAATTGCCCGACCCTTCCGGGGCACGGCGCAGCGCAAGCAGTCAGGGGTCAACGACGGCCGCCAGGACGCAAGCGCCATCGGCGCGCAGCCCTTGACGGCGAGAACGCCGTGGCACGATGAAGGGAACAGCAAGACCGCCCCCTCGCACCTCCACACACTCCGGCTGTCGGCAAGTGCGCAGCACGCGCAGGCCCGCGCGGGCCGGAGTGCGATACAGGGCGCAGCAAAAAGGGGGCCGAAGCCCCCTCGATCAGATCAGGCCGCGTTCGGCAAAGGACGTGGTGGTGCCACCCGCCACGATGATGTGATCCAGCGTGCGGACATCCACCAGCGCCAGCGCCTCCTTGAGCCGCTGGGTCAGCATCTTGTCGGCACTGCTCGGCTCGGGATTCCCGCTCGGATGATTGTGCGAAATGATGACTGCCGCCGCGTTTTGCCGCAGGGCCGCCTTGACCACTTCGCGCGGATGCACTTCGGCTGAGTCGATGGTGCCGCGGAACATCTCAGCGTACTCGATCAGGCGATGCTGCGTATCGAGGAACAGCACCGCGAACACCTCATGCTCGAAGCCGGCCAGCTTGGCGCGCAGGTACTCCTTGACCGCCGCCGGCGAACTGAACGACGCACCGCGTTGCATCTTGTGCTCGATGGCCTGGCGCGCGGCCTCCAGAATCTGGTCGGCTGTCGCCAGCAGGTAGTGACCCTGTGCATCGCGCACCATCAGCGAGGCATCGAACGAGGAAAAGGACAGTTGCGACATGATCGTGCTCCGGTTGCTCGGGCGGAATTGCCCGGAACCGTGGCCAGCACGGCGCAGCGCAAGCAGTCAGGGGTCGCAGACGGCCGCCAGGACGCAAGCGCGCACGAGCGCGCGCCGCCCTTGACGGCGAGAACGCCGTGATACGGTGAAGGGAACAGCAAGACCGCCCACACCCCGCCCACTGCACACACCCGCTTTTCGGCAAGCGGAGCGCGCAGGCTCGGATCAACAAGCCGGGCCGGAGGCGTCAGCCGAGCAAAGCGAGGAAACGATGGAAGCCCGACAGGGGCGAGACGCCGCAGGCGGCTTGATGCGCAGCACGACAGCGCGACGGCGGCACGCCGGGACGCACGAGCATTTGGCAATCCGCACTGCATATGCGCCCATGAACGCACGGAGTTCGCCCTTCTACGCCGCAGCAAGTTGTTCCGATAGGTATTGAACTTCACCATGTCTCCATGCAGCAAGTTCATGGAGTCCGAGGTGGAACAGCTATCGCAAGCATCCAACACCGCCGGCATCGACGCCGACCAGCCCCTTCCCTTGCCGGGCACGGAAGCCTACGAGACACTGCCGCAATTTCCGAAGCGCGGCCCCCTTCCCTTCCGTCGCACCATCCGCCGGCACGAGTTACACCAGATCGTCCCCCTGGCAGAGACAACGGTCTACGAAATGGAGCAGCGCGGCGAATTCCCCAGGCGCTTCCGGCTCACGCCCCGTTGCGTTGTCTGGGATCTGGAAGAGGTCGAAGCATGGATCGAAGAACGCAAACAGGCCTCGCGCTCAGCGAAGTCCGCCCCGCCCACCGGGCCCGATGTCAGACTGCGCCAGTACCGGCAGGTTCGGTGAGCAGTCTCAGCAACGCGGCCAACGTCAGGGCGAGCCGGCCTCCACCCGAACCAGTGACGCGCCCGTCAGGATCTGCGCTATCTGGGCGACAGCCTGAGCCACCGCCGCATCGTGGTCGAACGCCTCTCGGCTGAAGGCCAGCGCGACATACCCAGGTCGGCCCCAGCCCACCGTGACATCGGCACAGTCGCTGGCGGCCAGCCGGTGCAGTACTTCATCCAACGAATCCACCTCCGGATTCAGCGTGCAGACCAGTGTGAAATCGTGAACCATCGCCATCGCTCCATCTGCTTTTCTTCCCACCGCATCAGCGCGCCATGATGCGCGCCAGGGCGTCCGCCAACTGATCACGATCCGCGGCGCGCTTGGCCGCCGTGCGCTGCGCCAGGTTGTGCAGCTTGCGCCGCACGCCGGGCAGATCGGCCGCATGGGCAAGCCCGATCAAGCTGAAATCTGGCCGCTCATCCTCGACCGATTGCAGAAAGGCCAGCGACGGCTCATCCAGCCACGCTGCCACGCGCGACAACAGGCGCTCGCGGCTCTCCAGCAAGGCCCCTACTTCGATGGGATCGGTCGTCATGCCCTTGAAATGGGCCTCGAAGGTGGCCGCGAAATCCGCGGGCACTCGTGGCGCCAGCATCTCCCAGGCCGGCTTGGGACTGCACGTCAGGTACACGAGGAAGGTGCGCCAGAGCGCTGCGTCCGCACGCTCGTCCTGAAGTAGCAAGCCCACGTCGAAAAGATCGCGCGGATGCTGCCGCGACAGCGCTGCTGCCAGCTTGCCGGCGTACAGGTCGGCGAAGTCCAGCACCCGCACCTCGGCGAAGCCGAACGCCTCTTCTACCCTTGGTCGCACGACCATAGTGCGCACCGGATGCACTGTGCCGCGCATGACCGGCGTGGTCTCGATCTGCACGCGCGCACGGCCACGGCTGGCTACCAGCCGCGTGACCGTTCCTGTGCCCTCGCCTGCCGAGGTCTGTACCTGCAGTTGCAACGGGCGGGCACGCAGCACATCGGCCAATCGCCCAAGGGCTTCCTCGATCAGCTTCGCATCCTCGGCATAGTCATGTACCGGCAGCCAGGCCAGATCAATGTCCACCGACAACCGCGGCAGGTCATGCTCGAACAGGTTGATGGCCGTGCCGCCCTTGAGCGCGAAGCGCGGCTCCTGCGCCAGCACCGGCAGGATTTCGACCAGCAGCCGCACCCTGTCTGTATAGCGCCGGTCCCAATGGTTAAGCAAGGTGCTCATCGAGGTCTCCCGGCAAGGTGATCTGGTAGGTCGGATGCAAGCGCCCGCCAGGCACCAGCGCGCGCTTGCCCCGGCCCAGATCGACGCCATCCAGCGGTACATGCGATCGCCACGCATGTCGATGGCGATCGGCCAACGCGAGGAACAACCGCTTGGCCTTGATGCTGCCGCAGTGGCGCAGCAGCAGGCCGACCCGCTGCGGCCGCAGCGTGGTCATGGCCTGCATCAGCGCATCGGCCTCGTAGACCCCTGCCGCATCCGATACGCCGTCGCACAGTTCCAGCATGGCCCGCTCAGGCGTCGAGCAAACCAGGGCATCGATCCCAGGCGCCGCGGAATGCCAAGCCAGGCCCGCTTCCGACAGCGCCTTCTCGGAGACTTCCGCAGTGACGGACACGGCCGGCAGATCGAGCGGCCCCTTGCCCAGGAACGCGAAGCGTTGCTCCAATGACAGCTTGCCCAACCAGCCCGGCGGCTGCTGTGGCCCATACAGCGTGATCGTCCCGGCATCGCCCAGGCGCAGGTAGTGCTCATGTCCCTGCAGGGCCAGCGCAAAACGCCCCCCGACATGCAGCGGCACCCCCTCCCCAACCTGCAAGCTGCGCACCACGCCTTCCCATTGCAGGCGCCCGCCCTTGCGCATGTAAACGCCGCGCGCTGGCGACACCAGCCAGCCGCTGCCCACATAGCGCGCGACAAGGCTGTTTGAGTAGCCGTGCGCGCGCAGCCAGCGGCTGGACACCAGGCGCGTATCGCCCAGTTCGGCCAGCAGGCGGTTCAGTTTTCCTGAATTTTGAGCATTCATAGTGCTCAAAATAACATATTTATAAACTATCGCCAAGGCTGAATAGTTTGACAAGAGCTTGAAAGGATCATCCAGAGTGATCTTTCCTCGATGAATGCAAACCTCGCGCTGTCCACCGACAGCATGCCCTGATGAAGTCATCATGCGGCCCTCCCTCACAAAGCCGCACTGAGCACTGGGACCGGCACGTTCTCCGGCAGCAGCTTCGGCACGTGGGTACGCCCGTCGATCCAGGCATCGACCATGTCCGCCCACTCCTGCAGCATGTGGCGCCGCTGCTCGGCGTACTCGGCCTTGTTGTACACCGAACGCGAGGAGCGCCCTTCCTCGTGCGCCAGGCACTTCTCGATCCAGTCACCGTTGAAGCCCACCTCGTTGAGCAGCGTCGCGCCGGTACGGCGCAGGTCATGCACTGTGAAAGGCTCCAGAGGCAGGCCCGCAGCCTTGGCCCGCTCGGCAATGAGCTGGGTGACGCGGTTCAGGGTCGCATGCGACATGCAACAGCTTGGCTCGTAGCGCGAGGGCAGCACGAACTTCGAGCCCGCAGCGCAGGTATGCAACGCCACGAGAATGTCCAGGGCCTGCCGCGACAGATAGACCACGTGCGGATTGCGCCCCTTCATGCGCTGCTTCGGAATCGTCCAGGTGGCGTTCTCGAAATCGACCTCATCCCAGGTGGCCTCAATCAATTCGCTCTTGCGCACCAGGGTCAGCAGGACCATGCGCAGGGCCAGGCGGATCGTCGGATAGGTCGCGATGGATTCCAACTGGTGGAACGCCAGCCGGATCTCTGTTGGTGAGAGCGCCCGGTCCTTCGGCACAAAGGTCGCGATCGAGGCGGCCGCCACATCGCTCGCCGGGTTGTCCACCTTCTCGCCGTGCAGGGTGGCGAAGGCATAGACCTGCTTCACGATGTCGCGGACATGCACCGCCGTGGCGGGCGCCCCGCGTGCCTTCACCTTGTTGCACAAGGCCCGCAGGTCATCCGCGGTGATTTCGTTGAGCAGCCGGTTCTGGAACGCCGGCAGGATGTCGCGATCGACGACGTGTTTGCGCATCGCGCGCGTGCTGTCGGCCATCCGGGCGTCCGCCAGCCATTTGACGGCGATATCGCCGAAATTCTTGGCAGCGGTCAGCCGGCGCTTATCACGCTGCTTTTCCAGTGCCGGGGAACGGCCGTCGGCGACGGCCTTCTTGGCGTCGAGCAGCTTTTCACGGGCTAGCGCCAGCGAGATACCGCCAGGGCCATAGCGGCCAATCGTCAGGGTCTCACGGCGCCCGTTGAGACGGTAATCGTAGCGGAAGGTGACGGTACCGGCGGCCGATACCGTCACGTACATCCCATCCCGGTCAGAAACCTTATAAGTCAATGACTTAGGTTTCAGATTGCGCAGTGCTGTGTCAGTAAGCATCGAGGTTTTTCCTCCTGTTCGCGACGGCTTTTACCGTCAGGGGTCAGGAGACCTGCTGATGCCTGGAAAGCCGCATGAAACAAGCTTTCCAGAAGAGTGATTTACCGTCAAAGACCGATTTGGTCTCAATAGTAAACGGGAGGGTCTTAATCCGACCCCCGGTTCTTACCGTCAGTTCTACCGTCAACCCGTTTTGCTGGCCGGCGATAGCCACCGATAACTGCCATGACGTATTTCCTTCTAAATCAACACGTTACAGCGGTTTTTCGATACCTGGCGATAGTCCCCGAAGGACCTGATTTCACTCCCACTCGATTGTGTTTTGCGTGACAAACAGCAATTAAATCAATGGCTTGCAAAATAGCTCAGCATGGATGCCATGAAAAATGCCATTTCTCATAACTTTGCAGATCGCTTAGATCAACACCCAGCCATCTAAGGCGAAGCACGGGGCCATGTCTCGCCCGTTGTCCGTCGCGGTATTGAGGCATGACTTCACCTGGTCAAGTGCAGCTCCTACGACGATGGCGCGGGCAAAATCCACGGTTACGGCGATCTTCTTGGGGACCGTGAGAACAAAACGCATGTGGCCCCACTGGTCATGCTCCGCATCATAGGTCGCTTGCCAGTAGTCGTATTCCGCAGGCAACTCGAACAGTCGTGCCGTCAGCTTGAACTTCTGCCCGTCCACACGTTGGTGGGCGCCAAGGGAAATATCGTGCTGAGGGACTCTTCCAAGCTGCATGCTTTGCCTCACTTCGTGGAGTCGATGAACGCACCAAGCTTGTCGAGATCATGCGACCAGAAAAGGGAGAGGCCGCGCGCCTGTGCCTGTTCAAGGTTCAGCACCTTGAAGACGCCGGCCAGCGCAGCGGCCGGCACGACCTGCGCAGTGCCGAACTGTTTGATCCAGTACTCGGCCTTGACGGCCGCGTCGTTGTTCAGACGCTTGACGCTGTTGGTTGCGCTGTTCGACACCTTGCACTCGATCGCCATGAGGCGCGTGTCGTGCAAGCGCACGACAACATCGGCCTTACGCTCGCCGAGCTGGCATTCAGCGCAGAACTGCATGGCCTGCGGCCCTTTGACGATCGTGTTGATCGCCACGGCCGGGGCCTCGGTGAAGCCCAGGCTGCGAAGGTAGTCCTTCACCGTCGTCTCTTGGTTCTCCTTGCCCTCGTTGCGTCGCTCGGTGGCGATGCGCTGCGCGGCCAGGAGCACCGACGAAGCCAACAAGTGTCATTTTCAGAAGGCGATAGCACGAATTATCAAAAGTCGGCCGCACGGTTTTTTCTGACGGTTGACGTCACCTCAGAAAACGGAAAATAAAGCACGCTTAGGCGTAGTTCCCTTGGCTACACCGCGTCGGTACTGCGCGGTTCTTTCTTCCCTTGCAGTGAAGCGGGCAAGAAACATTCCCCTGCCGCAGGTGGCAGGCACACACAAGTTCGGAAAGCACCGACTCCATACGCGCCAAGTCAGTCATTTTTTCGCGCACGTCCTTGAGCTTGTGCTCGGCCAGACTACTGGCTTCCTCGCAATGGGTGCCATCCTCCAGCCGCAGCAGTTGGGGTGATCTCGGTTTTGGCGCAGTTTGTAGCGGTTCGAGATGCGGGTAAACCCTCGCGGCACTTCCTCGTCGCAATGCCGGCGAGGCCGCACACATCGAAACCGAGATCACCCCCGTGACGCAGTCATCCCGCTTGGCGGCATATTGGACCGTTGCACTGGTCCAGACCGGGCGCGCCACGCAGGCGTTTCCGGCGTCTCAAACAAAGGGGTTTGCAAAATTCTCACGGGTAGTTGAGCAACACCGCGAAGACGGCACATTTGAACTCGGGCAGCCGCGTGGCACGCGCCGCGAAGGTTTTCGTTGGACAGCGGGACATACGGACATACGGTCAACCCGTCCTGACAGCTTGATCGGAAGCGGACCAGGCTAGGAACCCCGTGCACAGGAAGACGAGCGTCGCCAGTGCCAAGAAGAGACCCGAGTGGGCAACCAACGGAGAGATGATCCCAGACGCAAAGGTCATGACCATGGTCTGGACGAAGCCCTGTAGGGAGGAAACCATCCCGCGTGCAGTCGGGAAGTGGTCAAGCGTCATGATCGTGATACTTGGCATGGCAAATGACATCCCCGCTGTGTAGAGCATTACCGGTACTACCGACCACGGGATCGCCGGAGGATACAGAACGTTGTAAGCAATGTTAGCTGCGACTCCCACGCTCATGACAAGGTAGCCCACACGCACGGTTCTCGCTGGCGAGAGGCGCTTGGCGACCTTCCCCGACAAATACGCTCCCAAAATCACGCCGGTCATGGCGGGAATGAACAACCACCCGAACTGATCCTGGCGCAGGCCAAGGTACTCAATGACGAACGCGGGAGCAGAGGCGATGTAGAGAAAGAAGCCGGCAAAGTTGCTGCTCAGGGCTAGCGTGAGCGACCAGAAGGTCCGACTTTTCAGCACTGACTTGTAGCTTCGCATCAGTGCAGTCCACTGCATCGGCATGCGCTTTTCGGGCGGCAGTGTCTCTGGCAAGAGAAAGTAGGTTGTTGCCAATTGCAGCAGCGCGAACGACGCCAAGAAGATGAACACCGATTGCCAGGGGAACCACTGATGGAGCCAGCCGCCGAAGACCGGGGCAATGGCCGGGCCAAGTGCAAACACCATGGTGACCTGCGATAGCAGTCGTTGTGCGTCGGGCCCTTGCAGACGGTCGCGGATGATGGCTCGGCCCACCACTCCGCCGGCGCCTACTGAGAGACCCTGAAGGACGCGAAACAAAATTAGCGCGCTAAGCGATGCGGCGAACACCGCGCCAAGCGAGGCGGCGAGATAAACGGCCAATGCAACGAGCACCACTGGGCGACGCCCGAATGCATCCGACAACGGCCCATGAAAGAGCATCATGAATCCGAACGCCGCCAGGTAAACGCTCAACGTTTGTTGTAGTTCGGCCTGCGTTGCTCCCAAGCTCGCCGTCAAGACCGGAAAAAACGGCATGTAGGTGGAGATGGAGAACGGGCCCAGAACGGTGTAGCTGCCAAGTAGCCAGGCGAGCCACTTGATCTGCGACGAACCAGCGACCGCAGGTGCACTGCCCGAAGGGAATGAATCTTTCTTGTCGTTCAAGTGAATTCTGCCGAAAGCAGTTCCGATCCGGTCTGGCTTGCGTTTACCGGCTGCCTGAAGAAGAGATGGGGGCAAGGCCACCGCAGGGCAGCCTCGCCTCGTCAACTCAAGCGACTGCCGCCATACTGCGGCACTCCTGAGCGCATCGTTGGCAGGCCTTGGCACATTCCTGGCAATTTGGCATGTCGTGCTTGGCGCATTCCTCAGCGCAGAGCTGGCACACGTCGGCGCAGACCTTGCAGATGGCCGCTGCACTCTCGCCTCCGCGAGCCATGACGGCCGCCGCGGTGGCGCAGATGTCGGCGCAATCGATACATAGGGCCATGCAGCGGGACATCGATTTGGCGTCGGGCGCGTCAAGGCAGGTTGCGATGCATCGATTACAGGAAACCGCGCACGCGTTGCATGCCTCAATGCAGGCATTGAATTTCTGGTTGTTCATCTCGAATTCCTTTCAAGTACTCATTATCGCGAACAATGGCTGCTGTGTCCGCGCTGCTCTTTCCAGTGCCGCAATTGGCCTAGTCGCTGCCCCTTCTCCGCGGGAGACGCCTTCGCGACGCCCACCCGCTTGTAGGCAGCACCTCACGGCATCTTTTTCGCCGTTGTAGAGGCCTGCCCTTCGCAGATCAGTAGTATTAAGTCCTTGAGCCCGTGCAGAGGCGTGGAGACGTTGTTCGGAGACCGTTGGTACTTTGAGGTGCCTTGCTATTGCCCCACAACGGAGGTGGCCACATTCGGTCCTTCCTTGCTGGCGCGGTACTTAACGACAACCTGGCTGTCCCGCAACTGAGGTAGGAACACCGCCTGGTCGCCCTTTTTCAGAAGAACATCGCGTGTAACCTCGAGAGTCACAGCCATTGCACCTGGCTCGGTTGGCTGTACGACAAGCGTCCCTTCACAAGTCCCCGGCTTGCCTTGCGCGGGACCGCAGGCCGTCAACTTGATTTCCGTCGCCCGGCCGGCGACCTGGCGCTCTTCGCCAACTGGAGTCCGGGCCGCTGCAGACCCATCAGCCTTACTGCAAGCCGTCAAGGCCATCGGTACGGCGACGGCGAAAGCGGCCAGCACCGGTCCGCAAAAGATGTCAACTTTCTGGGGCATGTTGTCCTCTGTCTTTCTCAACGGGGTAGGTCTGTTGCAAATGCGGGTGATTGAGCGATGGCTAGCCATGTGGCCGCCCCCGCACATCGGGTGTGGTCGGTAGTGGCTTGACGGTGTAGTGGATTGTTTGGACGACGATCTTCCCATTGCGGATCAGGTAGCTGTCAGCGCCGTCATCCACGCGTGCTGTCGCTGAGCGGCCCGTCCACTCCAGAAAGCCCACTTCTCCGTCAACCAGCACGGTCTGGTACTCGAACGAGCCATCAGGCAGTTCTTTCCGCAGGAACTCTCCCAGCTGCCGCAGCCCATCGTGTCCGCGATACACTCCGCGGCCCGTCAGGACGACCAGATCGTGTGAGTAGTTGCGTTCCAGGTCGACTTCGATCGAGCCCTCCTTGCTTTCGCGCAGATGATCGTCAAGGACCTCACGCGCTGACCGATGCATGACTTTCTTCATAGGTGCTTCCGGGGTTCGACAGGGTTAGGCGGCCTGCAGTGTCTGAGCAGGAGCGGGGGGCTTGCCGACACTAAGAATCGCATCGATGAACAGCGAAGGGCGGCCCCACAGCGAATTGAAGAAGATGGCCGTGACGCTCACCGCCATCGCGGCCATGGCCCAGACCGGGTAGATCAATCCCGTAGCGGCAAGCGGAATACCGATACCGTTGAACAGAAACGCAAGCGTGACGTTCTGCAGCATCTTGGCGTAGCTGCGGCGGCTGATCTCGCGTGCGATCGGGAGCGCGCCCATTCGGTTGGACAGGATGATGATGTCGGCGGACTCGATCGCGATGTCGGTGCCGCCACCCATGGCGATGCCTACGTCGGCTTGCATGAGCGCGGGAGCATCGTTGATACCGTCGCCCACCATCGCCACCTTGGATCCACCCTGCTGCAGGTTTCGGACGACCTCGGCTTTGCCTGCCGGCAAGACACCGGCGTGGACGGTGTCGATTCCGACCTCGCGCGCGATGCGTTGTGCGGCGCGCTCGTTGTCGCCGGTCAGCAGAACTGTTTGCAGACCCGTGTTGCGCAAAGTCGCCACGGCCTCTGCGGCATCGGGCCTCAATGTATCGCCGAGCGCGAGCAGGCCAAGAGCACGTCCGCTGCGCGCGACAGCGATAACAGTGCGGCCGGCTTCCTCCAAGGTGTGGATACGTTCCGCGGCCCGCACCAAGTCAATGCCATGGCTCACAAGAAAAGCCGGGCTGCCGACCAGCACCTGGCCTTGTTCGGTCTGGGCGATCACACCCTTTCCTGGAACGGCCTCGAAGGAAGAGACGTCCGGCGGCACCGCGTGGCGGTCGAACGCCGCCTTCACCACAGCCTGGGCGAGGGGATGCTCGGAGGAAGCTTCGGCCGCCGCCGCAATGGCGAGCAGGTCAGCTTCCGTGCCCTCCAGCACCTCTACTTCGCGGACTTCAGGACGCCCTTCGGTCAACGTGCCCGTCTTATCCAGGACGATGGTGTCGACTAGTCGATAACCCTGGAACGCCTCCCCCGTGCGCATGAGGATGCCATTTTCAGCAGCTTCGCCGGCACCACGCACGATGGACAGCGGCGCCGAGATCCCCACGGCGCAGGGATACCCCATCACCAAGACGCTCAAGCCCGCAAACACCGCGCGCTGCACGTCCAGCTGGCCCGCCAGCAGCCAGGAGCCGGCCAGCCAGCCCACCAGCGCAAGCGCGGCCACGATCAGAACCGTGGGCGTATAGACGCGCAGCACGCGGTCGACCAGATGCAGCAGGCCAGGCTTGAGGGCCCGTGCATCCTCGACCTCGCGGATCACCTGTTGCAGGAAACTGCTTTCACCAACGGCGGTGACCCTGACGAGCAGGGTGCCGACCCCGTTGATCGAGCCACCAATGACCGGATTCCCCACGCGCCGCTCGAGAGGAATGGGTTCGCCGGTGACCAGGGACTGATCGACCGCTGAATGGCCCTCGGTGACTCGGCCGTCCACAGGCACGCGGGCGCCGGGTCGAATACGAACCAGGTCGCCTAGCGCGACTTGGTCGATCCGGATCTCCTGCTCGCGGCCATCACGCACGACCAAGGCGGTGTCGGGCTGCAGATCTACCAGCCGCTTAACCGCTTGTGAGCTGCGCGTCTTGACGATGAGCGACAACCACTCCGAGAAGATGTGGTAGGTCACCACCATTACCGTTACGGCAAAGAAGGGCGCAGTGGGGTAACCGGGCAGGTCGAAAACGAAGCCGATCAGTCCGCCCACGATGCCGGCGAATGCGCCGATCTCGAGCAACACATGCTGATTGAGGATGCCTCGGCGGAGCGCCTGGAATGCCATGCTGAGGATGTGCCGTCCCACACCGAACACGAGGACCATGGCCATGGCGGCGACGATCCAGGGCACGGCCTGCTCGAACCAGCCCTGTCCCTTGATGGGGATGACAGCGGCTGCGACCGCCGTCAGGGCCAGGCTGCCAACGATGGCAGTTCCGAGACCCTGCGCCCGGAGTACGAGGAACACGAAGGCCAGCAAGCTGGCAAACACAACCGCTGGCAACAGCCAGGCACCGAATCCCGCCGGGTGCGCAATCAGCGTGATCGAAATCATGCTCAGGGCGGTGGCAGTCAGAAAGCGCCGGCCCTCGTTCACCAATTCCCGCTCGTCTTCCTCGAACGGGCGCACCTTGCGCGGGTCGGACACCGAGTAGCCGATGTCGCGCAGAATGCCCAGCAGTTCCTCGGGTCGCGCAATCTTGGGGTCGTACTCGACGAGCGCCTGCTCGTGCGTCAGGCTCACCGCCACCTTGTCGACCCCGGGCCGGCTGCCCAGGGCTTTTTCGATGGTGCCCGTGCACAACGAACAGTGCAACCCTCCGATGCGGGCGCGGATGCGGACTCGATCCGGCCGGGTGGCCGGCTCTTCGCTCCAAAGCTGGTCTTCATTCAATGCTGTCGCGGCGCTCATGGTTGGCTCGTTCTCGCGTCAGCTGGGCGTGCGCGCGCTACTACGCGGTAGCCGAGATCTTGAATGGCCTCGGCCAAGCGGTCTTCATCGGTCGCCCCGGGGTCGTACAGGACCCGCGCCTGGCCTTGCTGGTACGACACCTCGGTCGTTTTCACACCGGGTTGAGACGAAACGCGCGTGCGAACCCTCTCAGCACAACCATCGCAGCGCAAGCCTTCTACTTTCAACGTGACGGACTTCATAGCGGACTCCTTGGTGAAGTTGAACGAAAACTACGACCGGCGCGAGTCGTCTCTTAGACCGGTACTGGGACGGTGGCAGCCGCGGGCGCCGCCGCACATGAATCCAACAGTTGGCCGTCGCGAATGTGAATGACCCGATCCGCCAGGCGAGCAAGTTCTTCCGAGTGCGTGACGACCACCACGGTCCGCTCGCCGGCAATTTCTCGCAGCAAGTCGTAGACGATCTGGCCTGAGCGTGTGTCAAGGTTTCCGGTAGGCTCGTCAGCGAGCACCAGCTGCGGCTCGTTCGCGACGGCGCGGGCAATCGCGACCCGCTGCATCTCGCCCCCGGAAAGCTCCTTTGGCCTGTGGCCCAGCCGCGAACCGAGATTGAATCGCTGCAGCAGTGCCGTGGCCTTGGCGTTCCGTTCCGCCTTGCCCAGACCGTTGAACTCCATTGGCAGCGCCACGTTCTCAAGGGCGGTGAGATTCGGGATCAGGTTGAAGCTCTGGAAGACGAAGCCCACCGTCTGGCGCCGAAACCGGGTCAGCTCCTGCTGTCCCAAGCGATTGACGGACTGCCCGGCCACCACCACCTCGCCTTCCGAGGGTTCGTCCATGCCTCCCATCAGGTGGAGCAGCGTCGACTTGCCGCTGCCACTGGGCCCGACGATGGCAATCATGCCGCGCGCACCGATTTCCAAGGTTGCGTCGCGCAGGGCATGCACTATCTCGCCGCCCTTGCGATAGGACTTGGAGACGCCGGAAAGACGGATTGCCGGGGTCTCGACGGCAGCTGGTGTTCGACTATTCATTTTTCATGGCCTCGAGAGGTGAGAGCTTGGTTGCTTGCCAGACGCCGTAGGCGCTGCCCAGAATCGCCGCCACGACAGCGGTCAACAGGATCGAGCCGACAAGCCCGGGTGATACAGCGCTGCCCAGTGACAGGCTGTCGAAAAGTGGCTGGTAGTGGCTCGGCAGGAAGGGCCCGATACCGATGGCGAACAGGCGGCCGGTCAGCCCCTCGCCGGCGAGCTTGAACAGCAGCAGGCCGACCAGGCCGCCGAGCAAGGTGAGGCCGATCGCCTCGGCCAGGAACTGCTTGGCCACCTCGGCGTTGCTGGCGCCGATCGCTTTGAGGGTACCGATCTCTCGTGCACGCTCGCGCACCAGCATGAGCAGCACGAAGAAGACCACGATGACCATCAGGGTGATCGCGAGCAAGCCGCCGGTTCGCGTCAGCTGGATCACGCTGCGGCTGGTCGTGGAAGTAAAGAGCGCGGCGCTTTCAGGCGCCAGCACGTCCGCAACGTTTCCGACCGTAGCTTTGAGCCGCGCGGTGACCGCCGGCACATTGACCACCGAGTCCACCCGCACGAACAGCCAGGAAACGCCGGCACCGATGCCGTAGATCGAGCGGAAGGTGTCGATGGGGATGAATAGCTGCTGGTCGCCGAACACGTAGCCGCTGGCGTACATCCCAATGATCTTGAGCTCGCGCTTGGGCCTGTCCATCGCATAGATCACCGGGTGCGTTCGGGTGGGGTCGATGGTGAGAGTGGCCTTGTCGATGTCCTCGGCCTTGATCCCCGCCCACTTCGCATAGCCTTGACCGATGATGCCCACGTCCTGGCCGGCGTCACCGGGGGTGAAATCGCGGCCGGCGATGATGCGCGGGTTGCCGGCCTCGCCATGGGACTCCAGCCGTTTGACCGCATTGGGAGCGAGACCCACATGCATCACGAAGTTGGGCGGATTGACGGGCGCCATCGCCAGTAAGTACGGCTCCGCGTGTGCGACATTCTCGATGGCCCGCACTTTGTCCAGAACCTCGGGCGGAAGAATCCGGTCCTGGTTGGTCATGTTCACGTGGCCCATCGAGCCACGGGCGCGCAACTGGATCACCGTGTTGACCTCCTGGGTCAGCACATCCGTCTGCTTTTGGACGGCCTGGCCGATGGACTGCATCGCCAGCAACAGGAAGAAGGGCACGCCGATAAGAGCTGCCGTCAGCGCGAGCCGCGCCTTGTTGCGCGCCAGGTTGCGCAAACCGAGAGTGACCATGCTCATCTGCGATTCCTCATGTGTTCTTCATCGCCTGGATCGGGCTCAGTCGCATGCCCTTGATGACGGGGTAGAGGGAGCCAAGCGCCCCGAAAGCCAGACCGCCCAGGGCGATCAGGGCGAAGGTGCTGGGGCCGATCTGCAGTTCCACGTCCAAGGCAGAGCGAAACACGGTGGCCGATAGGGCAGACACAGCAACCGCGCCAAAGGCGCCCAGTCCGGTCAAGGTAAAAACCTCGGCCAGAAACTGCTTGACCACTTCGGCGCTCGAGGCGCCAATCGCCTTCAAGGTTCCGATCTCGCGGATTCGCTCGCGGGTGGACAGGACCATGATGAACACAACCAAAACGCCGCCGATGGCGAACAGCAGGAGCGATCCGTAAACGGTGGCCGCCGAAATACTCCCGAGCGTGGCGCGCGCCGTGGCGACCTGCTCCGCCGCAGTGACGGCATCCACGCCCTTCAGACGCTGCAGATCCGCTGTGACGGCTTCGACCTGATCGACCGAGTCGACGGTGACGCGGATCTTCGAGAGCTTGTCACCGGGCTTGAATGCGCGGCGGAAAGTCTCCAGCGGAATGAAGACATGGTTGTCGCCAAAGTCGTTGCCGGTGGAATAGACGCCCACGACCTGCAGTGCCCGGCCGCCGAACGTCAGCGTTTTGCCAGCGAGCGCGTCTGGCGTCACCGCGCCATTGCTGGTTGCCATGCCGAGACGCTCGCGCGCGTAGAGCTGCCCCACGATGGCCACGTCCCGCCCCTCGTCCTCAGCAGCAAACGGTCGGCCTGAAACGATCCGCGCGTTCTCGTAATCCACCTCGCCGATGGCACGCAGAGGAGAACCGGGCCGCAGCCCGATCGCCATGGCGTAGGCGTTCTTCACCGTCGCATCGATCAGAGGGGAGTGAATGTATTCCTCAACCTTCTTGATGTGGCGCGCGTTGGGGATTTGCTTGATCTCGTCAAGGCGCGCAACCGAGAAGTCCAGCTCGCCGATCGGCTTGTCGCCGCCGAAGCCACCGGTGCCGAAGGCGCCGGCCTCGCGCAACTCGACTACAGTCCGTACGCCGGCCTGCAAGGCTTCGAGCTTCGCGCGAGTGGCCAAGGCCCCTTGCACCAAGACGGCGAAGACGCCGATCACCAGTGCAAGAAGCACGACCACAACCGCAGTGCGGAAGCGATTGCGGAAGGGGTTGCGAACGCCGCGAGCCACAGCACTCATGATTCGGCCTCAGTGCCAAATTTCCACTGACTCATCTTCGACCTTCCGTGCTTGTGAACTGCATTTGTGCAAAGCGTAGGCCTTGCAGCTAGGGCGAAGGTCAAGCGGTTTTCTCAGCTGAATGCAAGACTTTGTGAATGGGTATTGCCTGGGCTTGACCTTCGCCCTATGTATAAGGTTTAGACTGGGTTTCAGCGCTTAGAACCCGTCCTGGACCCCATGCTCACTATCGGAAAACTCGCCGCTCAAACAGACCTGAGCACCAACGCCTTACGCTTCTACGAGCGCGAGGGCCTGATCCAACCGAGCTCGAAGACCCCTTCGGGCTACCGGCTCTACGGAGACGATGCAGTGGCCCGGGTCCGCTTCATCCAACACGCCCAGCACTGCGGCTTCACGCTCACCGAGATCAACGAGCTGCTGACCCTGCGCGCCCAGGGCTCGGCCTGCTGCGACAACGTGCGGCGTCTGGCCATCGAGAAGAAACTTCAGCTAGAGGCCAAGATTCGCGCCATGAAGGTCATGTCCAAGGCCTTGGATCTGCTCATTACAGACGTGCCGGATGAAGGGCCCGCCATGGGCGACTGTCCGATCCTGGGCGCGATGGAAAGAATCGGCGAAAGGGCGAGGGCATGAAGGTCGAGCTTTTCCAGACGGCTGGATGCAGAAGCTGTGCGGATACGCGCGATGCCCTGAAATCCGTCGCCGAGCAGACCGTGCCTGGCATCCAATGGCGCGACGTCGACGTCACCAAGGAACTCGACTACGCGGTCGAACTGGGCGTCATGAGCCTGCCGGCCATGGCCGTGGACGGCCAGCTCGCCTTCTCTTCCTTGCCGACCCCCGCCCAGTTCAGAGACGAGCTGGAGCGCCGGGCACGTGCTGCGGGCGTACGCAATGGACGCTGAGACGCTACGACAGGCGGTGGAGCAGTCGCGCTATGCGGCTGTCGGCGTAGGCTTTCTGGCCGGCCTGTTCTTCAGCCTCAATCCGGTAGCCATCGCGGCCATCCCAGTTTCGCTGGCCTATGTCACGCGGGCGCGAGAAAGACCGACCGCGCTGCGCTTCGGATCCATGTTCATCCTGGGCCTGATCGTGACGCACGTGGTGCTCGGGGTCGCCGCAGGGCTGGGAGGCCAATGGGTGGAGCGGGTCATCGGCCGCTACTGGGGTCTGGTGCTCGGGCCTCTGTTGATCCTCATGGGACTGCTGTGGCCGGGCTGGATAAAGTTGCCGCTGCCGGCCGCATCGTTCCGCGCAAGGCGGGTGACGGGCTCTTGGGGAGCCTTCGCGCTGGGCGTGCCGTTTTCGGTGGCGATCTGCCCTGTGTGCACCCCGGCGCTGATCGCCCTCCTGGGCGTGGTAGCTGCGATCGGCTCGCCGATCCTCGGGGCCACCATCCTGCTGGCATTCGCGGTCGGGCGCGCGATCCCTATCGGCCTCGGCGCCGGCACCATGGGTTTGCTCGAAACCCTAAAGCCGCTCGCGCGGTACCAGAAGGCTTTTGATGTAGTAGGCGGCGTGCTGCTGATCTTGGCGGGCTTGTACATGCTCAACGCGTACTACTTCTTCGTGCCCGAACTTGCGGCTTAGCCATGAGCACTCTGGAAGAAGAGGTGTCGAGGCTTTTCAGGCGCGCTTGCCGGGAGCGTGACTGGGATGTGGCGGAATATCTGTTCCAGGCGCTTGAGGCCATCGCGAGCCGCGATGGAAACGACGGGCCAGTAGAGGCTGCGTTCGGTGAATTGCTTGAGCATCTTCCGCGGCCAGACCTTCACTGAGGGATGGATTCAGAATCTAGTTGAGAGCAGCTTATGAGAATGTTTTGGGTCATCGTCGGCGCCGCAGTCTTTGCTGGCCCTGCCATGGCTGCGACCCAGACGGTTGTTCTGTCGGCGCCGGCGATCTCGTGTACAGGTTGTTCGATGAGAATCAAGGCCGCGCTGGCTAAGATCAAGGGCGTGAACCAGGCGCAAGTAGTTCTCGAGAAGCGGCAAGTGGTCGTGTCTTTCGATGACACCCAAACCTCTGCGCCGGCATTGACTAAAGCCATAGCAGAGGCTGGATTCCCGTCAGCGGTCGTGAAATAAGCGTGACGCGGCCTGGGGTACACGCACATCGCTACCGCTCAGAATTTCGAGCTTCGGCGCGGTGCTCGTCGAAAAATCACGCGAGAGAAGCGGCCCACGCCGGCTTGAAGCCATGGGTGCGCGCTTGGAGAGTCGCAGCTCAACTTGCGCGTGACCGGTCGCCAACACGCTGCCCGCGTTCGTCGACAACACGCTCGCCGTCTTCCTTGCTGAATGCGCCTTGCTGGGGTGCGGGCAGAATGTCAATGACAACCTCCGAAGGCCTGCACAGGCGCACGCCAGCAGGAGTGATGACAATCGGCCGATTGATCAGCACCGGGTGGGCCATCATGGCGTCCAGCAACTGCTCGTCCGTGAACTGCGGATTGTCCAGACCGAGTTCCTCGTACGGCGTGCCCTTCTTGGGGTGATCTCGGTTCCGGCGCAGGTTGTAGCGGTTCTACGTCCGCGTAAACCCTCGCTGAGTTACCCCTCTCGAGCCGTCGCATCTGAAGTCAAAGCGGGCCGCGCGGTTCCTTGCGCTTGAGTGGGGTCACCGCCGGGCCTTCAATGACCGTGCCGTCCGGCCGGAAGCGGCTGCCGTGACAAGGACAATCCCAACTGGTCTCCTCGTTGTTCCAATGCACCTTGCATCCCAGATGTGAACCGCCCCGGGAATCATGGAGGCCGGTTGGTTTAAGTCAGGCCGGTGCTGTGACCTGATTGGCGAATTGCCGGTAGTAGTTTGCCTCAGCCTCGGCGGGCGGGATGTAGCCGATGGGTTCGAGCAGCCGGTTGTGGTTGAACCATGCCACCCATTCGAGGGTGGCCAACTCCACCGATTCCTTGGTCTTCCAGGGTGCTCGGCGGTGGATCAATTCGGCCTTGTACAGCCCGTTGATCGTCTCGGCCAGCGCGTTGTCGTAGCTGTCACCTTTGCTGCCCACCGACGGCTCGATACCAGCCTCGGCCAGTCGCTCGGTGTAGCGGATGCTGACGTACTGAGACCCCCTGTCGGAGTGACAGACCAGGCTGCCGTCGCGCTCGGGCTGGCGCGCGTACAGCGCCTGCTCCAAGGCATCGAGCACGAAGTCCGTGCGCATCGAACTGCTCACCCTCCAGCCCACGATGCGGCGTGCGTACACGTCGATCACAAAGGCCACGTACAGCCAGCCTTGCCAGGTCGAGACATAGGTGAAGTCCGAGACCCAGAGCTGGTTGGGTCGGTCTGCTCTGAACACTCGGTTGACCCGGTCCAGCGGGCACGGCGCCCGGCCATCGCTGATGGTGGTACGCACCACCTTGCCACGGCACACGCCCTGCAAGCCCAGGCGCCGCATCAGCCGCTCGACCGTGCAGCGCGCAATGGCAATGCCTTCGCGGTTGAGCTGTTTCCAGACCTTGTCGGCGCCATAGACCTGCATGTTGGCGTGCCACACGCGCTGGATGTGCGGCATCAGGGCATCGTCACGTTGTGCTCTGGCGCAGCGTCGCTCGGGGTTGCGCTGCTGGTTCGCGTAGCGCCAATAGCCTGACGGGGCGACCTGCAACACCTTGCAGATCGACTCGACCCCGTAGTGTTGATTCATTTCCAAAGCTGGGCCATTCGAGGACGCGTTCACGTTGAAGTTTGAGCCACGTTGCCGCTCTATCGTGCTGAATTTTTCAGCACGGAGGAGCAGGAGTGATCAACGTGAGCACATTGAGCAAGTTGCGCCGCCTCGTGCTGAGGCAGGACGTGTCGGTGCGCGAGGCCAGCCGGCGGCTGG
>VFQM010001419.1_pt1 | contig 21014 bp, 17 predicted proteins | sample 3512391 | NCBI WGS metagenome assembly VFQM01 (sample SAMN10412369, study PRJNA504923) | tailings metagenome | isolation source: Replicate 1 from Balatoc abandoned mine | place: Philippines | reverse complement strand
CCGAGGTGAAGAAAAACACCGAACAGAAGGACGGCGAGAAAGTGCTGCGCCGCGAGCGTTATTTCGGCCGCGTCGGCCGCAGCTTCGCGCTGGAACACGAGGTGGACGAGGCTGCCGCCACCGCCCGTTACCAGGACGGTGTGCTGGAACTGGTGCTGCCGAAAAAGGCCGCGGCCGCGGCCAAGCGGCTGGCGGTGCAGTAAGCGCAGCGCGGCGCGAAGGGAAAGGCGGCTTCGCGCCGCCTTTTTTATTGGCGTAGAATCCGCCCCAACTCAATCCGGAGCTGCCATGACCTCCCCCCACACCGCCGCCGAGAAGGCGCATATCCTGTCCGAGGCGCTGCCCTACATCCAGCGTTTCTACGACAAGACCATCGTCATCAAATACGGCGGCAACGCCATGACCGAGCGCCATCTGATGGAGGCCTTCGCCAAGGACGTGGTTCTGCTGAAGCTGGTCGGCATGAACCCGGTGGTGGTGCACGGCGGCGGTCCGCAGATCGCCGGCCTGCTGCAGCGCATCGGCAAGCAGAGCGAGTTCATCCAGGGCATGCGGGTGACCGACGAGGAAACCCTCGACGTGGTCGAGATGGTGCTCGGCGGCCTGGTCAACCAGGACATCGTCACCCTGATCAACAAGCACGGCGGCAGCGCGGTGGGGCTCACCGGCAAGGACGGCAATTTCATCCACGCCAAGAAAATGCTGGTCAAGAGCAAGGACAAGGCCGACGAGATGCTCGACATCGGCCAGGTCGGCGAGATCACCCGCATCGATCCCGCGATCATCCAGGTGCTCGACGCGCGCGACTTCATCCCGGTGGTGGCGCCGCTCGGCGCCGACGCCGACGGCAACGCCTACAACATCAACGCCGACGTCGCCGCGGGCAAGATCGCCGGCGCGCTGCAGGCGGAAAAGGTCATTTTCATGACCAACACGCCGGGCGTGCTCGACAAGCAGATGCGGCTGCTGACCGGGCTGACGCCGCGCGAGGTCGACGAGCTGATCGCCGACGGCACCATCTCCGGCGGCATGATTCCCAAGGTCGGCTACGCCGTCGACGCGGTCAACAGCGGGGTCAAGAGCGCGCACATCATCGACGGCCGCGTCGAGCATGCGCTGCTGCTGGAAGTGCTGACGCCGGAAGGCGTCGGCACCCTCGTCAAGCGGGCTTGAGCATGCGCTACTGGCTGATGAAATCAATCGATCATTGTCAGATTAGCGCGAATGCCGCTCCAGTAAAGGGATTGTCGCCCTCTTCCATGTTCTTCCACATCCAACATTGCGCTGTCTGGGTGGGAATCTGGGTGGGAAATTAGAGCGTCCGAGCACCAAGCGAACTCCTTTGCATCACAGTAGGATTGCCGCGGCCTGCTGCGGCGCGTTCCACCTCACCCGGAGATCCTCAGTGGCTTGACTGCTAGGGCGAACGCGGCCATGAGTTGGCGACGCTGAGGCCGATCTGGCACACGATCTTATGACCGCGCTTGCCGCTGCGCTTCGCTGCTGCCCTGTGCCGGCGAGCGAACCGGAAGGGCGCCTCGCAGCCATCGTCGATTTCACCTTCAACCTCGGTGCCGGACGGCTTCAGACATCGACGCCAAGGCGTCGGATCAACCAGCGGAATTGGCAGGCCGCTGGAAAAGAACTCAAGCACTGGATATATGGGTGCGGAATGGTGCTTCCAGGTTTGGTTGCCAGACGTGAAGCCGAAGCTGCATTGCTGACGGGAAATGGAGGTTTGGGGGGATCTCGAACAAAAATCCGGAAAAAATGCATTTAGCGCATCCAACGACGTTAGAATATGCGGCAAGAGCATACATGATTCCATCCGTGGCGATTACCACCGTTGCCGATCTGGTTCGGGCCGCACGAAATGGCCGTAGCCAGAAAGAGTTCGCCCGCGATCTGGGCGTAAGGCAGTCCTCTATAAGTCGCTACGAGAGCGGAAAGGCAAGCCCCCCGGTCCCAGTAATAGAGCACTGCATGCGGTTGGTGCATTCGGGCTGCAGGGAGCCCATCCCAACAGCAGATGAGCTTGCCATCAAGGTACGAACGGCACTGGCCGATACAAGCCTCGGCCCGTTTCGCCTCTTGATTTCCGAGCTCATCGATACCCTTACAAATGAATACGCCGAGGCTTGCGCGACTACCACCGCATCGACCATGAAAGACAAGAAATGATGCCGAGACCAATTCCAGTTGTAGATCTCTTTGCAGGCCCCGGCGGGCTCGGAGAGGGATTCTCTTCACTGACCGACAGTTTGGGCTCGCAAATCTTTGACGTTCGTGTCTCCATTGAAAAAGATCCTGTCGCGCACAGGACTCTCTCGCTTCGTGCCTTGTTCCGCAGTTTTCCGAAAGGTCGTGCTCCCGACTGCTACTACGACTATGTGAGGGGGGATATCACTAAGGCTGAGATGCTCGCCCATCCCTCGATAACTGATGCAGCACGTGCGGCCTATGCCGAAGCGAAGAATGCGACGCTGGGCGAAACTCCACGTGAGAAGGTCGACCAATGGATCCGCGAGTCCATCCACAATAGCGATCCATGGATCCTGATCGGTGGCCCACCTTGCCAGGCGTACTCGATTGCAGGCCGTTCTCGGATGCGTGGAGCCGACCCGAAGGCATTCGAAGACGACAAGCGCCATTTCCTTTACAAGGAGTATCTGCGAATAATCCGCGGGTTCGGCCCAGCTATTTTCGTGATGGAAAACGTCAAGGGTATTCTTACGTCCAAACACGGTGGGTCGCTCATTTTCGAGCGGATACTGGAAGATCTCTCCAGACCCGGAACCGGCCTTGAATATGACATCCGCTCTTTCGTGGTTGATGGCCGTGGTGACGGTATAAGGCCCCAGGACTTCATCATTGAAGCCGAGAATTTTGGTGTCCCGCAGATGCGCCACAGGGTCATTCTTTTCGGAGTGCGGCGCGATCTGTCATGGCTGAATCATGAAGTGCTGTCGACAGTGACGACCGGCAAGGTGTCGGTGCAGCAAGCCATTTCGGGTTTGCCGCTATTGCGCAGCCGCCTGTCGAGAGAGCCGGATTCCTTCGAGTCATGGTTACAGGCAATCAGGGAAGCGCCCCGCAGCCTCAAGGGGTGGAGGACCAAAACCCGAGAGAAGATCGAGCAGTGGATGCGGGAAGCGGTGGCCAGAGCTGTAGCCCATCAATCGACTGGCGGCAGATTCGTGGCTGGTGACGTGAACACTGATACCACCATGCCGACACCCCTTCGTTCCTGGTACCACGATCCGCGGCTCGGGGGGACCACCCAACACGAAACTCGTGCCCACATGCGTTCAGATCTGCACCGTTATATGTTTGCCTCCTGTTACGCCGCCGAGTTCGACTATTCACCCAAACTGGCACAGTTTCCGGAAGGGCTTCTCCCTGACCATGGGAACGTGGAGGATGAAAACGTACCATTCGCTGACCGCTTTCGCGTCCAGATCGGCCAGTATCCGTCCACCACTGTCGTCTCGCACATCTCAAAGGACGGGCACTACTATATTCATCCCGATCCGTCGCAGTGCCGAAGCCTGACCGTGCGGGAGGCTGCTCGTCTACAAACTTTCCCGGACAACTACTTTTTCGAAGGGAACAGGACCGAGCAGTACGTCCAGGTCGGGAATGCGGTTCCACCCTATCTGGCCCGTCAGATTGCGGGGGTAGTCTCGGATTTCCTCGCGAGGGCCGCTACCGGGAAGCGGAATCGGGCATAGCTATCTCGCCGACCTGGGCACCATCATCAACCCATCTGTGAACCAGCGCTCCAATGGATGGCGCAATGGACTTGTCACGAGTGGCGCATTCCCAAACCGTCAGCACCCGCCAGCCCGCAGAACGCAGGGCCTCAACGGCCCGACGATCACGCTGGACGTTGCCATCGAGCTTGTTGCGCCAGAAGTCGGCGTTGGACGATGGCAGTTTTGCAAATCGGCATCCGGCATGACGGTGCCAAAAGCAGCCGTGCACAAAAATGGCCACCTTCCTGCTTGGTAAGACGATGTCTGGCCCACCGGGAAGATCACTTCGATGCAGACGGAAGCGAAATCCCTCGGCAAACAGCGCCTGGCGAACGAGCATCTCTGGCTTTGTACCTTTCCCTCGAATGCCCGCCATCATCCTGCTACGTTTCTCGGGACTTACAACGTCGGTCATCTCTGCCTGCCGCAGTCAGCGTAGTTCTGGAATTGTGTCCCTGACCGGCGAATAGGACGATGACCGGACCGCTTCCCAACACTCGGGTTTCTTGGCCCACTCTGAAATCATCTTTCCTCCGGAACTGGAGTGCAGCGCGTCATTCACCTCGACGGCCCATACCTGCAATTGTTGTCTGAGGGGCTGCGAAATGTCCTGCCTGGTCCATATCTTGTCGAGATCGATCCTGTCGCCCAGGTGGTCGGCGAGCATGGAGACGAGGTACGCAGCCACATTTCCCTGAAAAGCCGGGAACATGGGTCTGACCAGTGCATGAGTCTTCTTGAAGACGATGGCCTTGGCGATCATTGCCTTGAAGGCGGCAACATCGGGTAGTGGTGCCGGCGACTGTCCCTCGACCTCCCTGAGACCATCCATGAAACGCTCGAAATTCTTTTGCGACCCAAGGCTGACCAGATCGGGCTTCCTGCCCCACGCGTTCATGTACTTGGCCAGATCCGTCTTGGTGATTTTCCGTGATGGCGGTGTCACGATTTCCTTCAGTTGCTTCAGTCGAGCTGGGGTACTCCCTTCGCGGGCGAGCATCGTGTTGTAACTGCCAGCAGCCCGCTCGTAGAACCAGCGTCCGACACCGTCTGGGCAATAGGTGGACAACGCCAGCTTTTCAATTTCGATGTGGAACGGCTTGTTCGCAGACAGGTCGGACTGGCGGACGGCGTTCTGGCTGTTGGCGAAGCGCGAGATATCGGACACCAGTGCTTCTTCTTTGGTGGAGTCCTGGACCTTCATCACGATGATCTTCGCCGGTACCCTGACGCGGCTCAAGTCTATATCGGGATATTTCTTCTTGGTGAAATAGAGCGATGCAGTCGTCTGGCCACCGTTTACGATCTGCAGGCCTTTGAGCCAGGTGATGCCAGCGGAACCGTCGCCCGTTCTTCCGAGGAATGCCTCGTCGGCCACGATGACGATGCCGTTGTTGTAGGCCATAAAACGCTCCGGTGCAGTTCGCAGAGTCGCCTGGATTCCGGCATTGACACCCTTGCCCTTTACGCTGAGGAAGGATCGGACATTAGCCTCCAGGAGTCGTGCGCCGAACCTCTCATAGAGCAGCCGCAGCGCCTCACCTGGTATCGCTGTCATCGCATAGTCGTAGTCGTCGCTCTCGCCGGGTACGAATACGCAGGGAAGCGGCGCGCCGGAAACCTGGGTGAAATCCACGACCAGCTCGTCGCGCGGTTTGCCCTCTGACCAGTGTCGATGCAGCCGCTCGATGTCCATCACCTCGAGCCGCACGGCCTTGCCACCGATGTCGCGCGTCTTGAAGCTTTTGGACTTGGCCACGCGGTCGGTTATGACGTAGACGCGAACCTGTTCCAGGTCGCTGTAAATTGCCTGAAGTGTCTCGGCCAGCGAGCGCACGTCGCTGGACGGATCGAGCTTCGGGGCCATCTTGCCTTCGGCGCAAAGCGTCAGGAAGCGTAAGCACTGCTCGACGGCCGTCTTGGTTTCAGAATCCGGGATGGGCGTCGGGACGTCGACGCCGGCATAGAGGCTGACGAAAAAATCAAGCTGGTCGCTATCGTCGGACACGGAATAGCCGCTTAGTCGCAGATTCGCGTTGCCCACCTTGCCCTCGAAGTGACACTCGACCGGCTCGAAGGTCATGCCGATCTCCGACATGTGGTCCATCACGATTCCGGCGAAAACCAGTTCTTCATATAACGCCCCTTCCCGCATCTGCGAACGGACGGCGGTCTGCGTCTCGCGCAGGAAATCCGGCAGGCTCAAACTCATATCGCTCCCAATTTCTTCAATGCATCGACCGCGTCGAAGTTATCGCCCACGGCTTTGTCCAGATCGATTTCATATGCGGCGCGTGTGATCCCGGAAGGCACTCTACCTGGGGTCAACCTGGGGAAGTCTTCCTTCACCTCGATCATCCGCACCGCTGCGAGTGTGAACCGCCGCATGTAGTGCTCTGCGTGCGCGTCGAAGTACCCCGCCGCGAGTAGCCGCTCGCCCAGGAGACGTGTGGCCTCGGCATCTTGCTCAGCCGCTTGGCGCATGGCCGCAACCAATTCGGGCAGGCTATGGCCCTCCTCGGTTTGCCGGAGGCGCACGCCTGCGAGAAACAACGGCTGGCGCGTCGAATCATCGAGCTGTTCGAGCGAGCCAATCTTGGCGGGAAAGCCGACGGCAGACAGCGTAGCCTTGATCTCCAGCGCTCCGGTGCCGAGCTCGAAGTCCTGGACGCCATCGAGCGGCCCCACCCATGACTCGACGGCGACGACCGGTGGCATGCCCGCATCGATGATCATTCGTAACACTGTGAGTTCACCAACCAGCCCGATCTCAGCCTCAGGGCTCAGCACCGTGGATCCCTTGCGCATGAACTCCTGCCAAGCGCCAACTCGGCCGATGAACACCCGAAGCAGCTTTGCCTCGCCGGCTCCAGCTGCAGCCGAGTCGTCCAGTGCTCCAACGACATCGCACGCCATGGCAGCGAACAGTTCGGCGCTGCCTGCAGACCTGCGGGTCAGGGCGAGCCAAAGCTGGCCAGCGCTTTCCGGGTCCGCGCGTTCTACGGCGAAGCCTTGCCCCTCGGGCAATTTTTCGGAAGCCGCCAAACGAGCAGACGGGAAGCCAAGCAAGATCGCCTCGGCGTTATCTGGAGAGCGCCGGCCTGCGCGCAATTCCACCAGGCCGGCAGTGGGCAGGGCAATGGCGTGCCAACCAGGCGCGGAGTCGTTGCCGGACAGCGACGACCAAGCCAACAGGAACTCGTTACTCGGACGGGCCATATTCCTGCATCCAATAAAGGAGGTTAACTTCGTATTCCACACTGATCGGGCTATCGCTGGCGGGGAACGCAATCGCGAAGGCCATGATGGGCTTGCTCCATCCCGGAACAATGAGCTTCTCCGGTGCCTTTACCTTACCCACGTAGGGCGCGAGCGGGTATAGCAGCAGAAGCCCGCGGTCCACTTCGCCGCCAAGCTTCCCCCGTGCCTCGCGAATACCCTTGCCGCTGGGGACACTCGGGAGCGTGACGCGACCTCTTGCAGGATCGGGCTTCCAGGCCGCGCGAGTAAGCGCCAGCGCTTGGCGCCAGACGCCATCGTCCAGGTCGATGCCTTCGTCCTTGGGGTCGGTGAGCACGCCAATGGCGAAGTTTTTCGGATCCCGCTTTTCAGGGTCCTCAGGATCTTCGTTCTTGCGCGTAAAGAACGATTCTGTCGCCTGAGTGCCGGGGAACGCATGCGGATCGCCAACACCATCGCCGCCACCGAGCAGCGCGATGCTCCACTGCGTCAACTCCCCGATGTCCACCATCTTGGAAATGAATTCCGCAAGCACGCCGGCCTTGGCGCTGGTCGCATTGGGATGGGTCGCATACGCCCCGAGGAACCCGAGCACCTTGGACACATCCACGTCCTTCCAGAGGCGGGCGTTCGGCCAGGAGTCGGCATCGCCATCGCGAGCGTATTTCAGCGGCTGGCTCCAGGGGTTGTCGAGCGAAGCGATCAATGCGTCCGCCGCGTCAAGGTTTTGCTGCTGGATCTTGGCGTCACGATGGAAAAGGATGGTCTGGGGACGGGTGCCGCTATAGGTCAGCGAAAGCGTCTGCGCGTTGCGCATCTTCAAGGGTGAGGTGACGGTGAGCACTTCGTGCGACATCACCTTGAGGCCATATTGCTCCGGTGTCAGCTTGGCCTCGGCCATGAAGTCGAACTCTTCGCGCAGCTCCTCGGAAGCGTCGGCGATGTGGCCGAACCATTTCACCAAATCGGATGACGTATAGAGGCGGCAGAGGTCCAGGTAGCCTGGGCGATACCCGAACCAGCGCCCCATCTGCATTAACGTGTCATACATCTTCGTGGTCCGCACGAAGTAACTCACGCAAAGGCCCTCAAGCGTCAGACCCCGGGCGAGCTTGTCGCCGCCGACCGCAATCACCTTGAGTGCTGCGCCGGGTGTTGCATAATCCAGCGCGTCCTTCGCGGTGCCATTGATCGAGCGGACTTCGATGTCGTCAAGGACATCGGGCAGCGTGGCTAGCACATCGTCCCAGCCAGGCATCTCGGGCGGACATTCCTCCGCAGGAGAAAGCTCGGCGACTTTGTTGCGTATGGGGATGAAATCCTGTTCCCAAAGCTTGCGCAATTGACCGAGCAGACCGTCCGCGTCATTGCCGCGGGTGATTTTCTGGCGCATCCGGCGTACCGCTTCCTCGACCTGGTCGCGCACATGGCCCTGAACGTCCACATACCGGGTGACGTGAATCAGCATGGAGCTGTGTTCGTCACCCTGGCCGCGCAGGTCGCGGGCCGAGCAGGCGAGGACGAAGGAGCAGATGGCTTCGTGCAACGAGGGCGGAATGACTTCCTGTCCGTTGTGTGTCGGGAGATGGGTCTTCTTGTGTTTGGGTGGCATCCAGCCCGAATCCGTTTCCGGATCGTAGTGATCCAGGATGTTCCGGGAGAGGGGCAGCGCACCCTTGCGCCCCTCCTTGGTCATCTTGCCGAACATGCGGGCGGGGCCGACGTAGTTCGATGGCGCCGCGAGGTTGATGATGAAGGAGCGAGGGAAAAGGTCAGGCCCTTCCTTGGCAGTTGCGCCCTTGTGGTGGATGAAGATGTTGGCGAAGGGCGTAGCCGTGTAGCCTACATAGGCCTTGCGGGTGAAGGCGTGCAACACTTGGCGAATGAGGCTGTTGATTGTCTTGGGCTGATGCTCCTCGTCCGGCGTCCCGTCCTCGTTGAACATCTGCTCGCCCGTATCCACGGAAGCATTGTCCGCCTCGTCGTCGATCATCAGAAGCGGCAGCTTCGTGACCAGCTTGCGGCCGTCGCTCGCGTCGGTGGTATCGGCAACGCGTGTCTGGATCCAGTGCAGCAGGGCGGTGAGGACTGTCTTCTGCTTCTTGACGACAAACAGCCAAGGGCGCTCTTCCGGCGAAATACCATGGAAATGCTTGGCGATGGCCTTGTTGAAATCGCCGTTCTCCGCGCGCGTGGTCGCGGAGTTGGTCTTCAAGTCTTCCCCAAACTCGGCAACGCCGATCGGCATGCCGGGGTCACGGTCAATCGTCGTCTCATAGCCCAGGAAGCTCTCTTCGAGCCGCATCTGGGTTTGCGAGCGCAGGTTGTTGTGCATGCCCGCAAGCACGATGATGATCTTGTACCCCGCATCAGCGGCCTTGCAGATGAGCCCGGAATAGTTGCTGGTCTTGCCCGACTGCACGTGCCCGACCACAAGGCCGCGCCGATCCCACGGGTCTGTCCGATGAGGGTCTTCCAGCAATCCCAGGATGTCGTCAGTCGCCTCATTCAGGCCTTCGACCACCGTGTCCGAGAGCTTGGACTCCAGGAAGTCCTGGTAGCGCCGCCAGTAATGCCAATCGCGCTTGCGGGTGGCCGTGAGCCAATCGAAGTGCCCCGTGTCGTCCTTGAGCGTAGTGGCCTTGCCGATCCAGTGGCTGAATCGCTGGATCAGTGTGGTGACTGCCTTGTCCTGGTCTACCACGTGGGGCGAGTCTCCCGCGAACGTCGCTACTGCCAACTGCACCTTCTCCGCGATGAACGCGGGGGTAATTTTGGACTTGTCCTTCTCAGCCTTCACCAACCGCTGCGCAGTGGCGATGACGTTTTCAAGCAGCTCTGCTTGCATTGCCGCCTCTTCTGCTGCCGTCATTGGTTCCTCCCTAGATTGGCGACCAGCGTTGGGTATTTCTGGAATGGTTCGGTGCGGAGCATCGACTTGCGTGCGTCTTCGACACTCAGGCCCTTGCGCTCAATCAGATCATTGAAGAGCACACTTGCGACTTCGATCACTGCCGCATTCGGTTCACCCTCGAAGTCGGTGCGCGGCGTTTCCTTGTTTTCCGCGGTGTCCAGCCAGATGCGCTGCACTGGGACCGTCTCCTCGATCACCCGGAGCATCGATTTCACAAGTGGCTGCAGCGCGCCAGTACTTTCCAGGACCGCCGCTACCGAAGGGTGCGTTTCATCGATCCGATACCGCAAGCCGGCTTTGAGCCTCTCCACCCGCCATGCCTGTTCGATGGGCTGATTACCTGCTGCCGGTGCAGGCGACCCGCGATAAGCGAACACACGTCGAGCACGATCGCGGGTGTTCTCGGCCAAGAGGGTGAGCCAGGGGCGTAGCGACACCGGCGGACGGGCCTTCGATTTGCGGACATCGATCTTCCAGTCGGCGTCCGCCGTGTTGGGGATGTCCAGGCGGATGCGGGCCAGGCGATGGGTCTCTTCCCGGTTCCACGCACGCGAGTTGCCCAGCCCGAGCCATCCACCCGCGACCAGGAGGCGCTCGTTTCGGTAGATGTAAAACCCCTGCTGGGCGGTCCAGCCCGCAGGTCCGGCGTTTTCTTCGAACTCGGCGCTGCTCAGCTTGTCGCGGTGGGGCATGACATGGCACTGGACCGATACGATTCCGTAGTCCGTCTGGTGCTTGGTGACAGGCGATGTCCAGGGCTTGGCGGGATGCCCCGTCATGAACGGGTCCCACGGGGCGACTGTGCGGCCATTGAGCAGCAACTTGAGCCGGGCGGACGGGCCGTGGAGGATGCGATGGAAAACCATAGCCAAGTGCGACTCGACGTCGTCGATGAGGTCGTTGAAGTTGTCCGCGGTGTAGCCGACGGTAACGATGCGGTCGAGCGTCTCCCAGAGCACCAGCGTTCCGGATTTCTTTCCCTCCAGACTAGCGAGAAATGCCTGGGAGCCATCTGCAGGGCCTTCAAAGAGCAGCCATTCGTTATCGGGGTTGGCTGCCAGTTCATCCAGATCCCATCGCAGACAGCTTTGGGCACCAGCTTTGACGCTGGCAACCGTAAGTCGGCGGCATTGCGAGAACGAGGCGGTTTTCAGACCCAAGCCGAAGCGGCCGAGGTCATGAGCGTCACGGGTGGCTAGTGGATTCTTGTCGCCTAGGCGCATAGCGCCTTCAAGCTCTCCATCGCTCATGCCGTGGCCGTTATCCAGGATCGTGATTCGGCTGTTGTGACTGTTCCAAGTGAAGTCGATGTGAACCGTTGTAGCTCCGGCCGAAATGCTGTTATCGACGATGTCGGCCAACGCTGTGGCCGTCGAATAGCCAAGACCTCGCAGAGATTCAATCATGGCGCCTGCCCTTGGAGGAGCATGGCGCGACTTGCTAGGATTCATCGTCCTCTTCCTGCTTGTTGGTTTCTGAACCGGGGAGGAAGGGCCGCAAACTGTCGGCACGGGAGGGATGTCGCAACCTGCGCAGGGCCTTGGCCTCAATCTGGCGGATGCGTTCCCGAGTGACGCCGTAAGTCTGGCCCACCTCCTCCAAAGTTTGAGCTTCGCCGTCGTCGAGGCCGAAGCGCATCCGCAACACCTCGGCATCTTTGGGAGGCAATGTGGCGAATTGTCGGTCCAGCACCTCGCGTAGAGCACGCTGCATAGCCCATCCCTCGGGGTCGAGAGTCGCAGCAATCAGCTCTTCCTCAATGGTCGGGCCGTCTTCTTCTCCGGTCGGCGCTTCCAGGGATACGGTCTCACGTGATGCTCTGAGGGCCTTCGCTACCTTCGCTACCGGCATCGCCAGGCGGTCGGCAATTGCCCTGACATCCGCCGGACGACCGGTTACCGCCTCGATCTCCTCGCGCACCCGTTCAACCTGATTGATCGCCTCAACCATGTGCACAGGTACTCGGACAAGACGTGCCTGATCGGCAATGGCGCGGGTGACTGCCTGGCGGATCCACCATGTGGCATAGGTCGAGAATTTGTAGCCGCGCCGGTATTCGAATTTCTCGACGGCCTTCATCAGGCCAATGTTTCCTTCCTGGATCAGGTCGAGGAATGGCAATCCTCTGCGGCTGTACCTCTTGGCGATGGAAACGACCAGCCTCAGGTTTGCCTCAGTCAGGCGGCGTCTCGCCCTGCCCGCCTGGTCGAGTGCCATGGACAATGCTTGGTGGGCAGCCGGATCGGCCCCGGATTGCCCCAGGGCGTCGCGGAGATGTTCCAGAAATTCCCAGGACAATCCCAGCCCCCGCATCAGTTCGAGCATTGGGCTGCTGCCGGCCCACGGCATGCCCGGAAGCAATCGGCGAACGGTGTCAATGCAGGCGAAAAAGTCTGGTGGTGCCACGCCTTCCCCTGCGTCACCATTGCAGACGTCTTCGTCCTCATCGGAACCTTCCGGTGCAACAGCTTCCTCGTCAGGCATGAAGTCGTCGATTCCATGGGATCCCATTTGGGGAATCGCATCCCTGTCGACCATGTCTCTGAGCAGCGCGTCTCCACGGCCGATTTCGCCAGCCAGCTTGAGGATCTCCTCTATAGCTGGAATACAGCCCGCAACGACCGTCACGGCATCCTCAAGGCCAGCTTCCATGTCCCGTCCTAAGCGGGCCTCGTCCTCACGCGAGAGCAGGCTTTCGGTGCCCATGTCCTTGACGTACAGCCGCAGGGGATCGTTGTCCTGGTACGTCAGTTCCGTGAGGAAGGTGAGGGCATCGTTGGCCAGCCGTTCCGATTCCTCGTCCATGAAGACTGGATCACGCCATTCCCAGTCTTCCTCGTCGATGACGATGCCAAGGTCTCCGAGCGCAAGTGACAGGCGTCCTTCAAACTCAAAGTCTGGTTCACCATCATTTCCGAGAGCCACTTCGGTGATGCGCCTCTGCGGCACATTGCCGTCCTGCAGGCCGACAAGGAAAAGGTGCAACGCGGCATCGCGGTCGTCATCATCCAGGGCATTCCGGCGCCTGCGACCCGTCTGGATATTTGGCAGGTCGATGTCGACATCCGACCAGTCCTCATCGGCATCTATCGGAACATGGGCCGAAATGTCCCGCTGGAGTGCCGAGGCCATTGCCAGGCATTCCTCGTCGCTGGGCGGCGGCTGGGATTCCTCCTCTGTCTCCCAGGCTGACAGGTCGATGGGGGCCTCGTCCGGGGCCGCTCTGTTGTCGCCCTTCACCGACGTGGGCCCGATTGTCGGTGTCTGCCCATGTTGTGTTTCCGCCGACACGGACAGATATTGACCCAGTAGCAACGCGAGCTCGATCATGCCGGCGCCTTTCGCGAGCGAAAGGGCGTCGTTGCCGTCGTTGTCGAGAATGCGGGGATCTGCTCCTGCTTCCAGAAGGAGCCGGCATGTTTCGGTATGCCCTCGTGAGGCTGCCAGGATCAGGGCAGAACGTCCCTTGTCGTCGGTGGCGTTGACGTTGTCCCCCCGGCGGATGTGGAGGCGGACTGCGGTCTGGATACCGGTCAGTACGGCCATCTTGAGGAGCGGATTGAGGGCTTTTCCGCAGTGAGCGGGACGATCGTTCAAGCTCCCCCTCCTAATGCCGGATGCTCTGATATCGGGCCAGCACTCATGAATCCATCAATTCCGAGACTTGCCGTGAGATGGAGGAACCGGCAGGCGCGGTCCAGGCAGTCGGCCGCAGCCGTGAGGCCGCACAGGATTCTGGCGGACTCCCCCACTTGTACGGTTCGGTCTCGATGCGCGCGATAGCCTGGATGGACAAAATCGACCTATCTGGTTGTTATTTCTTGTGCAGATAGCATTATCCATTGTCTCCGTCAAAAAGACCGTATGGGAACGCCGTCACGGAGAGGGTTGGCTATGCCTTTCGGATTTCAGATGCAGAGGACGATGTTTCGCGATCGTCAGCCTGGAGCGCCGGGCTGCTCGTCATCCGCTTTCAGGGTCATGTATTCGAGCCGCCACTGGGTGAGCAGTCTGGCCTTACTCACGGGCAGATCATCTTCGGAAATAGACATGCAGTCCTTCAAGGCAATCCCGTTCCATTTGCCGGTGGCTGAATCGAAGTACTTTTTCGAGAAAAGCGCCTCGATCGACGCTTCGAGTTCTTCCACTTCGTCGGCGGTCTGCTCCGGATCGTCTCCTGGCGGATAGGCAAGAACGATTTTCAAGTCATAGGCACTGCCGTCGGAGTGATCGATTTCCTTTCCGCCATCCACATCGAAATAGACGGCAGACAAAAGGTTTCCAACGGGTTCGATGAGCTTGGCGAGGCCCTTGTCGACCTTGGATTTGGATAAGCGATTCACGAATGGGTCGGGGAATGCGGCTCGGTTGTAGCGCACCCCCAGCCATGAACGCAGCGCCGACAACGATTTGCCGGGAAACGAATAGGCGGCATCGGGAGCGAATGCTGCAAGCGCCTGTTTCGGAACGAGGCACTTGGCCGTCGCGATCAACTCGACGGTGGCGGGGTCGCCGCTGCGAAGCGCCTCCAGATGAAGTTTCCGAGGAGCTTTCGCCCAGAAATAGTTGCCATCGGCCTTTTGCGGATGACAACCGATGACGACTTCTACGTCCGGCTCGATCAGAAGGTCATCGTTGGCCAGATCGCAGTCGTGGCTGATGACAACCACGCAGATGGCATCAGGGGCGTCCGGATGGGCGAGTCCCAGCGTCTGGATGGCATCAGCCGAAAGCACACTTCCCTGCCGCCACGGGGTATCTCGAGTCCAGGTCGCGGCCATGCCATCCATGCTGGTCAGACGTCTTCATTCAATGATGGGCGCCCCATGTCAGATACATCGAGACGCGAGGGCGTTCTGTCTCCAAGCAAGGCATCGAGCTTTTCTCGCGAGGTGGCGCCACGTTTTGCGATCCGGACGAGTCGCTGGGCCGTTTCCTTTCCGTCGGCCCCCGCTCCGAGCAGTTCCACGAACGATTTTCCTTGTGCGACGGTGCGATCAAGCGCGAGCGCAGTCGGCTTGAAGCCTGCCTCGGTGAATACGCGCGCGGCGGCAGCCAATTGCACGAGCTTGCCTTGATGCTGCTCCTTGGGAATCTCTCCACTGAGCCAATTGTAGAGAGTCTGGCGTGAAACGCCGAACACCGCAGGAAGGTGCGACATGGTGCGCCCGAAGCCGACCTTCACTTCCTTCATCAGGTCTGTATAGGGGGCGTATGGCTCCGGCGATGCCGCCACTTCCACTTTCACGACCGCATAGGGGCGGTAGCCTTGGCGCGACGTGACGAAATGCACTCCTTCGACACCGCCAGTGCCGACCCCGCCAAAGCACGGGAGTGGGCCACCCTCGGCAACGGGCGCCCGGCCGTAGATCGCCGGAGCGGGTTGGTAATGAGCGTGGGCATTGATATCTTCAACGGGAACTGCGAATCCGAGCATGATCACTTGTCCCAGGCGGCAAAAGCATAAGGCGTCGCGGTGGTCTTGAACGCTGCTCCGATAACCTTGTGGATGGCATCGAGGTGATCGGCCACTGCTTTCGTTGAGAACGCCTCGCGCCCTTCGACGAAGCCGTCATTGTCGAGAATGGCGCTCATGCCCGCGTAGGACACGAACCTTTCAATTACGCGCATGTTTCCAGGCTGCAAATCTGGGGGGAACGCGAGTGGACCGTCCTGTATGGCAACCCGACTCAGCAGCTTGATGTTTCCGATCTCGTTCATCGCCTCTGTATAGGAATAGAGAGGTCGCCCCTCGAGGCGCGAGGTCAGACCATGGACTTGTTCGACGAGGTACTGTTCGATGGTTTCTCCAGGTTGCGGCATCACCCGATCGAGATAACGAAGACCGACCCGTTCAGTGAAGGCAAGTTTCACAACATCGTTCACGATGTCCATGCCCTTCAGGAAGCATGCCGAGAAGGTCTCGAACTGCCCATAACTGGTAGATTGGAGCGTAAGGCTTTGACCGTCGAGGATGAACGTATGCGTTTTCTCGACGTTGCCGAGCTGAAACCGTTCCTGCTGGACCGGGGTTGGGGTGGACGGCTGGCCGTCCTGTACAGACAGCTGGATCGAGATGAGATGCTGCCGGTCGAAATCGGGATAGCCGGCCTGACGGAAGCTCTCTTGAATGCTGGGCAGGAAATCGGCCAGCTTCAAAATCGGGTTGAACCGCACCTGGGCCAGGGTTAGGTACACGGGCGGGTTCTTGAGGGGGGTTCCCATCTGTCGATTACCTCCAAGTAACCGATTCAAGTTTACAATTCGGTTTACAGTTTGGCAAATTTTCTTTTGGGTGGTTCCCGGTCGAGGCACATGGCAGATGCGGATTCCGTTCCTGGCTATCCATACGGCTCAAAGCGGTTCCGGTAGCCACTCCCCGCTGCGAGCCGGTTCCACTCCCGATCCATCAGCCAGCGCAGGAATTCGGCATCCCGCGAGACCCCCTGCACCTGCTGGCGGTGCCATTGCATCAAGGCCTGCAGTTGGCCAAATGACTCGATCTCCCCGGGGTCGCGCTCAAGCAGCAACTGCAGGCGTCGGCGATCATTCGATGCCAACCGGATGGCATTGCCAAAGCGGAGGGTCATGACGACATCTCTCCCCGTCGGCCCAAACGCGCTGCCTCGGCATCGATAGCCCGGTCCACATGCCGCCCTCGCCGGCTCCGGATTGCGGCGCGTCCGGCGCTGGCGATCAGCCCGTACGTCACCGCCCCCGGTACGAACAACACCATGCCAGGGTCGCCCCAGATGATAGCCATCATCAGGAAGGTGACTGCCAGGACGGGGAAATCATAGACACGCAGCAACGGCGGCGCTTCGGTGCGGGCGTAGTTGACTCCATCGGCCGTAGTCCAGTTGGCGAGTCCCAGCACCTGGGGCACCTTGTGCGCCGTGACAATCAGACTGACCGCGTGACCACGTCGGGCCGGCATCGTCCGGGTGTTGACCGTGAACTTCCGTTCGACTCCCGATGGCGGCTTGATCCACAACTCGTAGCGGTCGGTCTGCCCGAACGGACGGCGGTCGTAGTAGAGATGGACATTGGTATAGCGGCGCAGATCGACGATGCGCCCGTGGAAGGTTTGCAGCGTTGGCATGACGCTCTCCTGGAGAAAGACCGCTCCAGCGTCTCGCACCGGATACCCGTTGCAACCCCGTGTTCGGAGCGCCCCCATCGTCTGCACTTGATCTGGGGACACTGCAAAAAGCCTGCTTCTGAGCTTCGCTCGTCACCTCGGGGCACGGGCAGAATGATGCCATGCCGTAGCCACCACCATTCCCGGCGCTTGCGATGGGCGGCGAACCAATCAGCATTGTTTGGCATTGCCATGGCATCCCCTCGGCGCAATACTGACCCTGCGTAAACCCGGTCCAGCTGGCGGTCCGGCGTGCATCGCGCACGGAAAACGCAAGCCCTGGAGAAGTGATTCGTCACTCTGGCGCCTCGGGCGCCTGTAGTTCAGGACGCATTGCGTCCTTGGTGTTTCGCGGGTGTTGTCCGTGGCAGTCATGCCACCAGCGACGACGCGCCCCCCCCATGCCCTTCGCCGGACTGCGCCTCGGCGCCGTTCGAGAAGGCAGACGGCGCTCCTATCGCGGGGCGCACCCATCAGGAGATATCCCCATGCAACCCATGCAGCGCCTCACCCTGGAATTACCCGCCGAGTTCGTCGACCTGTGTGCCGCCGATGGCGTCACGCCGGACCTCGTGCTTCGCGGCTTCATCGCCGACCTGGCCGGCATCATGAATTGGGCCAGCGCCCCACGCGCCGACGGCTACAGCAGCAACGGCTCCGACGAGCGGCGTTATGCCATGGAGTATTACGAGCGGGTCGGCTATCCGTACCTGCATCGCCAACCCTGAAGACACGGGCGCGGTCCCGCGACCTGTGCGGCCGGAAGGACGGTAGCAACTACCGCTGCGGCAGGCTCGACCTGCCTGCGGCGGCACTTCCTCCCAGCGACACGTGGCGACGGGGTTACCGGCACTCGCGTTCCCTTGCCCTCCGTTCGTGCGACTGCGGTCGTGCGGCGGGGCGGCACCGCGAGCGCCGGCGTCTCCCGCGCCACCGAGCGCGCGTCGTCACTAGCGGCGCTGCGGCTAGTGACGACGCGCCTACCCCCGCCCGTAGGTTCCGCAAGCCCTTGAGGCGCGCGGCTTCCCGATGCGGGTTGAGCGGTAGAAAGGAAATGGCGGTGCATGACGCCGCCACGTGATGGGGTCTGAACCCCAGCCCCGAGGTCCCGAACCTCGTTTCCCTCGCATGCAAGCGCAGCCCGACTGCCTTGCCGGCTGACCCCCGGATCGGATCAATCCGACGCGCCTGATCAGCGCTCCTTGGACCCTGGGTCAATGGTCCTCCCGCCTCACCGCGCCTCCCGGCGCGCGGCGGGACGCCAATGCGCGTGCGGCGCAGGCGAGCAGCAGAAAAACCGTACAGAACGGGGGTGGTGCCCCGTGCTCAGCAGTCTTCCACTTGCCCGGCCACGGCCAGCAAGTCGAGCAGAAACACTTACCGGACAACTTGACACCGACTGCCGTACCGCTCTGAACGAAAGGAAAACCATGCAAAGGACCAAGCCCAGTGTCGACGCGCAGGAGAGCTTCTGGCGCGCCTTCTTTCATGAGTTGGAGATCCTCGGCGGCGGGGACTCCGAACTCGACGACTCAGCCGACGATTTCGCCCCTGCAGGAGACACCATGCGCAACCTCAATTACCAACTCAAGCAGCTTTGCCATCGCAACCGCGACGGTTCTTTCGCCACCCAGGCCGAACGGGAACGGACCCTCGCCCTGGTCGCCACCCAACTCCATAAACTGGGGTTCCGCAACTTGAGCGCCCAGGGCCTCAAACCGAAACATGTCGACGCCTTGGTGGAGCGGTGGACGGAAGAAGGCCTGTCGGCGGGGACGATGAAAAACCGGATGGCGCACCTGCGCTGGTGGGCCGAGAAACTGGACAAGGCCAGTATGGTGGCCCGCAGCAACGACGCCTACGGCATTGCCGACCGGCACTTCGTCACCAACGTCAGCAAGGCCTCGGCCCTCCAGGACGCCCAGCTGGAGCGGCTCACGGACACGAACTCCCGCCTGTCTCTGGAACTGCAGGCCGCCTTCGGCCTACGCCGGGCCGAGTCGATCAAGTTCAACGTGAGCTTCGCGGATCGGGGCGTGGTGCTGGTCTTGAAGGCCTCATGGTGCAAGGGTGGAAAGGAGCGGGAGATTCCCATCCGCACCGCCGAGCAGCGGGCCGTGCTCACTGCCGTCCACGCCCACTGCGGGAAAAGCAGCCTGATTCCCGCCGGCATGACCTACAAGGCGCAGCTCGACCGCTTCAAGCACCAGTGCAGCCTGGCGGGCATCCATGGCGTCCATGGCCTGCGCCACGCCTACGCCCAGGCCCGCTACCAGGAACTCACCGGCTGGCGTTGCCCGGCCCAGGGCGGGCCGACGAGCCGCCAGCTGACGCCCGAACAGAAGGCCCTCGACCGGGCGGCCCGGCTGCAGATTTCCCGCGAACTCGGCCACGAGCGCGAGCAGGTGACCGCGATTTACGTTGGACGGTAAGACTTACGCCGTACGCTGCAACTGCACTACGTTCTTGCCCCTAAGCATTATCTCGATCCGTTCCGCCCAGGCCCTCAAGGCCGCTTCGCGTTGCGCCTCGTAGGCATTGTGGTTGTAGTGCGCCAGCACCCCCGGCAAGACATGGTTGGCAATCTTGTGGCCAATGAACGGCTCGAACCCCAAGTCGGGAAGACGGGTAATCAGCGTACGGCGGAAGTCATGCACTACGCATGGTGTGACGTTGGGCAGCGCGTTGCGCTTGAACAGCGTCAGCAGCGCGTTGTTGACCGACCGGCCATAGACCGCCTGCCCTGGCCGCAGCGGCGAAGCAAAGACGTGGCGGCCCGTCCCGGTAAGCTTTTTCAATTTTTTGAGGATGGCCACTGCCAGGGGCGCCAAGTGAACGAGGTGGGCGCGATCCTTCTTGGTGCGAGCGGCCGGAATCTTCCACAGTCCGGCTTCGAGGTCGAATTCGGCCCATAGGGCATCGGTGACTTCGCGCTCACGTTGGCCGGTGAGAATCAGCAATTTCATGGCCGCGATGGTTACCGGGTCGGACTTGCAGCGCTCGGGGTCATCCAGTGCGCGCCAAACCTCGGCCAATTCGTCGAGCCGCAGCGTAACTTCGCGCTTCACCGGGCGGGCATCGAAGTCCTTGCGGGTCAGCCTCTCAATGCAGGAAATCGTTACCCATTCGCGCGCTTCGGCGAAACGCCACAAGCGCTTGGCCTGAACCAGGACTTCGCCCGCCAACTGCTTGGCGGTTTTCCCTTCGCGCTGCCCATCTGCAATCTTGTCGAGGGCGGCGATGAACTCCTTGCGCGTTACCTCGCCAATTTTTCGTTCGCCCAAGTGCTCGGCGAGCCTGTCGAGCCGGTAACGTATCGCCGCCGCGCTCTTCTTGCCGGCCATGTGCCGCGCCATGAAAGTTTCAATTACCTGGCTGACAGTCGGGCGTGTCGACTCGGCCTCCTTAGCCGCTCTCGCCGCGGCTTCTGCCTCCCGGTCACGGGCAAGCTCGGCTTCCCACTCGGCGACCGGATCGTGGCCGGCGCGGCGAGCGTCCTTCCAGTTCCCGGCAACGGCACGCGCCTGGTGCAGCGAAAGGCGACCGTGCCGCAACCAATCGGAAATGCTGTCGCCGTGGGCTCCCTCTCGCTGATAAACCCCAACAGTGTATTTTCTGCGCTGGCCGTTGAACTCGTACTCGACCAGCCAGGTCTTCGTACCGTTTGGGCGGATTCGGAGAAACAGCCCATCGCCGTCGCCAAGGAAGCGATCCCGCTCCTTGTCGGGTTTGGCGGATTCGCAACCGGCTGTCGAGAGCTTTGCCATGGCATACTCCTTGGGTGGGATTCTGGGTGGGACTTTGGATGGGATTCTGTGAAATCACGCGGGACGCCACAAGACCAAGCAGATTAATTTCCTACGTAAAAACAAGGATTAACGGACTCTTGCGGATGGTATGGGATGTGAAATGCGCTACTGGCTGATGAAATCCGAGCCCTCCGACGTCAGCATCGACGATCTCG
>VFQM010001418.1_pt1 | contig 21029 bp, 22 predicted proteins | sample 3512391 | NCBI WGS metagenome assembly VFQM01 (sample SAMN10412369, study PRJNA504923) | tailings metagenome | isolation source: Replicate 1 from Balatoc abandoned mine | place: Philippines | reverse complement strand
GCCGCTCAGAACTTGTCTTCGTCCTCGTCCTCGGGCTGCTTCGACTTGAGCGCCGAGAGCTTGGCGAAGACGGCGTTGGCGTCGAGTTCCTGGTCCTCGTCCTTGGGTGCCGCCTGCACCGGCGTCAGGCGCTCGGTGAGCGAGGCCGGCAGCAGCGTGTCGCCGACGGGTGCCGGGGCTTCACGGCCGCGCGAGGCACGCTGCACTTCGATGTCGAGGTCGATCTGCGAGCAGAGGCCCAGCGCCACCGGGTCCATCGGCGTCAGTTGCGCGATGTTCCAGTGCTTGCGCTCGCGGATCTGCTCGATCGTCGCCTTGGTCGTGCCGACCAGGCGCGAGATCTGCGCGTCCTTGAGCTCGGGATGGTTCTTGACCAGCCAGTAGATGGCGTTCGGGCGATCCTGGCGCTTCGACAGCGGCGTGTAGCGCGGACCCTTCCGCTTGGCTTCGGGCACGCGGACCTTCGGGTCGGAGAGCTTGAGGCGATGGTTGATGTCGGCCTCGCCCTTGGCGATCTCGGCGCGCGTCAGCTGGCCGGTCATCACCGGGTCCATGCCCTTGATGCCCTGCGCCGATTCGCCGTCGGCGATCGCCTTCACCTCGAGCGGGTGCAGCGAGCAGAATTGCGCGATCTGGTCGAACGAAAGCGCCGTGTTGTCGACCAGCCAGACAGCGGTCGCCTTGGGCATGAGCAGCGTATTGGCCATGGGATAAATCCTCTTCGTTCGCCCGCGTCCCTCACGCGGGCGGTGGATAAAGACCACCAAATTGGGAAATTCGGCCCGTATATAGACGCATTCGCCCCGATCCGCAACGATTTTGGGCAAGGCCTCGAGTTGCCCGCAATCTGCGCCCCGCGCGCACCGCAACGCTGCCGAACGCAGAAAAGCCCCGCCCCGGCGCGAACCGGAGACGGGGCCCTTGAGAGCAGGCCGGACCTGCCGGCGAAGCGCTTACTTCAGCTTGTCGGCAACCGCCTCGATCGCCTTGACCGCGCAGGCCTCGTCGAAGTTGCCGCCCGGCGCGCCGCCGACGCCGATGGCGCCGATGACCGCGTCACCCGCCTTGATCGGCATGCCACCTGCGAGCACCAGGAAGCCCTTGATGTCGACCAGGCCGGCAGCACCCGGGTTCTTCTGCACGTTCTCGGCCATCTTCGAGGTCGGCGTGCGCGACGAGGCCGAGGTGAAGGCCTTGTCCTGGGCGGCGGCAACGCTGTGCGTGCCGGCATTGTCGGCGCGGACCAGCGCGCGCAGCACGCCCGCACGGTCGACCACGGCGGCGGTCACGTTGTACTTGTCGGCAGCACATACCTGAACCGCGCCCTGCGCGATCTCGACGGCGAGGCTCGACGAGATGTTCTTCTCGGTCAGCACCTGGGCGGAAGCCGCGCCGGTGACGGCGACGGTGGCTGCGGCAGCAAGGAGGATGGTCTTGATCATGACTGGGTTCCTGTCCTGATGTTTCTCGGGAGAAAGCGTTTCGCTTGTCCGGGATCAGAACTACCCGCGTCGGCCCTGCGGCTGAATCCGCGATGCCACCACCTGCCCTAGGTAGGATTACCTACAAGCGCCAGCCGCACCTGCTCGGCCACCGAACTGGTGCCCAGCTTCTCCGCGATCTTCGCCCGGTGCGCGTCGATGGTGCGCGCCGAGACCTCGAGGCTGGCGGCGATCTCCTTGCTCGCCCAGCCCCGCGCCACCATGTCGAGCACCTCGCGCTCGCGCTCCGTGAGTTTTGCGAGCAGCGCGCGCGCCTCGCGCTTCGCCAGCCCCGCGTCGAGGCTGGCAAACCCCTGCTGCAGCGCATCGACCAGCACCTCGCCGTCCACCGGCTTGGTCAGAAAATCCTGGATGCCGGCCTTGAACGCCCGCCGGCAGGCGGCGACGTCGCCATGCCCGGTGATCATGATCGTCGGCCAGTCGATGCCGCGCTCGCCGAGCTTCTGGTGCAGTTGCTGCCCAGACACCAGCGGCATGCGCAGGTCGACCACCAGCACGCCCGGCCTGTCCTCGTCGACATGCGCCAGAAACGTCTGCGGGTCGCCAAAGGTCTCCGCCGTAATCCCATAGGTCGAGAGCAGGAAGGCCAGCGCCTCGCGCACCGCCTCGTCGTCGTCGACCAGATAGACCCTGTGCGTCATCCCCTGCCCTCCCCGGCCAGCGGCCCCCCTGCCAATGGCAAACTCACCGCAAACCGCGCCCCGCGTAGCACCCCGTTCTCGGCCGCGATCCGCCCGTCCACCCGCTCCACCAGCGACGCGCACAGGGACAATCCCAGCCCCATGCCGTCGGCTTTGGTGGTGAAGAACGGCGTGAACAGTTTGGGCAGCACCTCGGCCGCTATCCCCGGCCCGTCGTCGCTGACCACGACCTTCGCCTCGCGCCCTGCCCGCGCGGTCGTGATCGTCACCACCCCGCCGGCACCCGTCGCCTCCGCCGCGTTGCGGATCAGATTGTGCAGCACCTGCTCCATCTCGATCGCGTCGACCACCGCCTCCGGCGCCGGCTCGCCGAGCTCCAGCACCAGCGCCACCCCGCGCCGCTCGAGGTCGGTGCGGGTCAGCGCCACCACCTCGGCCACGATTGCGTTCAAATCCTGCCGCGCCCGCTCGGGCGCCTTGTTGGAGGCGTAGTCGCGCATCCGCTTCAGCATCTCGCCGGCGCGCTTGGCCTCGCGCACATTGACGCCGAGCGCCTCCGAAATCATCGCCATGTCGGGCCGCTCCGCCCGCGCAAGCCTAAGCGCCGCCTGGCTGCGGCTGAGAAGTGCTGTCAGCGGCTGCGTCAGCTCATGCGCGATACCAGACGCCAGCTCGCCCATGGCGTTGACGCGCGAGGCATGCGCAAGACGCGTCTCCCGCTCCTGCAGCTGCGCCCGTTCCTCCGCAGCCCGCGCGGCAAGCTCCGAGCGCTTCACCACAGCCCGCTGCCCGAGCCCGAAGCTCAAGGCTGCCGCCAGCAGCCCCGCCACCACGGCAACGCCCACCAGCCGCCCCGGCGGCACCAGTGCAGCCAGAGGCAGCGACCGGTCGAGCGAAAGCATAAGCCGCTGCCCCTCGCCGTCGATCACCTTCTCGAAATGCGGCGGCTTCAGCCACGAAACCCCGGGCCCAAGCGAAGCATCCGCCGGCAGGTCCACCAGATCAGCCCCATCGAGGCTGATCCTGAGATTCGCAAAGCCAGGCCGCTCCTCCGGCTCCACAAGCCTCGCCGCATCGATCATCAGCAGCACGGCGTGGTCGGAAGGCTCCGGCGCGCGCTTGGCCAGAAGATACCGCGCCCCGCCGGCGGCATAGACGCTCGGCCTGCCGCGCACCTGCGCCGCGATCTCTCCCCCCAACGGCGCAAGATCGACCCCGCCCCCGGCGGGTACGTCCACATCCCTGCGCACCACCGGACCGGCCGTGACGCCAGCCGACTGCGATGCCCCCTGCGCGCCCGCCGCGCCGTCCGAACCATCGAGCGAAACCAGCGCCAGCCAGGCGATGCGCGGATAAAACCGCGAAATGCTCTCCATCACCTGCCGCACCGCCCCGTCGGGCGCGGGCTCGGCCCCGCTAGACAGCGCGATCAGCGTGGTCAGATGCGCATCATGCTGCGCCACACGCTGCGAGATCAGCCGGTGCAAGGTCCGCCCCGTCACCTCCAGTTCGTCCGCCAGCCGCGTCCGCGACGTCTCCACCGACACGGCGACGAAGGCGACGAGGGCGGCGAGCCAGAGCGCGAGGCCGAGTAAGCGGGGATTGGAGAGGGGTGAGGTCACGTGCGGTTAATGTGGGGCCAAAAATCTGTGCCACCATAGTCGCGGACCAATCAGAAGGGAACCGAGTGCCTGTTTGACAGCAAAGCTACCTTATCAAGCGATACAGGTATGCTCTGCTAAGGTGCAGCTAGTTGGCCGCCCGGCTTCGGGCTGCATATTGCGGTAAGGTGCCGTCAGATTGGCACCGTAGAGTCCCAATTGTTGGCCAACGCCTCAACGTCTCAGAGCGCGAGGAACCTAGCGAAGGCTGAGATCGTGACGGCACTTCCGAGATCCGCAAGCATCGCGCGGAAGTGCGAAAAGTGGATACCCGGCTGCCGGCTCTGCCCGGAGAATGCTTCGCAGTCTTAACTAAACCGGTTGATCAGCGGCTCAGAGCAGCAATTGTGACTTGGCAACGGGGCTTTTCGTAACATCAGAACAGACATCGTTAAGCCGTAAAGCATACCGGGTTGGTCGCTGCAGCTTCTCGAGAACACCCTGCGCAAGCGCCCGATCGAGCCAGCGCGTAGACTGCGAACGTTCAAGATCAAACCGATCTGCAATCGCAGTGTCAGTCTGCGGCCCATGCGCCAACCAAGCAGCAAGGCCACTCAGAAAGTAGGAGTACAGCGTATTTCTGGCGTCATGCGACGCGGGCGAAGTCCGCGGAGGCGCTTCTCGCAACAGATCCAGCTGCGACGGACCATCTTCTTCACTCGAGAATAGAAACGCCCTAACACTTGGCGAAAGATCTTCCGGAACAATCGGCCGAAGACCTAGGTCGGCCAAAAGCTGGTTCCCTGCCGGGGCATCGGCACCCATCCGCACGAATGCGGGCGTCCACTGGTGCTTCTCATTCTCGACAGCACCCGACCAGGTGCCGCCCTTAATATCGCTATCGACGACAACTGCCGCCGAAGCGAGCGCATAAATGTATTTGTTTCGGTCCATCGCCTTGGAGACAGTAAAGCCGGATTCAGGATCGTAAGGGGCAATGAGTGCGAGTTTTCCCGCCAGGATGGCTTCGCGGTTCCGCTTAGACAGTACAGCTTTGGTAAGCGCGTCCACGAGGACGGCTGTGACGTTGCCTCCCGTATCAAGGGCGCCGTCCATCGCTCCGCGATCAACGCCTCGTGCGTCCCCAGAAACCACGGCGAGCCCTTCAGCCGCGCATCGCCTTCCTAATTCGGTTGCGAATTCTAGGCCTGCGTCCGACACGTTACGAGATCCAACGACGCACACTGCTTCAGTGTTCAGCAGCTCAGGATTCCCTGCAACGTACAAGATAGGCGCGGTTGCCCCCCGAAGCTTCCTCTTTAGGAGACTGGGGTACGCCTCTTCCCCACGCCCAATCACTCTTATCCCGAGCCGCGCCCACCGTTCGATTGCGAGTGCTAGCGACGTCCCGCGTGACAGCAGGGCAGTTAGGCGGGCGGTGTCCGTCACGAGCCCCTTCGGGAGTTCGCGTACGATATCGGCAGGGCGCAGTCCGAACTCGTGTAGCTGTTTCGCCAGCCGGTTATACTCGACGGTCGTGAGTGGCTTGGTCTCGGACGATTTGGCAAAACGTCCTACGAGCAACAACGTTGCCTGCGTATCCGGCGTCAGCGCTTCTAGCATGTGGCTCAATCCCCTGCTACCGATGCCGAGGCTAGCACCAGCGGGAAGACCGGGCCTGCTCCAGCCACCCGAAGCAACGCTCCTATGACGGTGAGGGACCAGCGGGAGTCGACAACGTCATCCACCAGCAGCACCGATCCTTCTTGCACCACATCGGTATCGATCGCGAATGCTCCATCCAGATTGTTCGATTGTTGCCAGCTGTTCATCATGTTTCTCTGGCGCTGCGTTTCCTTCACTTTTGCGACAGCATCGATGAATGGGATCCCTAGCCGAACGGCCAAGCGTACCGCAAAGTCGGGGACGAGAGCTTCACTCCGCAGCGACGGAACACAGGTTACCCACGTGGGAGTAGGCTGCGGGTGCCATCGCTCCTCGATCATTTCTGCGCACGCTTCGACAAGCTCGTCACTGAACCGTCCTGCCTCCTTATCGTCGTCGACACGTGTCCCCCACCCGGCGTCCCTCCAAATCGAAAGCGCACGTCCCTCTTCGCAGCGCAGCTCGAGGGGAATGTTACCAGTCCAACCATGGATTGGGAACGCTCCGGCCTCCCATCTCTTCCGTGGCTTGATTGAAACGTCGCTTCGCTTGATGAAACGGCTAGCCTCGGCAATGGCTTCGTTGCTTATCTCGGTATCGACCACTGGACGTCCAAGGCAGTTGGCGCAGCGCCCGCAATCGTCGGCTTCTGGATCATCCAAGGCCTCCCCTAAGAAGCGCATGAGGCATTCATCTGTCTTGAGATACGCCTGAACGTGACCCCATTCGTCTTGTCGTTGGCCGGTGAGCCGCTCAACCCGCAGTCGGTCCGACTGATATGGGTTCACCGTACGATACCAGCGAGCCCCCTCCTTCGCCACCAGTCCGCTGCTTGCGACCGACAGCATCTTGAGGACCTTATCGATCTGCGACCTTCGGAGATTCACCACTTTGGTGAGCTCTTGGACCGACATGCCATCATCCGCCTCGCCTAGTGCATCGAGGATTCTCTGAACCTGCCATTCGGGTGGGAAGGACTGCCCTATGAAATAGCTATTTATTTCGTCATCTTCGACTCCGCCGAGGAGCACTCCATAGGCATTCTCGATGCCGCGTCCAGCCCGGCCTACCTGCTGGTAGTAGTGCACAATTGATTGCGGCGCTTGAAAATGCACAACGAAACTCAAATCTGGTTTATCGAAACCCATCCCGAGCGCGTTGGTAGCTACTAGCGCTTTGACCTCGTTTCGAAGGAGCATGCCCTCAAGTTCTTCCCGGCTAGCGACCGGCCCGCCGTCCTCGTCCTCCCCATCGATGCCGCCATGGTAAGCGCGGGCTTCAATGCCCTGCGATTGAAGCCACTCCGTAATCCGGTTCACGTCTCGCTTTGTGAGTGCGTACACGATGCCGCTGCCGGGAAGCTGGCGAAGTGCCGCTACCAGCCAGGCGAATCTCGCGGCCCGGTCGGGTAACAGTATCGTCTGCAAGCTGAGGCTTTGTCGAGCCAACGGTCCGCGCTGCAACTGCGTGCCCTCGCCGAGCTGGGCCATGACATCGGCGACCACCCGATCGTTGGCAGTCGCTGTCGTCGCAAGTACCGCTACATTCGGTGGCAGATGAGCAAGGATGCGATCGATCCGCTGATAGTCAGGGCGAAAATCATGGCCCCAATCAGAGATACAATGCGCCTCGTCCACCACCAAAAATTGTATTCGGTGCGCTATGGGCAGGAGGCAGTTGTCAAGAAAGTCCTGGTTAGCCAGCCGCTCCGGTGACACCAATAGAAGGTCTACCTCGTCAGCACGGACGCCCGCCATGATGGCATCCCAATCGTCACGATTCGTCGTGTTGATGGTCACGGCCCGAATGCCGAGCCTTTCCGCAGCCTCAAGCTGATTGCGCATCAGAGCCAGCAATGGGGAGATGATGAGTGTGGGGCCCGCGCCAGTGTCGCGCATACTTCGGGTGGCCAGAAAATAGACCATGCTCTTGCCCCAGCCTGTCCGCTGGACCAGCAGAACGCGTTGCCGGTGGTTTGCTATGGCGTCAATCGCAGCCCACTGACCATCTTTGAACTCCGACGCAGCGCCACTGGTTGCTCTGCGCAGCAATTCACGCGCTTCGTTATACTCCACAGGTCTACCCCCCATTCTCCACTAGATTGCGAAGTACTTAGGCTAGGCGTGGAGGTGCAGTAAAGCCTTGGAGCGCTGATATTTGCGCAGGGCGCGTTTGTCCCAGCTGCTCAGCGCAACGGCAGCCTTTGGATCCCTGCTCGGTCGTCGAAATGACGGAGATGGCGCGCCTATCGGCCGTTCGATGAATTAGACCTGTCTCGGATCAGTGTTTTCATTCGTGAGGGCCAGCCCCTGGGCATGTCGCGGCTCGAACGCATTCTGCCAAGCAATGCATCATCGCGGAATGGCTTTTCCCCGTACCGTCACCCGTTCAGCGCGCCACCGGAGCGCTAACCCAATGAAATCACTACTTTCAAACCACCTAATCCCCATTCTTACACGTGGACAGGAAAATTTTCTTTTCCACCCCCCTTCGCACCTCCCGGATAATCCCCGCATCGCCCTCGCGGGAACCCGGGTCATGAACCGGATGCCAGGGGAGGGCGGCGGCGTCCGGGCCGGCGGGGGAGACGGTGCCCCTGCTGGGTGATGAGCCCCCAGGCCCGGGCCGTGCTACGGCTGACGGCGGCAACGCCGAGGCGACTGAGCGCGGCAAGAGCGCCGGCGGACGCATGGCGACGCGTCACGCATTAGCATCCCAGAGACGCAACGCCATGCGTCCGCTTTCCCGGCACAACCCGGCCTTTTGCGGCGCGGGGCCGTATTCGCACGCCTGCATTTCCCACCTCCCCTTCAACACGGCCAGCCCGGAGCCCGGGAGGCCAGACCCAAGGAGCAGCAAGCCCATGACCAGGAAACCCAAGCCGCAGCTGGCGCGCTTCGTCCCGAACATCAAGATGGCCGGCGAAGACGTCCCGCTCGAGCTGCACAACGCCTTCGCGCTCGCCTACTCCATCGCCGCCACGATGGAAGGCGCCCACCTCAAGTGCCAGCGGCGCGAGTGCCGCAGCTACAACCGCTGCCGCGCCTCGCCGACCATGGGCCGCTCCGAATTCTGCCCCATACCGCTCGGGCGCGAGGCCGAACGCCGCATGGAGGGCATGTTCCTCTTCGCGCTCCAGCTCGCCAACGACTGGCGCTGAGCGAAACAATGCCGCCGGGGCGGGCCGGCGCTTCCCATCTCCCCCGCCCCGGCCTACCATGCCTCCAGGGCAATTCCAGGAAAAGTGCGGCGCGGTTTACCGTCCGGAATTGCGCAAAAACAAAGAGATAGAGCGGTTCCGCGATTCGAGGAAAAGCGGAACCGCTCTAGGCATAGGAGGCTTCGATGACATCAAGCTTCAACGTGCAGGACGCGGCCGGCTACGAGCAGCTGATGGGCCGCTGGAGCCGGAAACTCGCACCCAAGTTCATCGACTTTGTCGGCCTTGCCGACGGCGAAAAGGTGCTCGACGTCGGCTGCGGCACCGGCAGCCTGACCTTCGCGCTGGCCAAGGCCGCAAACCCTAGGGAAATTACGGCAATCGACTTCTCGCCGGTCTTCGTCGCGGCAGCCCAGGCGCGCAACAACGACCCGCACATAAAAATCAGCCAGGCTGATGCCTGCGCCCTGCCCTTCGAGGACGCAAGCTTCGACCGCGCGCTGGCGCTGCTGGTGCTGCATTTCGTCCCCGAAGCGCCCAAGGCGATCTCCGAGATGCGCCGGGTAACGCGGCCGGGCGGCGTGGTCGCGGCAACCGTCTGGGACCATCTCGGCGGCATGCCCGGCATGCGCATGATCGTCGACACGCTTGCCGCATCGGGCGAAGCCGGCCGGCAGCTGCGCGCCCGCTACAACTTCCAGCCGATGATGCAGCCGGGCGAAATGGCGCGGGCTTTCCGCGACCAGGGTCTTTCCGACGTCGAGGAGACCCAGCTTTTGCAGCGCATGGACTACGCCGACTTCAACGACCTCTGGGCGCCCATCGGCGCGGGCGAAGGCCCGATCGGCAAATTCATCGCTACCCTCGACGCTGCCGAGAAGGCGCGCGCCGAGCTTGCGGTGCGCGACGCCTACGAAGCCGGCCGCCCCGACGGCCCCCGCTCCTTCGCCAACATCGCCTGGGCGGTGCGTGGCATTGCGTGAGGCGCGGTTAGAGCAGCCCCTCCTCGGAGAGCACCGCGCAGGCGTCGCCATACCACCTCGCCGCGCGGTCGAGATGGTCGTCATAGGCGCGCATGCCCCAGGCCGAGTGCCGTGACGGGTAGACCCCGCCGGCATTGTAGGCCGCCGCCACCAGCATCGGGTCGTCACCGGTGGTCGACCAGCGCATCCTGATCTCGCCGGCGCCGATCTCGATCGACGTCTCCGCGTCGTAGAGCGGATGGCTGGCCGGCGCGGGATTGGGCCTGGTGCGGATCGCCGGAGCCACCTCGAAGGCGTCGTAGCGGTCGAGCCCGTAGCGCGTGCCGTGGCGCTTCAGCATGTCGCGCACCGTGGTTGCCAGGCACTGCATCGGCCCGGCCGAATAGCTGCCCCTGAAGGTCGGCGAGACGTCCGTGTTTTCGACGTGGCCCTCCCAGCGGAACGTCTTCGGCCCGGTGAAGCCGTCGTCGCGGGCAAATGCCGCTTCGGTGGCGATCGTCATCATGACCAGCGCCGGATTGACCCCGTGCCGCGCCGCCGCCGCGAGGATGCGCGGGCCGTAGAGGCGATACATCGCCCGGCATGTCTCCGGCTCGCCCTCGGTGCGCCACGGCCCGTTTCCGAGATCCTCCGTGTAGACACCGCGCTCGTCATAGCGCCAGCGCCTGCCGCCGAAGCGCCTGCGCCAGCCGGCCGAAGCTGGCAGCAGGCCGTCATAGCGGGCGCTCGCCAGCATCGTCACGCCCCCCGGCACCAGCCGCCTGCCGCCCACCGCGAGGTCGATGAGCAGCTTCGTCGGATCGCGCAGCACGGCCGGCGGGTTCGCCTGGTTCTGCATCCACTTGTGCGTGATCCGCGTCTCGCCCGTGTACGTCTCGAAATGGATCATCGCCGTGCCGCTGACGCGGGCGATCTTCTGCCCGGCGCTCACACGGTCGCCCACCCGCCAGCCGTAGCGCCGCGGCGAGTCGGCCTTCACCTCGCCGTAGTTGACCACCAGGTCGCCATGATCGACCAGCAGCGCATAGGTCTCCTCGCGCGTCGTGGGCCTCGTGTAAAACCGGAAGAACGCGACGATCTCCCCGTCCGCCATGCTCACGACCTCCTCGCCTTCCGAACAGAACAGGTCGACGCCGACGTGATAGCGGCTGCCGCCCAGGCGGTCGGCGAGGAAAAGGCGCGAGGCGCCTCCGACGATCTGGCCGCCGCTCGTCTTGTGCGAAACCACCAGTGCCAGCGCCTGGCTCGTGATCACCGGCCAGAACAGCCCGGCCACCGATCCCGGAAGCGCCGCGAACGGCACCCTCGTCTGGACGGGCGTCGATGCCGTGCCACCTGGCGCCGTCTCGACCGGCTCGTCGCTCCCCGACGCCGGCTCCTCGCCATCGCCTTCGAAAGGTTCCCACTCGGGCGGGAAGGTGACGACGACGGAATAGCGGCCGCCTCCCTCGTCGACGATTTGGGTATTCGCCCCGTCGTCGCGGTAGAGCTTTGAGTGATACTTCGCTTGCTCCAGAGTCAGGTCACTGATGATGACGTTTTGCGGCATGGCACGCTTCCCTTGGTCTAGGGCATCGGAACCGAATTTGGCGGACATGGATCCGCGGCCAGATACCGATTGCTACATTCGAGCAATTTGGCGCGGACGGTTGTGTATTTCGGCAAACGGATGATGTTCTGGATCGACTCGTCTTTCCGCGACAGCGTCGAATAGAGATAGCTGCGTCGCTTGACGTCGATCTCGGCGTCTGGACCGTTCGGGTACAGAAACGCGACGATGCTATCGAACTCCGGCCCGGAACCCGTTAGGCCGTTGATAACGACGTAGTCCCGTTCCGCCGCAGCCGCGATCGCCTGCTCGCCCACGGTCTGCCGAACCTCCACGAGGCCGTCGGTGAACGTGCCCGCCTTGTAGTAGTCCTGCAGGTCGATCCACGCCATCATCAGCGGATAGTCGTCCGCCGACAGCCTGAGCCGGTTCAGGATGCGGGTCGCCACCCTGGCGCGGCTGGCGCGCATCTGGCTCTGGATGATCTGGATCGTGCGGTCGATGAGGATGTCCTTCTCGTAGGACGCCCTCACGCCGGAAAGTCCGGCGGCGGTCGCGGTCAGGATGTCCTTGGTGCCGACCGGCGATATCTGCGAGGCGACCGAGGTAAGGGCGATGTTGGCGACGGTCGAGCCGAAGCCGATCGCCTGCATCTCGCGGGTCAGCGCCGCTTCGTAGACGCCGTAATTGACGTCCATCGCATAGATCTGGGCGAGCACGTATTCGTTGCGGAAGGTACGGCGCGGTCCTTCGCCCTGCGCGAGATAGGCGTTCATCTTCGGGAGCGGAAAGTGCTTGCGCACGAAATCGAGCTGAGCGCTCTCCCTGAAGACACGCTCCGGGCCGCCGCTGAGCGACGGCGTGCAGGCGACCGTCGCCGCCACGAATGCCAGCAGGCAGGCGAGCCTCACCGTCCCGCGAAAGACGTTCTCCAGCGCATGCGCCATCACGTCCACCCCAGCGTGTCAGGCCGGAGTTAGACACATCCTTTGATTGTATTCAATTAAATTATGCAACTTATGCGGGATTTCCTCCCTGGAACCTCCCGCAGCACGGGCGGCAGCGGGCCGAAGGTGATCCTGCGGCCACGCCTCCGCCGATCGAGGCGACGATCAGCCGACGTCGAGAACGATCTTGCCGATGTGCTCGCCCTCTTCCATGCGCTCGTGCGCGCGCCAGGCTTCCTTGAGCGGGAAGATCATGTCCATCACCGGCGCCAACCGGCGCACGGCGAGCAGCGGCCACACCTGCGCTTCGAGTGCCGCCGCGATCTGGCCCTTGAACTCGGTGGTGCGCGGCCTGAGCGTCGAGCCGGTGTGGGTCAGCCGCTTGACCATCAGCTTGGAGAAATCAGCGCTTGCAACCGCCCCGCCCTGGGTCGCGATCTGGACGATGCGGCCGTCGACCGCCGCGGCGCTGTAGTTGCGCCCGACATACTCGCCGCCCACCATGTCGAGGATGACATCGGCGCCCTTGCCGCCGGTCGCGTCCTTCACGGCCTCGACGAAGTCCTCGTTTCTGTAGTTGATCGCACGGTCGGCCCCGAGCCGCAGGCAGGCTGCGCATTTTTCATCCGAGCCGGCGGTTGCAATGACATAGGCCCCGAACGCCGAGGCGAGTTGGATCGCGGTCGTGCCGATGCCCGACGAACCGCCATGCACCAGGAGCGTCTCGCCTGCCTTCAGCGCGCCGCGTTCGAACACGTTGTGCCAGACGGTGAAGAAGGTCTCGGGCAGCGCCGCAGCTTCGGTGTAGGTGAACCCTGCCGGCAGCGGCAGGGCGTTGGTCTCGTGCACCCTGGCGTATTCGGCATAGCCGCCGCCCGGCGTCAGCGCGCAGACCGCATCGCCGATTCGCCAGAGCTTTGCGCCTGCGCCGAGCGCTGCCACCTCGCCCGAAACCTCGAGCCCCGGCAGGTCGGAAGCGCCCGGCGGTGGCGGATAGGCGCCCTTGCGCTGCAGCACGTCCGGCCGGTTCACGCCCGCCGCATGCACCCGGATGAGGATCTCGCCCTCGCCCGGTTCCGGCAGGTCGCGTTTCTCTGCCTTCAGCACCCTCGGACCGCCGGGCTTGGTGATCGCCACCGCAAGCATCTTCTCCGGCAGATTGGCAATGTTGGCCATGTCGTGTTGTTCTCCGTTCCGTCCCGGCGCGAGCCGGTGTTTGCATGTCCTTGCCCGCACTATGTATTCTGATTGCCAAATCAGGCAAACGGCTGTCCCGTGGATGGAGGCAACAGATGGCGCTATTCGACGACGAACCCAAGAAAAAGCCGCGGGCCCACGAGATCGGCCAGGACCTCTCGCTCCTGTCCGTGGGCGAACTCAACGAGCGCATCGGCCTGCTCAAGGCCGAGATCACGCGCCTGGAGGCAGAGGTCGCGGCCAAGGGGGCGACGAAATCGGCAGCCGAGGCGTTGTTCAAGCGCGGCTGACAACGCCGCCGAAAAGCCCCAAATGGGCTGTCATCACGATCCAGCAATGATTCTCGGTGGGACAGATCGATGCTTGCAGCCTACAGGCCGATTCTTTCGCTGCTTCGCGGCACCGCATTCCTGCTCGCCGCGTCCGGCCTGCACGGCCTGCTGCTCCCGCTCCGCGGCCAGGAAGAGGGTTTTTCCACCGCCGCGCTTGGCCTGATGGGCACGGCCTGGGCCGGCGGCTTCGTCGCCGGCTGCTTCTTTGCCCCACGCGTGGTCCGGCGCGCAGGCCATGTCCGCGCCTTCGGCACCTTCGCCGCGTCGGCGGCGATCGTGGCGCTGCTCACCGGCCTGATCGTCAACGAATTCGTCTGGATCCTGCTCCGCGCATTCACCGGCTTCGTGATGGCCGGCGCCTTCATGGTCATCGAGAGCTGGCTGAACGAGCGCGCCACCAACGAGAACCGCGGCACGGTCTTCGGGCTCTACATGATGGTGACCTACGCCTCCATCATGGCCGGCCAGATGATGGTGGCGGGAGGCGACGTCACCAGCGCCTCCTTGTTCATGGTGACCGGCATCCTGTTCTGCCTGTCGCTCATCCCGACGGCCGTTTCCAGTGCTGCGCACCCCAAGCCGTTGCGGGACGTTTCGCTCGACATCAAGGGCCTCTATGCCAACTCCCCGGTGGCCTCGGTTGCCGTTTTCCTGATCGGTGTCGCCAATGGCGACTGGGGCACGCTCGGCGCCGTCTACGGCGCGCGCATCGGCATTTCGACGCCCGAGATCGCGCTGATGATGAGCCTTGTCGTGGTGGCCGGCGCGGCACTTCAGATTCCGATCGGCAAGATCTCCGACCGCACTGACCGCCGCTACGTGCTGATCGGCGCATCGCTCGCCTCCGCGATTGCCGCGGTACTGATCTTCTTCGTGGCGCCGCGGTCCGGCACCTTCGTCATCGCCATGACGGCAAGCTACGGCGCCTTCGCCTACACTCTCTATTCTCTGGCCGTGGCGCATGCCAACGACCACGCCAAGCCCGAGGATTTCGTCAAGGTCTCCGGCGGGCTGCTGCTGCTCTACGGTTTCGGCACCATGGTCGGTCCGCTGCTCGGCGCCGGACTCATGGACTACATGCGCCCGGAAGCGCTGTTCCTTGCCACCGCGGCGGCGCACTTCGCCCTGGCCGGCTACACCGCGCTGCGCATCAGGCGCCGTGCACCGGTACCGATCGAGGATCGCGAGGCCTTCAAGACCCTGCCGGCAGACCGCACGGCGACGCCGGAATCGCTGCACCTCGATCCCCGGCAAAAGCCGGAACCGGACGCATAACAGAGGGAATCGACGGATTCCGAACGATTTTGGGGCGGCAAAGCCAATTTGCCACGGCAGGTCCACTAGTCACGGGGCTTGCGGCGCTTTATGGGCAATTGGCGCGCTTGAACGGGTTGGCGGCGAGATTTCGGGGACTGAATGACGAAGCTTATGTCGTCCGACGCGGACGACCGAATTCCGACCGCCGGACGCGCGCCCATCAACGATCTTGCTGCCGAGAAGGTGCTGGTGCGCCGGCTCGCATCGCATTGCCAGCGCTATCGCGACCCAGACGACCGCCGCGCCGCCTTCGAGCTGGCCGTTACCCTGGTTCCATTCCTGGTGATGTTGGCGGTTCTGGTCTGGCTTGCCGCCTATGCCGAGCCACTGCTCGGCAATTGGCGCTGGGTCCTGTTGGGGCTGCTGGCGCCGGTCTGCGCGGCGTTCCTGGTGAGGCTGTTTGCAATCCAGCACGATTGTGGCCACGGCTCCTTCACCAGCTCGCGGTCGGCGAACCGCCTGATCGGCCGCCTGCTGAGCGTGTTCACCTTCACCCCCTATACGCTCTGGCAGAAGGCACACGCCGTGCACCACGGCTCGTCGGGCAACCTCGACAAGCGCGGCATCGGCGACATCGATACGCGAACGGTCGCCGAATATGAGGCGATGACCGCGGGCCAGCAGCTGATGTACCGCATCTATCGCAATCCGGTTGCGCTGATCGCGATCGGCGTGCCGATCTATTTCCTCGTCATGCACCGACTGCCCTACAATGACGCTATACCCCGCGCCGAGGCGTGGCGGAGTGCCGGCGGCCTCAATCTGGCGCTGCTTGCCTTCTATGGCGGGCTCGTCTTTCTGGCCGGCTGGGCTGTGATGCTGGCGATCCTGCCCGTCGTCGTGATGGGCGCGTGGGTCGGCGGCTGGCTGTTCTACGTCCAGCACCAGTTCGAGGCGACCCGATGGGATGCCGGCGAGGCGTGGGACCTGCATGTGGCGGCATTCGGCGGCAGTTCCTGGTACGACTTGCCCGCTGTGGCCCAGTGGATCACCGGATCGATCGGCCTGCACCACATCCATCACCTGTGCAGCCGGGTTCCGTTCTACCGGCTGCAAGCCTGCTTCGATGGCAGCGCGGAACTTCGTGCCGCCAGCCAGGACGTGAGGCTGACCTTCTGGAAGAGCCTGGCCTGCGTGAACCTGGCCCTGTGGGACGAGAAGCAGCGGCGGCTCGTCACCTTCGGGGAAATGCGCATGCAGAGTGCCTTGCAGCCAGCGGAATAGTCCGGGGACGCGCACATACTGCGAGGAAGACCAGCCACATCGGCAGAGTTGCGCCTTCCTGCGCAAGGGCTCCGCGCCCCACAAAGTTTGCCCGGACTTCGCCACGCGATTGAGCTTTCCCGCATGTTGCGGCACAAAGAAGCCATGACAGCTGAAGACTCCTTCCTGGCCATAGCCGACGCCAACCGGCGCCATCTTCTGGAAGAGTTGCGCCGCGGCCCCAAGACGGTCGGCGAGCTTGCAGCCGGACTGCCGGTGTCGCGGCCGGCCGTCTCGCAGCATCTGAAGGTGCTGCTTGACGCAGGCCTGGTCAGCGCCCGCGCGGAAGGCACAAGAAGGGTCTATGCGGTGAGCACGAACGGCTTCCGCAAGCTCAACATCTGGCTGGATCAATTCTGGGAGAATTAAACGCCGGCTGGAGTTCCCAACTCGGCACACCGGTCACCGAAGCCCGGCGGCAGTAGGACCGCCGCCGGCAAGCAGGTCCGTGTCATCGTTGCGCGGACCTTGTGGAGAAATACCATGTGCGAAGTCAGTGTTGCGTGGGCTTCGCCTTCAGTTTCTCAATCTCGTCCTTGAGCGCCAGCTTGCGACGCTTCAGCGCAAGGATCTCCAGATCGTCGATCGACGGATGGTTCATCGCCTCGTCGAGTTGACGTTCTACGTCGCCATGCTTCCGCTGAAGCTCTTCAAGATGGGATGCAAGAGACATGATTGGCTCTCCCTTTCATCGGTTCCCTTGATTGCGCCGCACGAGAACGTGCCCACCGCAGACATCGCTCTGTGACGGAACCATGACAGTCTGCCACCCCCCGTCGGTATTGTCGAATAAAGTGTGGTAGCATTTCCTGACAGCGCGAAATGTGGTAAGGGCATCGCGCCGGTGACAAGGAGTCGCCGACCCCGCCTTCGGAGCGCCCCGGGTGCGCCAGTGAGTTTGCAGACGGTAGACATGTCGGAACAGGAACAGGCCGAGATTCGTCTCGAGTTTGCACGCTTGAAACAAGATCACGCCGATTTTGATGCTGCGATAAACGCGATGATCGCCATGGGATGCGATCCGCTCCAGATCCAGCGGATGAAGAAGAAGAAGCTGGTCCTCAAGGACAAGATCGCGCAGATCGAAGACCGGATCATCCCCGACATCATCGCCTGAGAATAGGCGTCGCCGCGGCGCGGCTTTTGTTGCGGTCCGGCTCCAATTCCGCTAAGCGCAGCCTGTCAAACAGGGGTGCCGCGCGTGAGCAAGGACAAGGTCGACGTCGCCATCATCATGGGCAGCCAGTCCGACTGGGCGACCATGCGCCATGCGGCCGAACTGCTCGAGGTCCTGGGCATCTCGCATGAGGCGCGCATCGTCTCCGCCCACCGCACCCCGGACCGGCTCTATGAATTCGCCAAGGGCGCAAAGGCCGCTGGCTTCCGCGTCATCATCGCGGGTGCGGGCGGCGCTGCCCATCTGCCGGGCATGACGGCAGCCATGACATCGCTGCCGGTATTCGGCGTTCCGGTCGAATCGAAGGCGCTGTCGGGGCAGGATTCGCTGCTGTCGATCGTGCAGATGCCGGCCGGCATTCCGGTGGGTACACTGGCCATCGGCAAGGCGGGTGCGGCCAATGCCGCGCTGCTCGCCGCAGCCGTGCTGGCGCTTTCCGACGATGCCCTCGCAGCCCGCCTCGACGACTGGCGCGCAACCCAGACCGCACGGGTCGCCGAACAGCCGACGGACGAAGCGTGAGCGCCCCCCTTTCGCCCGGCTCGACCATCGGCATCATCGGCGGCGGCCAGCTCGGCCGGATGCTGGCGATGACGGGTGCCCGCCTGGGTTACCGGATCGTCGTGCTCGAGCCGCAAGCCGACTGCCCGGCGGCGCAGGTCGCCAACCGCCAGATCATTGCCGCCTATGACGACCCTGCAGCGCTCGACGAATTGGCACGCGCCTGCGACGTCGTGACCTACGAATTCGAGAATGTCCCTGTTGTCGCGGCCCAGCACCTGGCCAAGTCGGTGCCGGTCTATCCGCCGGCACATGCACTCGAGGTCTCGCAGGACCGGCTGGTAGAGAAGACCTTTCTCAACGGCATCGGAATACAGACAGCCGCGTTCAGGGCGGTCGAGAACGACCAGGACCTCGCCGCCGGCCTCGGCGCGTTCGGCGGCAGCGGCATCCTGAAGACCTGCCGCATGGGCTATGACGGCAAGGGACAGCTGGTCTTCCGCAACATGACGACCGGCGGCTTCGACGGCACCTGCGCATCGCTCGGCAACGTGCCGCTGATCCTCGAATCCTTCGTCGCCTTCGAGCGCGAGATGTCGGTGATCGCCGCGCGCGGCACCAACGGCAGCATCTCCGTCTACGACCCTGCCGAGAACGTTCATCGCGACGGCATACTGCACACCTCGACGGTCCCAGCCGCGATCGGCGAGCAGACGGCGGAAGCCGCCCGCCAGGCGGCCCACAAGATCCTGTCGGCGCTCGACTATGTCGGCGTGATCGGCATCGAGTTCTTCGTGCTGGCCGACGGCTCGCTGCTGGCCAACGAGATGGCGCCCCGCGTGCACAACTCCGGACACTGGACGGAGGCGGCCTGCGTGATCTCGCAGTTCGAGCAGCACATGCGGGCCGTGGCCGGCCTCCCCCTCGGCGACGCCAACCGGCATTCCGACTGCGTGATGCAGAACCTCATCGGCGACGACGTCGACCAGGTCCCTGCCCTGCTCAGCGAACCGGATGTCGCCGTGCACCTCTACGGCAAGGCCGAGGCGCGTCCCGGCCGCAAGATGGGCCATTTCACGCGGCTTCTGCCGCGCCGCTGATGGCACTTCCAGGCACCGTTCACGAAACTGTGCCGGAATGCCAAGCCTGCGGTTGACTGGCCGGGACTCCTCGTCTATGAGCCAGACACACAAATTTGGGCGCGCTGTTTGGCGCGCTTTTGTTTCGGCCCGGACGATGGGCCCCATCTGACGGGTTAGTGACATGAAGATCAAGAATTCGCTCAAGGCGCTCAAGGGCCGCCATCGTGACTGCCAGCTGGTTCGTCGCAAGGGCCGCATCTACATCATCAACAAGAGCGCGCCTCGCTACAAGGCCCGCCAGGGCTGACGCGGGCCCGGCCGCTCGCGGCCGGAGCATCACGCCAATTTCAGTTTGACGTTCCCATGCGGGGGTCTAGAATTTCCGCATGCGGAACGTTTTTGCCTTTTGCGCCCTTGCTCTCCTAACGGCCTCCCTGCCCCCCGCGGCATCGGCCGAAGAGCCCGGCACGCCGGTCGTGGCCAAGGCCGAGAACCCGCTCGACACGCTGTTCTCCGAACTCAAGCGCGAACGCAATGAAAAGGCCGCCGAACGAATCGCGAGCCGTATCTGGGACACGTGGAACCGCTCGGGCAGCGCTTCCGTCGACCTGATGATGCTGTGGTCGCAGCAGGCGATCGAAGGCAAGAAATACGACGTCGCGCTCGATTTCCTCGACCAGGTAGTCACCCTGCAGCCGGACTATGCCGAGGGCTGGAACCGGCGCGCCACTGTGCATTTCATGATGCAGAACTACCGCAAGTCGATGGCCGACATTGAGCACACGCTCGAACTCGAGCCGCGCCACTTCGGCGCCCTGTCGGGCATGGCCCAGATCATGGCCGCGTCGGGGCGCGACGAGCTGGCGCTGCAGGCGTGGCAGCGCGTCCTCGACATTTATCCTATGCTGCGCAACGCCCAGAACGAGGTGTCGCGCCTTTCCGAGGAACTTGCCGGCGAAGGCATTTGATCGCCCGCGCCGGGCAGGCTACGTATCCGGGAAAGAAGCCGGACGCCCTCGAATTCCCCGGATGACCCTCACCGCTGCCGCCATCCTCCCGCTTGCGCTGTTGCTGTGCCTCGCAGGCTTCACCCGTGCCGCGACATGGCTGATCGAGCGGCGCAACCCGCCGGTCGGCAGCTTTGCCCGCGTCGGCGGCGCCGACATCCACTATGTCCACGTCCCCGCCGGTGCCGACGCCGACCTGCCTCCCATCGTCTTCATCCATGGCGCCAGCGCCAATTTGAAGGACCAGATGCTGCCGCTCGGGTCGCTGCTTGAAGGCCGCGCCGAGATGCTGTTCCTCGATCGCCCCGGCCACGGCTGGTCGGGCCGCGGACCCGGCAACAACGAGACGCAGGAAGGACAGGCCGCGACGATCGCAGCGCTGATGGATCACCTCGGCATCGAGGAGGCGATCATCGTCGGTCATTCCTTCGGCGGCTCGATTGCGGCGACCTTTGCCCTGGAGCATCCGGAGAAGACGCGCGGGCTGCTGTTCCTCGCGCCGGCGACGCATCCATGGCCGGGCGGCAACACCTCCTGGTACTACAGCATCAGCGCCCTGCCGGTGATCGGTCCGCTCTTCGTGGCAACGCTTTCCAGCCCGGCCGGATTGCTGCGCATCGAGGCGGCGACCACATGCGTGTTCTCCCCCAACAAGGTGCCGGACGGCTATGTCGCGCGTGCGGCTATCCCATTGGTGTTGAGGCCCAAGGCATTCCGCGCCAACGCGGTGGATGTGGAGGGTCTCTATCGCCACGTCGCCAAGGCTGCGCCGCGTTATGGCTCGATCGCAGCACCAACCGTGGTCATCTCGGGCGACGAGGACACCGTCGTCTATGAGGAGATCCACTCGGTGGGCCTCGCCCGCGACATCAAGGGCTCCGAACTCGTCTGGGTGACGAACCTGGGGCACAAGCCCGACTGGATCGCACCGGATCTCGTCGTCGCTGCAATTGAGAAACTCGCCGGCAAAGACCGCGACCTGACAGCCGCCGCCCGCATGGTAGAGGCGCGTATCGCCGGGGACGTGCATGCCCCCGGATGCGTGAATGAGAAGGCGAGTTAGGGGAGTAGGGGAGTAGGGGAGTAGGGGAGTAGGGGAGTAGGG
>VFQM010001417.1_pt1 | contig 21045 bp, 20 predicted proteins | sample 3512391 | NCBI WGS metagenome assembly VFQM01 (sample SAMN10412369, study PRJNA504923) | tailings metagenome | isolation source: Replicate 1 from Balatoc abandoned mine | place: Philippines | reverse complement strand
CGCCGCAATCAACTGCGGCTCGGATCAGCATTCTATCTATTTACGGATACGTTCTAAGGCGAGGCGGCAAGGCCTCCTGGCCGACGAAGCGCAGGGCGAAGGCGGGCATGGCGGTGGTCAGCGGCAGGGGGGCGGTCAATGTACCGCCACGGCCGCCGCCAAGGCAGTCGGGCGCTCATCTTGCGAGGGTGGCGCCCGCCGGGAACCCGCATGGATACTGGGTTTCAGGCGAAAGCGCACCAATCTGCACGAAAAGTACGACTACCCCCTGGTAGAACACGGCCGCCGCGCTCAACAGGGGTGAGGGCTGCGACGCGGCGAGCGCGGGCAGCAGCAACAGCAGCCCGCCATACAGCGCCAGCAGCAAGACACCAGTGCGCCGACGCACGCCATAGTCCTGGTGCGCGGCCGGCGCCAGGTGTTCGAGCTTCAGTGCCCAGCGCCCCACCAGGCCGCCCAGAACGATGGCGCCAATCTGCCCGGCGGCAGTCGGCACCGCCAGCATGAGCAGCGCGGCGGCTATAGCGATGCCGGCTCGCAGTCGGTCCGGGCACAAGGACTTGGCCATGCCCCACACGGCCTGTGCCACCACCGCCACTGCGACCACCTTCAGCCCGTGAACCGCTCCCGACGAGGCGAGTCCCGACCATTCGGCCACGCCGTAGGCAAAGAGGATCAGCGCGATGGCCGAGGGCAGGGTGAATCCCAGCCAGGCCGCCAGCGCCCCAGCCAACCAGCACGACGCAGACCCAGCGCCATGCCCACCTGGCTGCTCGCAGGCCCGGAAAGGAACTGACACAGGGCGACCAGGTCGCTGTAGCTCTTGTCGTCCAGCCATCGACGGCGTTCGACGAACTCGGTGCGGAAGTACCCGAGGTGGGCGACCGGCCCGCCAAAAGAGGTCAGGCCCAGTCGAAGGAAGGCCAGCAGCACTTCGACTGCCGAACCGCGTCTTGGGCGATCAGCGCTTCGGGCGTCGTCGTCCGGGTGTTGCTGGGGCATGGGCCTCGTCCTCGGGTAGCGCCTCTCCGACCAATTCCGCCAGGCGCGGGCGCAGCGCGTCCAGCGCCGCGTGGCCTCGCTTCGTCGCCACGTAGTACTTGCGTGTCTTGCCGGCCACCACTTCCGACTCGCTCAGGAGCAGGCCGTCCCGCTCCAGGCGATGCAGCAGCGGATAGAGCGTGCCCGGGCTGAGTTGGTAGCCGTGTCGGGCCAGTTCCTCGGCCATGCCAGCGCCATAGACCCGCTCCGATACTGCGTGGTGAAGGACGTGGACTCTGACGAAGGCCAGAAGTATGTCGCGAACGGTATCGGTCATCGTTATCGAACTCCGATAATAGCGCCAACGTGCCACCCAGATCGGAATCCTCCATGCGCCCGTCGTCCTCGCATGACGCTCGTCCGCCAGGTCACCCTTGCCGCGTGCCATCTGGGTGCTCGGCTTTGTCAGCCTGCTGATGGACATCTCCTCGGAACTGATCCATAGCCTCTTGCCGCTGTTTCTCGTGGGAACGCTGGGCATCAGCGTGCTGGTTGTCGGACTCATCGAAGGCGTGGCCGAAGCCACTTCCTTGATCGTCAAGGTCGTCTCGGGCGTGCTGAGCGACTACTTCCGGCGCCGCAAGCTGTTGGCCGTGGTCGGCTATGCGCTTGGCGCGGTGACGAAGCCGGCATTCGCGCTCGCGCAGGGAGCGGGGGTCATCGTGGCCGCGCGCTTCGTCGATCGCATCGGCAAGGGCATTCGCGGTGCGCCGCGCGATGCGCTGGTGGCCGACCTGGTTGGCGCCGATCAACGCGGGGCAGCGTACGGCTTGCGCCAATCGCTGGACACGGTGGGCGCAGTTGTCGGGCCGCTGCTCGCGACCGCACTGATGGTGCTGCTTCTCGGCGATTTCCGGGCGGTGTTCTGGGTGGCCGTCGTTCCGGCGGTATTGGCGGTCGTGCTGCTGCTCCTGGGCGTGAGCGAGCCGGAGCCCAGGACCACCGCCCATCCTGCCAACCCGATCCGTCGCGAGGCACTCCGGCGGCTCGGCGCGCCCTTTTGGCGGGTCGTCGCCGTCGGCGCCGTGTTCACGCTGGCCCGGTTCAGCGAGGCCTTCCTGGTGCTGCGTGCCGAGCAACTGGGCGTGGTCACGTCGTTCGTGCCCTTGGTGATGGTGGTGATGAACCTCGTGTATGCGCTCAGTGCCTACCCCTTTGGCAAGCTGGCCGATTCGACGAGCCACACCAGGCTGCTCGCGTGGGGTTTGCTGACATTGGTGCTGTCCGACGTCGCACTGGCCTTTGCGCCCGGTTGGCCGGGGCTCTTGCTCGGCGTCGGCTTGTGGGGCCTGCACATGGGCATCACCCAAGGCTTGCTTGCGGCGATGGTGGCCGACGCAGCCCCGGAAGATCTGCGGGGGACTGCCTTCGGGCTGTTCAATCTGGTGGGCGGCGTGGCCATGCTGATGGCCAGCGCCATCGCCGGGCTGCTGTGGGATCGACTGGGCTCCCAGGCGACATTTCTGGCCGGTGCCGGGTTCGCCGCGACGGCCCTCGTGGCGCTGGCGGCCAGCCGTGCTCATGCGCGTCGCGAACGAGGTGCTCGTTGCTCGCAATAATCGGGCTGCTTCTGACCTGTCCGCGCTCCCGCGCCGGCGGTCGGTCGAGGCGCCGCATCCGCGCCAGAGCTGAGATCCATTGACCTGAACCACAGTCGAGTCGCGTCGGGCGCACGCCGAAGCGTCGACGCAAGGAGCTTGATGTGGCATTGACCCAGATCCTCGGCCTGACGCTGATTCCAGTCGGCGCCACCTTGCTCGGTGGAGCCATCGCCACTTTCAAGGTCCCAAGCGCAAGGGCGCGGAGCTTGTTGCAGCACTTCGCTGCCGGAGTGGTCATGGCGGTCGTGGCCGGCGAACTTTTGCCGGAGATGACCCGCGAACATCGTCCGCTTGGCGTGCTGATCGGTTTTGCCCTCGGGGTTGGACTGATGCTCGGCGTCAAGGCGATGGCGGAGCGAATCGAAGGTCGCGGCGACCAGGGTGGAAGCAGCAGTTTCGGCCTGCTTGTCACCGTCGGCATCGATGTCCTTCTTGACGGCGTTCTGATCGGCGTCGGCTTCGCGGCAGGCGAGCACGTCGGGACGCTGCTGATCGTCGCGCTGACGCTGGAGTTGCTGTTTCTGGGCGTTTCGGTGGCAGCGAGCCTGGGTGAGGCCAAGGTGTCGCGAACTCGAACCCTGCTGACCGTGGCCGGGCTGAGTGCGCTGGTGATCGTTGGCGCTGGGCTCGGCGGCTCGTTGCTCGCCGGTCTGTCGGGGCTCGCGCTGGAGATCGTGCTCTCGTTCGGTGCCGCGGCGCTGATGTACCTGGTGGTCGAAGAACTGCTCACCGAGGCGCATGAGGTCCAGGAGACGCCGCTGATCACCGCTTCGTTCTTTGCCGGCTTCGTCGCCCTGTATCTGCTGGAACTCATGGCCTGAGCCACCCGCCAGTGACCTTCCCACCTCCTCGAAGGAACATCACATCGGGGAATCAACCCGTGCGTCCAGCGACGATCACGACCGGAGCCACTCGAGCATTTCCGGGCCGAGAAGCTGAGCGTTCAGTTCCTCGTCCGACAGTTCGACGAAGCCGTCCAGGTCGCGCACGATCACGACACCGGTGTTCTTGAAACGCTTGGCGATCGTGCGCAGGAATGCGAAATCGACGTCGTGTTCGCAGGCACCCATGAAGAGAAAGTAGACCTGATCGCCGCGCTTCTCTGATTCCTCCAGCACCTGGATCGTCCGTTCGTGGTCGGTGAGGTCGTTCTCGCCGTCGGTCACGAAGATCACCACGCAACGCTGCTTGATGCGACTGCTCGGCTGCTTCGGGCGGGCGAAGAAACGGCTGAGGAATCCGCCCTCGCTCCGGGGAGCGCCTGGCAGCCAGCCGAAGTGCTGGAGGTTGCGTTCGAGCACATGGCTGTAGGTCGTGCCGCCTTTCCAACCGGGAACCCTGTCGATCACGTTGCGGACGATGTAGTCCTCGCAGTCATCCGGCGTCACGGTGCCGACATGGTGGACATGGTCCCTGCCGTTGCTGAAAGTGAAGACATCCATCTTCCCGTCGGGATCGAGCACCATGCCGTACGGCACCAGCCGCGAGATGAGCCGGCTCGTCGTGCCTTCTTCGTGTTCGTGTTCGAACGAGCCCGACACGTCCATATCGAAGATGAGCTCGGCCTTGATGTCAGGCGCGACGCCGGCCTTGTCGAGAGACAGACGCAGTGTCTCGGCCGACTTCTTCAGGTTGAGTTGCAATGTCATGACAGATGGGCCTTCAGGGGTTGAGTTGCCGCAGGATGTTCCGAAGCTGGTGGGCAAGTTCGCCGGCCTCGGTGGGGGTGAGCTTGCGCCGGCCGTCGCGCAGTGTGTTCAGCGCAGCGATGCTTCCGAGCCAGCCCGGAACCATGACCAGCGCCACATCCTGGATGGCCCCGATGAGGCGCAACGGGTGCTCGATCTGCACTTGACGCATGGGCGTGCTGCCGCGTATCTGGGCCACCGTTTGCGTCAGGCTCATGCCGCGTTCGAGCAGGCGTTGCGAGAGATCGTTCCGCGTGTCGCGCAGCTGGGCTGACAGGAACTGCGCGGCGAGCGCCGCGGCTTCGAGTTTGTCCCCCGTCTCGTCGATCCGCCTCGAATGGTCCGCGAGCGTTTCCTTCAGCGACAGCAGGGGCTCGAGTGCGTCGCTCATCAGCCCGACCAGCTGATCGAGTTCGACGCGGGCGGCATCGAGCTCCGCGAGCGTATCGATCTTCCGGTTCGCCCTTCTGAAGTACTGCCCCAGCGTTCCGAGCGTCCCGCCGGCATCGCAAAGGGTCTCGATGTCGATCGAAGCCAGGATCTCGCCCATGCGGTCGATGTTCCTGGTTGCCCTGTCGAGCACCTCGGCGCGCGCCAGCTCCAGCGTGCGCGACACCAGGTCGCTGTGGTCCTGCTGCAGGCGGTGCCCCCACAACACGGCCTGGCGACTGCCGCTGCGCTCGGGCACGAAACCCTGGACGAGTCGCAGCGCCTGCTCCAGCACCGATGCCTTGGCCAGCGGCGAGAGCTTACGCAAGTCCGTCAGTTCGACCGCGATCCGCTTGCGCTCGACACCGGGAATGGTTGTCGGCCTTGGCGGCACCGGCGTTCGGGGTGGCGGCGTCACCGTGACCCCGAGTGGCGCCGAATCCGATGAGAGCTCGCTCGATTCCGCGACCCGCGTCTTGCGAGACGGTGGGCTGACGACCGTCGGACCCAGCCGGCCTCGTTCACGCGCGGTTTTCATGCGGCTGGGTCTGTCCTGCAGCGGCGCCTCAGGAAAAGTGCGCAATGACGTCGTTGAAATTGCCGTTGAAGCCGCGGCCCACCGGGGCGTACTCCCAGCCGCTGTCGCCCAGCAGCACGCTGCCGAGTTGGACGACATTGAATTCCTTGAACTCGTCCGAGAGCTTGTAGGCGCCCAGTTCCTTGCCTGTCTCGTCCGACAGCGTGATCGTGCAGACATCGATGTCGCCGAAAGCCGCTTCCTCTTCGGCATCGCCGCCGGCTTCGTGGCCGGTGCCATGTTCGGCCTCATGTACCGTGACGAAGATCGGGATCTCGTTGACGCCGGCCGGCAGTTTGGAGCCGTCGATGACGATCGACTCGGTGTTGTTCTGCACCCGCTTGTCGCCACTGTGGACCAGGCCGCCGCCGGGGGTCTGAAAGGAGCCGTCGGGGTTTGTCGGCAACGCCCCACCCTGCGGATTCATGCGCTTGGTGTTGTAGGTCGACAGCACCTGATCCAGCGATGTCACCTTGGCGCCGTTTCCGGCGTTGCGTGCCTCCAGGGCGTGCACATCCACATCATCGGCGTGGTCGGCGTCGCATTGCCACTCGACCTTTGCGGTGAAGCGCGCGCCTTTGTTCAGTGACAGGCGGAGCTTGGGTGCGTCGGCACCGGGCTTTTGGAGAGAAAGAGTCAGCATGGACAGGGTGCTCCTCGGTTTTGACAACGTGCACGCCACGGCGGACAGGCCTGCGTGGACGAACTCACTTGGAAGCCAGCGTGGTCAGCTCCTGGCGTGCTGCGGCGAATTTCTGCCGCGCCAGCTCGAAGTTCTCGTCGCTCGTCTTGCGCGCCGCGGCCACGAGATCGTGGATTTCCTTGGTCGTGGCGATGATCTGTTCGATCTGCAGCGCCTGCGCCAGGCGGTTTTCGCCCGGCGCCTTCGCGGCCGTCACCGCCACGTCCTTGAGGGCGCGGCCACGCAATTCGGTCAACTGCTGGTCGAGCCTGGCTTGGCGACCGGCGACCTGCTGCAGGCTCTTGACCGCGAAGGCGCCGTGGATCGACAGCAGGGTCATCTTGATCGACGCGAATCTGGACGCCACGGTGGTGGCGGTTTCCTGCAGCGTCGCCGTGCCGGCCTGCTCGATCTGCTGGATCACCAGCTGATCGGCAGGCAGCCGCGTGTAGGTGCCTTCGAGCGCGAGGGCCCGGCTCTCGAGCAGGCGCAGCTTGTCCTTGAGTTCGGTGTTGCGCGCCTGGGCCACCGGGTCGGCGGGGTTCACGCGCGCCTCCTCCGAAGCGACAAACATTCGTGCCCTTTCGAGAAGGGCTCGCGCAACGCCCGCGGCGACCGTGAATTCGCCGAAGTGTGTTCTGTAGCTCTGCTTGAGCGCTTCCAGGGCTTGCAGCTCGGCGAAGAGCTTCTGCATCTCGCGCGCGAGCTCGCCTTCGAGCCTCGCCATCTCGTCGGCCAGCGTCCTGGTTCTGCTCGCGATGAGGTCTCCAATGCGTGCGAGCATTTCCTGGGCGATCTGGTCGGGGCGCTTGCCGCGCAGCCTGCCGAGCAGGGAGCCGATGTAACCCGGCCTTTCGCCTTTCTGGACCTCGTCCAGAATTTCCGGCAGCCGTGCATCCTCGACGCCCTTTTCGAGACGCCCGAACAGAGCGAACACACCCGACGCGGTGTTCTTGTCCAGTCGCGCCAGAAAGCCGTCCAGCGTTCGCTGCAGCGCCTGTTCCGCATCGAACCCGATCTTGATGACGTCGCCCGACGGCATGGCGGCGAAGTCCAGTGCCTCGAGCGCCTTCTGCGCTTGAGGTACCTGATCCGGCCGAAGAACCACTGCGCCGGTGTCGAGCGGGGCGGTTTGAACGAGGGAATGCTCGAGCGTCTGCGCCATTGGGCTGGTTGGAGCGGAACCAAGGGTGGTGGGCTTCATGTTCATCGTTCTCGCTCCCAAGCTGCACGGAGCTTCGTTGTCCAGCCCCCGCGAGGATGGTACTTGATCGACTCTCCCCACCTTGGTCAGATCGTCGGAGAATGAGACTCCTCGACGAGTTGACAGTCGGCACATTTCATGCGCGAAAACATCAGCAGACAGGCCGTGGTTGCGGCGTTCGCGTTGGCCTGCGCAAGCGTCGCACTGGCGCAGGCCGATGAGCCCATCAATGCCGACCGTCCGGGCATTGCCGACGGCAGCAAGGTGGTCGGCCACGGCCGCTTGCAGATCGAGGCCGGCGTTCAGCAGGAGTTCCGGCGCGCCGAGGGGGTCTCCGAACACCGCGTGATGGTGCCGCTGCTGCTGCGCGCCGGCATCGGGCAGAACTGGGAGTTCCGGCTGGAGACGAATTCCTATGTCTCGCTGCACTCGCGTGACGGCCTGCGCGAAGAAGGCGGCGCGCCCGTCGCGCTGGGGGCCAAGGTCCAGATCACGGCCCCGACGGACCGCACGACGCCCACGTGGGGCGTCATTGCCCGGCTCGTGCCGCCGTCGGGATCGGGCAGCTTCCGCAGCCGGCGCACGAGCGGCGACCTGCGGTTGGCGGCCGACTGGGACTTCGCGCAGAACTGGTCGATCAACCCGAACATCGGCGTCGCCCGCGTCGAGGACGAGGAGGGTCGGACATTTTCCGCCCGGACCTTCGCGGCAACCGTCAGCTACAACCCGACGGCGGCGCTGAACCTGTTCGTGGACGCGGGGCTGCAGTCACCCGAGACAAAGGGTTGACGAGCCGCTGTCATCGTGGATGCCGGCATCGCCTGGCTGCTCATCCGGGACGTGCAACTGGACTTCAGCGCGGGCAAGGGCGTGCGGGGCAGCACATCGCCAAGGGGTTTCGTGTCGGCAGGCATCAGCACCAGGTTCTGACCAGCAGCCGTACCGCTTCCAATCCCATCGGCTGTCGGCCTTGACGCAAGTCCGGGCCACTGCGCCGGTTGCACAGCGGGCGCGGGGCGCGACCGCAACTTGCCTCTGAGAACCTGCAGGCGCAGACTCCGCTTGAGCCCGACGGATGCAAGCCGGGCCGGAGCGCTGCCATGAAGTTCATCACCCTGTGCCTGTTGCCCGGATTGTTCTCGTTGATCGGCGGATGCGCGACCTCGACGCCGGTCGAACTCGCCCCCGTGCCGATGCGTTTGGACGAACTGGTCAGCCTGTCGAAGTCAGGCGCGAGCGACGACGACATGATCGGCCAGCTGACCCGGCGCGGAGCAGCCTTCGTGCTGTCGCCGCAGGATATCCCCGCGCAACGCGAGGCAGGCGTCAGTGACGGGGTGCTTCGCTACCTGCAGGGGAGAGCGGATGCGGAACAGGTGCTTGCGGCGCGCATCCAGCGCGGCCGCCACCGGGTCCCCAGCTATGCCGGGACCAGCTATCTCGGCGACCCGTATCTCGGCTACTACGATGGACTGCACTACTACGGCTGGGTCGGTGCGTATGTCATTGGCGGCCACTACGGAGGTCACGGTGGTCTCCACCACCGCGGCGGTCACCACGGGGGCAGGCATTGAAATGCCGCCCTCACGCAATGAGGTGCTTGTTGCGCTGGCGCGGCGCTGGAAACCGGCCTTGGTCTTGACCAGAAGTTGCACCCGCTTGACGCTGCTGTCGGGGCAGCGGGTCACCGCGCAGGCCGTTGTCTCCGCCGAGCGGAAATGAATCCGTCGGGTTGGGGTTGCGCAGCAGGTCGCCCGAAGCCGCGGCGTGGAACATCCACTGCGCGCCCTGCGGCAGGTAGCAGCGGACCTCGGCGCCGAGCCGCAGGCGATGCGCTCCGCCGTCCTCCGCCGTCCTCCGTGTGGCAGGCAAGCGAAGCAGAAGCCGTCAGCAACCGGCCCGCCGCGTCCTCGAATCCACGGCTCGCTTCACCGACGTCCGGCGACCACCCTGCTGACCGCCGATGTCGGCCTCGTGATCCGCCGCCGGCCTTGCATGCGGTGGGAGTTCGTAGTTTTGCGGCTGCTGGGCAGATCGAGGACGAGTGAGGCGGGCTGAGGAGGCCGAGCGCCGCCAACACCGCGTACCGTCAGCGCGAGCCGCAGCCGATTGGTGCCCGCGCCAGCTTCATTGCAGAACGGCCCGCTCCCGCGTGAGTTCGTCAAGACGAAATTGCGCCCGCGCTTCGGCGTCCGCAGCCCGCTGCTGGCGCTGCCAATAGGTCGGCGTGAGCCGACGCCCTTGCCGGTCGCCCGCTTGAACGTCTTGCGCGGCGGCGCGCCCGGCTGCCGCGCGTTGAAGCTCTTCACGGACTCCGCGAGCCTCCGCATCGATCTGCGCCAGGCGCTCGGATCGGAGCCGCCCTTCTCGCTGCAGGGCTTCGCGCCGCGAGGCCAGCGCGCGCTGCGCCGCCAGTGCCTGCTGCGCATCCGCCGGGTGCGGCTCGACCATCAATCGTTGCACGCGGCCGGCGCCTGCGGCGGGCGCATCCGAGTAGAGCACGCGCCCGCCGGGCATCTCCGAGCGGTACACCGTGCGCTCGCCCGCGATGGCAGTTCCCGCCCCGACTGCACCGCACAATGCGAGCATCGCTGCTCGCAACCAGCGCCTGCGCTCAGTGGTGGCGGCCACGATGTCCATACCCCATTCCCGAAGTCCCGCCGTGACCCACTCCGTACCCGTGGCCTCTGCGATAACCGGCATCGCCATGACCATACTGGGTGCTGTACCCCGTCGAACGGTAAGCCGGAGGATGCGACGGGACCACTGCACACCCGCCGAGAACCATGGCACTCAACAACCCGAGCAGCACCAGACCGGACCGTTTGCGCTTCATTCACGACTCCGAGCCTTCCAGACAAGGACGCTCCATGTATGGTAGGAGCCGGCTGCAGCGTGATGGTTCCGCCGCGCGGGTGCGCCCTGAAAGGTATCCGCGATGACGACAGCTGAAGAATCGACCCAAGTGCAGTGCGCCGACGCGCCCGCGCTGCGAGACGGCAACGCCGACGAACCCGACGACGACGGCGACCTGACGGACATGCTGGGCGAACTGCGGGTGCTCTTGCCCACGGCGCAGCTGCTGTCCGCGTTTCTCATCACAGTGCCCTTCGCCGCTGGCTTCGCCGCCATCGTCACGGCGGAGAAGGGCATCTTCCTGGCCACCTTCCTGCTCTCGGTGGCCAGCCTCGTGCTGCTGAGCGCGCCGGCCGTGCAGCACCGCCTGATCCGGCCACTGACGAACCGGGCGCGCTTCAAGCGCCTGGCCACGCGCCAGATCGTGGTGGGCTCGCTGACGCTGGCGCTGGCCCTGGTGCTCGCCACGCAGTTCGTGCTATCGGCCGTGTTCGGGCACGCCGTCGGCAATGTCGCCGCGGGTCTGATGGCGACGCTGATCGTGGTGCTGTGGTGGGTGCTGCCCAAGGTGTGGCGAGTCGGCGGCCGGTTGTAGAGGGCCGCGCGCCATCGTGCAGCGATCCCAGGGCGGATCCGGCCCTCGACAGGACGGCATTGCCGCACGGGCGCACTGTGGGCTGCACCGCGGCGAGGCGCACCGTACCTGGGTTCGGGGCCGGGCCTGAAGCTGCGGCGCCCATCGCTGCGGCTGGCTTCAGAAGCTGGCCTTGGTCTTGACCAGCAACTGCACCCGCTTGATGCCGGCATCCGGGTCGAGCGGAAACGCCAGGTCGATGTGCAGCACGTTGCTGAAAGCGGTGCGGACACTGAAGAAGCGCAGGCCGACGCCCGCATTGCGCAGCCAGCCGGCATTGCCGCTGTTGGCTCCGTCGCCGCCCCAGGCGCGGCCGACGTCGAGGAAGACCGCGCCGCCGACCCGGTACAGCCGCAGCGGGAACAGATCGGTGTGGAAGCGCTCCTCCAGCGTGAACAGTGCGCGCCGCGTGCCGTTCTGGTAGCGCAGCGGGTAGCCGCGCAGCCCGTTGTCGCCGCCCAGCGGCAGGGCCTCGGCAGCGTTGGGGTTGCGCAGCAGGTCGCCCGTGGCCGCCGCATAGAACAGCCAGCGCGAGCCTTGCGGCAGGTAGTACCGGGTCTGCACGCCCAGGCGCTGCCGATGTGCGCGACCGCCTTCCTCATGCCCCGTGGCGGAGGCCAAGACCGTCAGCACCTGGCCCGGTGCCGGTGCAAAACCACGGCTGACGGTGCCCGCGTACAGCCAAGCATCGCGGCTGGAACCGAGGCCGGTGGAGGCTCGCCCGAGCTGCAGCGTCGCCGCCAGCCCGAGCGCGAAAAATTCCGGCCGGCCGATCAGGTCGCGATTGACCAGCTTCTCGAAGCGGTCCTCGATGAGTTCGTAGCGCACGAACGGCGCCACCAGCTTCTCGTCCCCGGGCAGTTGCGCCGGGGGCACGGTGCCGGGTTCAGGGGCGTAGCCATCATCCTGCAGCCCGATGCCGAGCGACCAGCGCCGCACCCAGCCGTCGACCAGGCCAGCCGACCAGCCTGCGAAGACTTCGCCGCGGTTCTCGCGTCGGCGGTAGCCGCTCGTGGCGAGGCCGGCGTCGTAAACCGCGTCGACGCGGTCGTCGCGCGTGAAGGCGGCGCCGGCGGCCCAGCGCGTGTCGAGTGCATAGAACGGCCGCAGCACCGAGGCAGCGTCGCGCCGGCCGTCGCTGTTGCGCGCGCGGCTGTAGCCGATCGAGGTCCAGCTGCCAAAGGCTCGTTCGCTGGCGATGTCGAACTGCTTGCCCGAGCGGTCGATGCCGTTGACGCGGCTGAACCCCAGCGAAACCCCGGTACCGAACAGGTTGTCGTCCTTGACGCTGATGCTGCTGGTGTTGGCCCCACCCGAGCGGCCGGCGCTCAGGCCCGGGTCGAGCGTCCAGGTGTCGCGCGTGACGACCTCGATGTCGACCACGCCTTCGTTCACCGCGCCCGGGCGGATCTGCACGTCGTACAGGTACTTCGCACCGCGCAGCAGGCGTTCGGTTTCGTCGATCAGGCGCGCCGAGACCGGCTCGCCGCGCCTGAACAGCAGCGCGCGCTCGATGACGCCGGGGCGCGTCTGCACATGCAGTGCGTTGGCCCAGCGGAATGGCAAGCGGTCCTCTTTCGGATCGTCGGTGTCGAAGATGTTGCGGGTCAGCACGCGAATCTCGCCGATGCGGGCACCGGCGGCCTCGAGTTCGGCGAACGAAAGCGGATCGGCGGGCGCGGCCGCAGGCCAGGCCGGCAGGCAGGTGCCAACGAGCCCGGCCAGGCCGCATGCAGCGGGCCATGAACGGCGCTGTCGCGTCATCGGCTGCACCGCAAGCGCGCTGTCACGAGTCCCCATCCGACCCGCCCCTCGTTCACCGCGCGGAACCGTCGCCCGGGCCGGGTGCGCGAGCTGCGCGCGCCTTGGCCAGCAGGTCCAACTCTGCGCGGTACGCGCGGGTCTGCACGCCGAACGAGCCGAGCAGCGTCGGGGTCAGGTTGTCGTGCGAGTAGCTCGCCGACGCGGCCTGCTGCAGAGCCGCCCGGCTGACGCCCAGACGCTGCTGCGCACCCGCCGACAACCAGGCGATCATCGGAATGCCGGTCTGCTCGGCGGGCGCGATCAAGCGCGGCAGGCCATGCAGGTAGATGCCCCGCTCACCGAGCGACTCGCCGTGGTCCGACAGGTAGAGCAGCATGCTGTCGGCCCGGTCGGCCTGTGCTGCCAGCACATCGATGGTCCGGGCCAGCACTTCGCTGGTGTACACGATGCCGTTGTCGTAGGTGTTGCGCAGCGCATCCAGGCCGCAGCGCTGGATTTCGTTGCTGTCGCAGGTGGGCTCGAAGCGGCGAGCGGAGGGCGGATAGCGTCGGTGGTAGGCCGGCCCGTGACTGCCCTTCATGTGCAGCACGACCAGGCTGTCGGCGCCTGCTCCAGTGGCGAGGTCCTCGCGCAAAGCGCCCACGAGCACGCCGTCCAGGCACTCCCGCCCGTCGCACAGCACGGGATCGGTGCTGCGTGACAGGTCGACGCTGGGGACGCGCTGACACACCCCCTTGCATCCCGAGTTGTTGTCGAGCCAGCGCACGGCCACCCCGGCACGGGCGAGGATGTCGAGCACGTTCTCGCGTGCCCCGGCCGCGGCCACCGAGAAGCTGTCGGCGCCGAGATCGGAGAACATGCAGGGCAGGGAGGTCGCAGTGTCGGTACCGCAGGCCGTGACGTTGGGGAAGTACACCACGTCCTTGCCCGCCAGGGCCTGGTTCGTCGGGCGGCCGTAGCCGCCGAGCGAAAAGTTTGCGGCCCGGGCCGTCTCGCCCACCACCAGCACCACCCGCAGCGGTCTTGCCTGCGGCGGAACAGGCGCGCGCCTGGCATCCTCGCCCACCCGCGTCAGTTTCAGGTCTGCCCGACTGCGCTCCTTCCACAGGCCGTGGAAGCCGTTGAGAACATTGGTGGGCGTCAGCAGGTGTCGCAGTTCGCGCTGGTTGCGCGCGGCGGCGGCGTAGTCGCTGTAGAACGCCGCGGCCAGGCCCAGTGCCAGGCCGATTGTCAGCGCGGCGTGTCTTGCCAGGCCCAGCGCGCTCGCTCGCCACGGACCGAACCGGATGCGCGCGGCGACAACCAGTGCGGCGGGCACGGCCCCGCGCAGCGCCAGGTCCGCCAGCAGCGGCAGCGTAGCCAGGTCGCTGGCCTCGCGCCAGTCGGTCTGCAGCACGTTGCGGATCATGCCCTTGTCGACCAGGATGCCGTAGCTGCCGATGAAGTGCGCTGCTGCCGCCGCCACCAGCAGCAGCACGACGACGGCGGGCTTGGCCAGCCGCGGCCAGCACAGCAGCCGCACCAGCAGGCTGAACAGCGCCCACAGCAGCAGCGCCAAGCCTGCCAGGGCGAACACGCTGCGCAGCGACGAGTCGTCACGGCCCGCCCACAGCGTGCGCCAGAAGACCGTGTTGTCGATGGCGAGCATCCACAGGCCGGTCAGCCAGGATAAGGCGGACGTCGAGAGTTGCACGGAAGATCTCATGGTGTCGATGTGGCGGTCGCTACGGATCGCGCCCCTGCGGTGCGTCGGCTGCCTTGGACCTCTTGGCCTGCAGAAGCTTGGCCTGGTAGCGCTTGGCGAGCCGCCGGGCGTACTTCTGCGGCGCTGGCGCCACCGGCTTGACCCCGCGACGGGGCCACAGCCGGTACAGCACCAGCGCAAGCGCGACGATGGCGATCCAGATCAGCAGCAGCGTCAGCGCCACCGGGCCATGCATCAGGTGACGGAACACGGCACTCCAGCCTCAGCTTGATCGCGCGCCGCCACCGCCGCCCGCCGCTCAGGCCACGCGAACCGCCTCGTCGATGCCGTGCACGTAGATCCACCCGGCATCGCCCTTGCCGGTGCGTGCCGTGCGCCGGATGATGTCGACCAATTCGGCCACCTGCTCGTCGCCGCAGTGCAGTTCGAGCTTGTATTCGTTGATGACCTCCTGGCCGAGGTCCATCGAATAGTGGCGTTCGTCGTCGTCCAGCGGCACCAGCGAACCCTTGACCATGTACACGGTCAGGTTGTGGCCGTCGCCGGCGACGGCGCTCCACGCCGCCGAGTTCTTCAGTTCCGACAGCACGTCGCTGATGCGGCTGCTGTGCACATAGGCCTTGATCGCCTTCATGAGCTTGCTCCTTCGGTGGCGGGGACGGGCGCGGGCTGGCTGCGGCGTTCGGCACGCAGTTCGGCCCACTCGTAGATCAGCGGCAGCAGCAGCAGCGTCAGTGCCGTCGAGGTGAACAGCCCGCCGACCACCACGGTGGCCAGCGGACGCTGCGTCTCGGCGCCGACGCCGCTGGACAGCAGCATCGGGATGAGGCCGAGGATGGCCACCGATGCCGTCATCAGCACCGGCCGCAGGCGCAGCGTGGCGCCCTGGCGCACGGCCTCGCGCACCGACAGGCCGTGCCGTCGCTGGTCGTTCAGGAACGAGACGAGCACGATGCCGTTGAGCATCGCCACCCCGAACACCGCGATGAAGCCGATCGCCGACGGCACCGACACGTACTGCCCGGTGATGAACAGGCCGACGATGCCGCCGATGACGGCGAAGGGCACGTTGGCGATGATGATGGTGGCGTGGCGCAGCGAGTTGAACGCGGTGTACAGCAGCAGGAAGATCAAGCCGATGGTCAGCGGTACGATCAGCGCCAGCCGCGCCAGCGCACGCTGCTGGTTCTCGAACGCGCCGCCCCACTCGACCCAGTAGCCGGTGGGCAGCTGCACGGCGCGCTTCAGCTGCGCGTCGGCCTCCTTCACGAAGCTGTCGACGTCGCGGCCCTTCACGTCCATCTGCAACACCGAATAGCGCTGCAGCGACTCGCGGCGCACGAAGGAATAACCTTCGTCCAGTTCGATGGTGGTCACCTGGGAGAAGGGCACCAGCGCGCCCTCCGCGGTGCGGATCGGGATCGAGCCGATGGCTTCGGGGCTGAGCCGGAAGGCGTCGGACAGACGCACCGCGATATCGAACCGCTTCGTGCCGTCGATCAGCGACGACACCGCAACGCCGCCGATGCCGGCCTGCACGACCTCGAGGATCTCGTCGGCCTTGATGCCGAAACGTGACGCCGCTTCGCGGTCGACCTTGATGACCAGTTGCGGCTTGCCCTTGTTGGCCTCGGCCGACAGGTCGGCCACGCCGGGCACCTTCTGCAGCTCGCCCTTGACCTGCGCGGTCAGCCGGTCCAGGGTCGCCAGGTCTTCGCCGTAGAGCTTGAGCGCCAGCGTCGCCCGCACGCCCGAGATCAGTTCCTCGACGCGCATCTGGATCGGCTGCGTGGCGCCGAAGACCGAGGTCGGGATGGTCTTCTCCAGCGCCTCCTGCATCTCCGCAGCCAGTGCCGTGTAGCTCACTTTCTGCGGCCACTCGTCCTGCGGCTTCATGTCGACCAGCACCTCCATGTAGTTGACGTCCGAGGTCTCGCCCTTCTCGGCGCGGCCGATGGTCGCCAGCACCGAGCGCACCTGCGGAAACTTGCCGCGCAGGTCGGCGTCCATCGCGTTGGCGACCCGGATCGACTCGTCCAGCGAGGTGGAGGGAATGCCGGTGACGCGGAACATGATCGCGCCCTCCTGCAACTGCGGCATGAACTCCTTGCCCAGAAACGGGAACAGCGCGAGCGAGCCCGCGAGCAGCACGAGCGCACTGCCGATGACGAGCTTCTTGCGGTCCAGCGCCCAGTCCAGCAGCGGCACATAGCCCTTCTTGGCCCAGCGCACGAGGAAGGTGTCCTTTTCCTCCTTGGGCTTGAGGATGAGCGCGGCGAGCACCGGCACCAGCGTCATCGACAGCACCAGCGAGCCGGCCATCGCGAAGGTGATGGTCAGCGCCATCGGCTTGAACAGCTTGCCCTCCAGCCCGGTCAGCGAGAACAGCGGCAGGAAGACGACGATGATGATGAGGATGGCGAAGGCGATCGGGTTGACCACCTCGCGCGCGGCTTCGAGGATCACATGGGTCTTGTTGATCGGCTTGCCGGATTCGCGCGCGTGCGACAGCAGGCGGAAGGCGTTTTCGACCAGCACCACCGCGCCATCGACCATCATGCCGGTGCCGATGGCCAGGCCGGCTAGGGACATCAGGTTGGCCGACAGGCCGAAGCGCTGCATCATGATGAAGGCGATCAGCATCGACAGCGGCAAGGTCACGATCACCACGATGGCTGAGCGGAACTCGCCGAGGAACAGAAACAGGATCACGGCCACCAGGACCGCGCCCTCGACCAGCGAACTCTCCGCCGTCTTCAGCGCCTTCTGCACGATCTCGGTGCGGTCGTAGATCGGCTTGAGCGTCACGCCCTTGGGCAGCGCGGCCTGGGCGATGGCGAGCTTGGCCTTGACCGCGTCGACCACGTTCTGCGCGTTTTCATTGACGCGCGACAGCGCCATGCCGAGCACGGCCTCCTTGCCGTCGCGGGTCACGGCGCCGAAGCGCGGTGCCGGCGCCTCGACGACCTTGGCCACGTCGCGGATGCGGATCGGCGCGCCGTTGCGCTCGGTGATGACGATGCCGCTGATGTCCGCGACGTTGCTCACGAGCCCCAGGCCGCGCACCAGGTACTGCTCGCTGCCGAGCGTGATCGACTGGCCGCCGACCTGCTTGTTGCTGGCCGTCAGCGTCTCCATCACCTGCTTGAACGACAGGCCGTACTTGACCAGCGCGTTGGGGTCGATCTGGACCTGGAACTGCTTCTCGTCGCCGCCCCAGGAGATGACGTCATCGACACCGGGCGCGGTGCGCAGGATCAGCCGCACCGTCCAGTCGTGTAGCGTGCGCAGGTCCATCGTGCTGAGGTTCTTGTCGGCCGATTCGACCGTGTACCAGAACACCTGGCCAAGGCCCGAGCTGTTGGGGCCGAGCACCGGCTCACCGTAGCCCTGCGGCAGCCGGCCCTTCACGTCCTGCAGCTTCTCGCCGACCAGGCGGCGGGCGAAGTAGATGTCGACGTTGTCGTCGAAGTAGACGCCGACGTAGGACAGCCCGAAGAGCGAGACCGAGCGCACCTCCTGCACGCCCGGCAGGCCGGCGAGCGCCCCTTCTATCGGCGCGGTGAGCAGTTTTTCGACATCTTCCGCGGCCAGGCCGGGAGACTCGGTGTAGACGTTGACCTGGATCGGCGTCACGTCCGGAAACGCGTCGACGGGCACCTGGCGGAAAGCCTGCACGCCCAGGCCGATCACGATCAGGAAGGCGACCAGGACCAGGACCTTGTAGCGCAGCGAGGCATCGACAATGGCATTCAACATGGTGCGGGTTCTCTTTCAGTGGCCTTCGCCGATTTGCGACTTGAGCAGCCGCGCCTTGAGCGCATACGCGCCCTCGGCCACGACCTGGTCGCCGGCCTTCAGACCGGACTTGACGACGGTGCGCCCGCCGACCTTCTCGCCGGGGTCGATGGCGCGCGGCTCGTAGCCGCCGCCTTCGGCGATGAAGACCGTCGGCTGGCCCTGCAGCAGCGTCACCGCGCCGCTGGGCACCGACAGTGCCGGGGCGCGCGTGGCGCCGGTCTCGATGGTGGCGCTGGCGAACATCTCGGGCTTCAGGCGCCGGTCCTTGTTCGGCACCTCGATGCGTGCCGGCGTCGTGCGGCTGTCCTTGTCCAGCATGCTGGCGACGTAGGTCACGCGGCCGGCGAAGCGTTCGCCCGGGTAGGCGGTGACGGTGACGGTGGCCGGGGCGCCGACCTGCACGCGGGCGAGCTTGTCTTCGGTGAGGTTGGCTTCGATCCAGACGGTGGACAGATCGGCCACCGAGAACAGCGGCTCCGAGGGAGTGCCCAGCTCACCGATAGTGGCCTTCTTCTGCACCACCGTGCCGGCCAGCGGCGCGGTCAGCGGGAAGGTCGAGGCCGCGCGGCCGCTCGCCGCCGCCACGCCGCCCAGCAGCCGCAGCTTGTCTTCCGCGGCGCGCATGTCAGCCACCGCGGTCTCCAGCGCCGACCTGGCGCGCAGCAGTTCGCGTTGCGGGATGATCTCGTCGGCGCTGAGCAACTCGGCGCGCTTGAAGTCGGACTGCGCGACCCGCTGCGCCGACTGCGCACGCTGCAGGGCTGACTGTGCTTCGCCGAGAGCCAAGCTGTCGAGCACCGCCAGCACCTGGCCGGCCTTGACGTTGTCGCCCAGGCTGGCGGTGACCTGCACGATGCGCCCTTCGACACGCGGCGCCACGCGGGCGATGCGGTCCTGGTTCGGCCGGATCGTCGCGGTCACGGTGACGGTGTCGGCGAAGCCCTGCGCCGCCAGCGTTTCGAGCTTGATGCCGGCGCTGCGGGCTTCTTCCGGCGTGAGCTTGAGGCCGCCTTCTTCCTTGTGCTCGCCCTCCGCCTGGGAGGCCGCCTTCTGTGCGACCGGCGCCGCGTCGCCGGCCTTGCCGCCACCACAGGCCGACAGGGCCAGGCTCAGTGCCAGCGCGAGGACGGTCCGTGCCAGCGCGGCGCGGGCGGGTTCGAGGTTCGAGTGCTTCATGGTGGGGTACCTTCCTGCGGCCAGCCGGCCGCCAGTTCGAGGGCAATGCGGGTGCTCTGGTAGTCGGCCAGCGCGTCGATCAGGTCGCGCCGGGCGTCCAGGCTTTGGCGGCTCACGACGATCAGTTCGAGCAGGCCGATCTGGCCGGCGCGCTGCGACTTGAGCGACAACTGCTCGTTGTCCTGGAGCGCGGGCAGGACTGATTGCTGCAGGCGGCGCACGCGCTCGTCCAGGCTGCGCAGGCGCGACCACAAGGCCTCGATGTTCGCCCGCGTGTCGCGCAGCACCGCCTGGCGTTCGATCTGCACCTGCGACAGCCCGGTGGTGGCCTGCCCGATGCCCGCGGCGTTGCGTCTGAACAGCGGCAGCGGCACCGAGACCGACAGCGTGGTGAGCCGCTCGCGGCTGCTGCCGGGGCCTTCGCGGCCGAGATTGACGCCGACCGTGACGTCGGGATAGGTGCTGGCCCGTTCAAGCTTCAGCCGGGCGCTGGCGCTGTTTTCCCGCTGCTCCAGGGCCCGCAGGCGGGGGTGCCCATCGATCGCCGCCAACAGCCCCTCCCGCGTGTAGCCGCCAGGCTGGACCGCGAGGTCTCCGATCGCCTGCGGCAGGCTGCCCGCAGGCAGCTGCAATTGCGCTGCGAGCGCGTTGCGTGCATCGAGCAACTGCTCCTGCACCACCGCCAACTGGTTGCGTGCCCGCTCGGCCTCGACGCGGGCGACGTTGGCGTCCAGCCGCGTGTCTTCGCCGGCGTCGCGGCGCCGCTGCACGGCCGCTGCGGTGTCTTCGAACAGCTTGAGGGCCTGGGCTTCGGTTTCGGCACGCTGCTGCAGCGCCAGAACCCGGTAGTGCCGCTCGGCCACCTCGGCGCGCACCTGGCGCCGCACGTCGGCGATCTCCAGGCGCAGCGCCGTGAGCGCGGCGCCGGTGGCCTCGCGACGGTACCCCGGCTGGCCCGCGACCTCGAAGGTCTGCGCGAGCCCGGCACCCCACTCGTTCTGTCGCTGCGAACCGCCGGCCTGCGGGACGGACCTTCGCGTCTGGTCCACCGACAACTGCGGGTTGTTGTAGAGCCAGGCGGCGGCCTCACTGCGCTGCCCTTCGGCAGCTGCAAGTTCGGCCATCTTGGCGCGCAGGGAAGGGTTTCCGGTCTCGCTCAGCGCCAGCGCTTCGGACAGGGGCAAGGGCCGCAGTGCGGCGCTTGCGGCGGCCGGGCTCTGCGCCATGCCGGTGGCTGAAAACAGCAGCAGGACACCGGCCAGGGCCAGCGACTTCTTTCGCATCGAATTCTCCAGGTTGCAACAACAACGGGCGGGAAGAATTCGGCGAGGCGTCAGTCGCTAGGGGGCAACCTCAATGAAGGTGACGGTTCCTCGCCGAATCAAACGGCGAGCGTCCATTTGGGGCGCTCGATGCGACCGGGACGGCCGCTCTCGGCGCGCTGGCTCGACAGCGTTGTGGACGCGGCGGCAGGCGTGTCGACGACCACAGTCGTCTGGTGCGTCGGGGGCTGCACGCAGCCCAGATGGCACATGGCACAGTCGGGGTCGTCGGCGATGGCACCCACCTTTTTTGCCACCGCCTCACCGTCCGTGTCGGCCTTGGCCTTGTGCTGGTGACCATGGTGGCCGAAGTGCCCGGCGCCGGCTGTCTTCTCGTGCCCGCAATAGCCGGCCGCGGCGCCCCAGGCGAACTGGAACGGCAATATCACCAACAGAAAGAGGAGACAGAAGCGACGCACCGACTGAGTATAGGTGAGGAGGCCGGCGCCGCGCTTCAAGCGGCTTTGGCGGACGGCGCGGCTGGCTTTCCAGGGCCGTGGCTGCCTGCCGCTAGTGTAGTGTTCCGTTCTGTTTGGAACTTAAACGGGAGTTTGCCCGGATGACC
>VFQM010001414.1_pt1 | contig 21061 bp, 22 predicted proteins | sample 3512391 | NCBI WGS metagenome assembly VFQM01 (sample SAMN10412369, study PRJNA504923) | tailings metagenome | isolation source: Replicate 1 from Balatoc abandoned mine | place: Philippines | reverse complement strand
GCAGGACTTTTGGCGCGGCTGCTAGGAACGGCAAGGATTAGCCGCTAGAGGCTTTGGCCAAGTCCACCCGGAGCGTGTGAAGCATCATGAGCGAGACCTCGCACCCCTTCTACGATTGCCACGAACACGGCTTCGTGCGCGTGGCGACCGCGACCCCGGCGAGCCGCCCGGCCGATGTCGCCTTCAACACCGCCGGCGTGCTGGCCGAGGCGCGCAAGGCCCACGCGGCCCATGTCGATCTGGTGGTGTTCCCCGAGCTTACCCTGTCCTCCTACGCGATCGACGATCTGCTGCTGCAGCACGCGCTTCTGGAGCGGGTCGAGCAGGCGCTGGCCGAAGTGGTCGCTGCCTCGGCCGATCTGCATCCCGTGCTGGTGCTGGGCGCGCCGCTGCGCCGGGCGGACAAGCTCTACAATTGCGCGGTGGTGATCGCGGGCGGGCAGATTCTCGGGGTCGTTCCCAAGAGCTTCCTGCCCAATTACCGCGAGTTCTACGAGAAGCGCCATTTCGCGCACGGGCGGGGCTGCACCGATCTGTGGATCGGCGCGGCGGGCGAGGAAGTGCCGTTCGGCACCGATCTGGTGTTTGCGGCCGCCAACCTTCCGGGCTTCCGCTTTGGCGTCGAAATCTGCGAGGATTTCTGGGCGCCCGTCCCGCCGGGGATGCAGGCTGCGATGGCAGGCGCGCTGATCCTGTGCAACCTTTCGGCCTCGCCTGTCACCATCGGGCGCGCGGATGATCGCCACCTGCACTGCCGCTCCTCGGCCTCCCGCGCGATCGCGGCCTATGTCTATTCGGCCAGCGGTCACGGGGAGAGCACCACCGATCTCGCGTGGGACGGGCAGGGCGTGATCTACGAGATGGGCGATCTGCTGGCCCAATCGGCGCGCTTCGACCGCACGGGCGAGCTGTGCCTCGTCGATATCGACACCGAGCGCCTCGCCGCCGAGCGGATGCGCAACCAGACCTTCGCGGATGCCGCCGAATGGGCCGGGAGCCCGGCGGACACCTATCGCCGGATCGTGTTCGAGCATCACTATGCCGCAGGCGACATCGGCCTCGCGCGCCCGGTGGCGCGCTTCCCCTTCGTCCCCGACCGGCCCGAAAAGCTCGACGAGGACTGCTACGAGGCGTTCAACATCCAGGTCGATGCACTGATGCGGCGGATCGAATCGACCGCGGCGAAAAGCCTCGTGATCGGCATTTCGGGCGGGCTCGATTCCACCCATGCGCTGATCGTCGCTGCCAAGGCGTGTGACCGGCTGGGCCTGCCGCGCTCGACCATCCGCGGCTACACCATGCCCGGCTTTGCGACCTCGGAAGGGACGAAGTCGAATGCCCACCAGCTGATGGCGGCGATGGAAATCACCGCCAGCGAGATCGACATCCGTCCCGCGGCGACCAGGATGCTCGAGGATATCGGCCACCCCTTTGCAGGCGGCGAGCCGGTGCATGACGTGACCTTCGAGAACGTGCAGGCGGGCCTCAGGACCGACTACCTGTTCCGCCTGGCCAGCCAGCACGGCGGCTTCGTGGTCGGCACCGGCGACCTTTCCGAGCTGGCGCTCGGCTGGTGCACCTATGGCGTGGGCGACCATATGAGCCATTACGGCGTGAACGCGGGCGTGCCCAAGACGCTGATCCAGTATCTGATCCGCTGGGTGATCGGCACGGGCCAGTTCACCGATGCCTGCGGGCAGGTGCTCGCCGCGATCCTCGACACCGAGATTTCGCCCGAACTGGTGCCGCCGGGTGCGGACGGGCAGATCCAGTCGACCGAGAGCCTCGTCGGCCCCTATGAACTCAACGACTTCTTCCTCCACCATGTGATCCGTTTCGGCCAGCGTCCCTCCAAGGTCGCCTTTCTGGCGTGGCACGCGTGGAAGGATGCGGGCGCGGGCCTGTGGCCGGCGGGCTTCCCCGAAAGCCGCAAGAACGCCTATGATCTGGCCACCATCGCGCGCTGGCTCGACAGGTTCTGCGCGCGCTTCTTCGGCTTCTCGCAGTTCAAGCGCTCCGCGCTGCCCAACGGACCCAAGGTCTCCTCGGCGGGCGCCCTCTCCCCGCGCGGCGACTGGCGCGCGCCGTCGGATGCGGTGGCCACCGTATGGCGCGAGGAACTGCGCGAAAACCTGCCGGACGAGGCGCTGCGCAACCTCGCTGTGTAATGCCGGGAAAACTGCCTCTTTCAGCGCTGGGCATCATGCTGTTCTGCAATGTCGCCTGGGCGATGAATGTCGTGGTCTCCAAGATCGCGGTGACGACGCTCGGCCTGCCGCCGCTGTTCTACACCGTGCTGCGTTCGGCCACGGTGCTGGCGGTGCTGTTTCCGCTGCTGCGCTTCGTGCCGCAGCGTCCCGCACTGGTGCTGGCGATCGGCTTTGCGATTACCGGCGGGAGCTTCGGGCTGCAATTCATCGGGCTCCAGACCGCGAGCCCCTCGGCGGTGGGGATCGTCAATCTCTCGGGCGCGCCGCTGACCGTGCTGTTCGCGATTCTGTTCCTTGGCGAGGAGGTACGCTGGCGGCGCGGGCTGGGGATGGCGCTGGCGCTGGGCGGGGTGGGTCTCGCGATCGGCGCACCGTCCGAGGCGGGCGATCCGGTGGGGCTGGGCTTTGCCTTTGCGGGCGTGCTGATCGGTGCCTTCGCCTCGGTCTTCGTCAAGCGGCTGGAGGTGGGTGCGGTGGCCTTGCAGGCCTGGGCCGCGGTCGCCTCGCTGCTGGTGATGCTGCCCGGCACGCTGCTGCTGGAAAGCGGACAGATCGCTGCGGTCGAGGCGGCGCCGCTGGCGGTGGCGGGATGCGTGCTGTTTGCCGGCATGGTCGTCTCGGTCGGCGCGCATTCGGCCTATTTCCGGCTGTTCCAGGCGCATGATGCCAACCTCGTCGTGCCGCTCACCCTGCTTACCCCGCTGCTCACCATCGCTTTCGGCACTTGGCTGACCGGCGATGCGATCGGCTGGCCGTTGATCGTGGGTGGAGCGATGGCGCTGGCCGGGGTTGCGATCATCGTCATCCGCCCGAGCCGCACGATCTTCAAATGGCAGCTGATGCGGCCCAAGCTGTAGCGCGATAGGGGCGGCCGTCCTCCGGCGCGCCCCCTGTGCCCGATGATCAGGCCGCGAGCTTCGTCGCCGCCTCCTGCGCAGCGGCGATCTTTGCCTCGCCGTCCTGGCCCATGATCCCGTCGGCGGCGATCACTTCGACATCGGTGATGCCGAGAAATGCGAGGAAGAAGGTCAGCCAGCGGCTCATGAAGTCGATCTCGCTGCCCACCGGCGTGCCGCCCGACGCGATGGCGATATAGGCCTTCTTGCCCTTGAGCAGGCCTTCCGGGCCGGTTGCGGTGTAGCGGAAGGTGGTGCCGGCGCGGGCGACCAGATCGGCCCAGGCCTTGAGGCTTGCCGGAGGGCCGAAATTGTAGATCGGCGAGGCGACGACGATGGTGTCGGCGGCCTGAAGCTCGGCAATCAGCGTGTCGGCGATGGCGGCCAGTTCGGCCTGCTCGGGCGTACGATCGGCTGCCGGGGTGAGGTTCGCGGCGAAACGCTCGGCGCTGACATAGGGCAGATTGTCCGCGGCCAGATCGCGAGTGGTGACGGCGGCGCCGGTCTTCGCGGCGAGGCCGTCGACCAGCCGCTGGCCAAGGCCGCGCGAGATGCTGTCGGCATCCGGACGGATGCTGGCGGTGATGTAGAGGATATTGCTCATCGGACTATTCCTTCGGGAGGGTGGAGAGGGGTGGAGCCGGCCGTTGGAGAGGGGATGGGGGAACCGGCCGGCCCCGGGGGTAAACACCCCTCCCGCGAGCGGGAGGGGAGAGGGCCTAGGCCGCGTCGACCAGCACGACCTCGCTGTCTTCGAGCGCTGTGATGGTGACGCTGTCCATCTGCGTGATCGCCACGCCGTCGCGGGCATTGGCTTCGACCGTGTCGATCCGGATCCTGCCGGTGGCGGGCACGAGGTAGAGGTGGCGGTCCGCCGAGCGGGGCGTGTAGGTCACGCTCTCGCCCGCCAGAATCGTCGCGCCCAGCACCCGTGCATCGGCGCGGATTGTCAGCGCGTCATTGTCGTGTCCCACGCCGCTTGCGAGCGGAACGAAGGCGCCGTTGCGGTTCTCCTTGGGGAACTGGCGCGCACCCCAGCTCGGCTCGCCCCCGCGCTCGTCGGGGATGATCCAGATCTGGAACAGCGTCGTGTCGGTGCCTTCGAGGTTGTATTCCGAATGGCGCACGCCGTTGCCGGCGCTCATCACCTGCACGTCGCCCGCTTCGGTGCGGCCTTCGTTGCCCATGGAGTCGCGGTGCGTGATCGCGCCGGTGCGGACATAGGTGATGATCTCCATGTCGCTGTGCGGATGGGTCGGGAAACCGGTGCCCGGTGCGATGCGGTCATCGTTCCAGACACGCAGGGCACCCCAGTGGACGCGGGCCGGATCGTGATAGCCCGCGAAGGAGAAGTGGTGGCGCGCATCGAGCCAGCCGTGGTTGGCGGCGCCGAGGGTGTGGAAGGGCCTGAGTTCGATCATGGCGTGTCTCCTGTTTCGCTGAAGCGGAGATAGGCCAAGGTAACGGTGCGGATAAGTGCGATAAAACTTGCCAAGATGTTCGGATTATCCGAACATAAGCCATGAAACTCGGCGAACCCACTCTCGATCAGCTGCGCATCTTTCTCGCCGTGGCCGAACACGGCAGCTTCGGCGGTGCGGCCAAGGCGAGTGGACGCGCGGTCTCGGCCATCTCCTACGGCATTGCCCAGCTGGAGGCGCAGCTCGGCCTCACCCTGTTCGACCGCGAGGGCTCGCGCCGTCCGGTGCTGACGGGGGCGGGCGCGGGCCTGCTGGCCGAGGCGCGCAGCGTGGCCGACGGGGTCGACGCGCTGCTCGCCAAGGCGCGCTCGCTCCATGCCGGACAGGAGCCGTCGCTGACGCTGGTGGTGGACGTGATGGTGCCGGGCGAGATCACCGCGCGCGTGCTCGGCAATTTCCGCCAGATGTTCCCGACCTGCGCGCTGACCTTGCGGATCGAGGGGCTGGGGGCGGTCGCCGCCTGCGTGATCGACGGCGGGGCAGATCTTGCCATCGGCGGCCCGGTGATCGGCGATCAGCCCGCGCTCGAGCGGCAGGCGGTGGGCGCGATCGAGCTCATTCCCGTCGCCGCGCCCTCCCACCCGCTGGCGCAGCCCGGCGTGGCTCCGGGCGAGAGCCGCCGCCACCTGCAACTGGTGCTGACCGACCGCTCGCCGCTGACCGAGGGGCGCGAGTTCTCGGTGCTTTCCCCGCTCACCTGGCGGCTGGGCGATCTCGGCGCGAAGCACTCGCTGCTGAAGGAGGGGCTGGGCTGGGGCAACATGCCGCGCGCGATGGTGGCGGACGATCTGGCGTCAGGCGCGCTGGTGGCGCTCGACCTGCCCGAAAGGCCCGGCGCGCATTACGGCCTGAGTGCCCTGTGGCGGCGCGACACGCGGCTCGGGCCGGCGGCGAGCTGGCTGGTCGATGCGTTCCGGGAGGGGCTGGGGGCGTGTCCGGGCTCAACCGCAAGCGTCACCCCAGCGCAAGCTGGGGCCTAGGGCCGCTAAGTGCAGTGCGTGCCGCTCTAGGTCCCAGCTTGCGCTGGGATGACGGAAGACGGACCGAAAAGAACGGGCGCGTCGCCAGCCTGCCAGACTGCGAATTTGCCCATGATGCTTGCGAACAGATCGGATGCCAGCAGACCGTCGAGCCACCCTTGCACTCGCGGCAGGGGCTGCGCCGCGAACCATGCAGGGTCGATCGCGGCGAACTGGCGGATGAAGGGCAGCAGTGCGATATCGGTGAGGCTGGGGGTCTCGCCGCAAAGATAGGGCGCGTTCTCCAGCCGCTCCTCCAGCGGCGCGAGCAGGGCGAGGGCGGCGGCGCGGTGATCCGTGCCGTCCTCCTCCTCGTAACGCCCGGGATACTTCGCGCGGTCCAGGTGGTGCTTGAACGGCCCGTCATTCACTGCGATCAGGCCTGCATCCTCGCCCGCCAGCCAGCCTTCGGGATCGTTCTGCCCCAGCGCCCAGCGCATGATGTCGAGGCTCTGATCGATCACCGTGCCGTCCGCGAGCACCAGCACCGGCACCGTCCCCTTGGGGCTCGCGGCGATGAGCGCGGGCGGCTTGGCGGCGAGTTTCACCTCGCGCAATTCCACGGTCACGCCTGCCACCCACAGCGCCATGCGCGCGCGCATCGCATAGGGGCAGCGGCGGAAGGAATAGAGGACCGGCGGGCTCACGACGCGTCTGAGTCGGGCCCGCACACCGGACAGGCCTCGCCCACCGGAAAGGGCCGTCCGCAAGGCTGGCAGCGGGTGTGGGTGCCCTGCGCAAGCCCGTGGCCGAGGCTCACGCGCTCGTCGAAGACGAAGCATTCGCCCTGCCACAGGCTTTGTTCTTCAGGCACTTGTTCGAGATACTTCAGGATGCCGCCCTTGAGGTGGTAAACTTCCTCCACCCCTTCCGAGCGCAGGAAGGAGGTCGACTTCTCGCAACGGATGCCGCCGGTGCAGAACATCGCGACCTTCTTTTTGCCCGCCAGCAGTTCCTCGCGGTGGGCGCGGAACCAGGCAGGGAAGTCGCGGAAGCTCGGCGTCGCCGGATCGACCGCGCCTGCGAAGGTCCCGATGGCGACCTCGTAGTCGTTGCGGGTGTCGATCACGAGCGTGTCCGGATCGGCGATCAGCGCGTTCCAGTCATGCGGATCGACATAGGTGCCGACGCTCAGGCGCGGGTCGATGTCGGGCTCGCCCATGGTGACGATCTCGCGCTTCACGCGCACCTTCAACTTGCCGAAGGGCATCGCGGGCGCGTCGGAGAACTTCACGTCGAGGTTCGCGCACCCCGGCAGCGCGCGGATGGTATCGAGCACCGTTTCCAGCCCTTCAGGCGTGCCCGCAATCGTCCCGTTGATCCCTTCGCGTGCGAGCAGCAGCGTGCCTTTCACGCCCGACGCCTCGCAGGCTGCCAGCAGAGGCTCGCGCGAAGCCTCGGGATCGGGAAACGGCGTGAACTGGTAGAGCGCCGCGACGCTGACCCTGGGGGCAATCACATCCGCATCACCCAGCCGTGGCTGTCGGCGATGCGGCCGGTCTGGATGCCGACCAGCGTTTCGCGCAGTTTGGCGGTGGTCTGGCCGATGCCGCCCGCACCGATGGTGAATTCGCCCTCCGGCCCCGCAACCTTGCCGACCGCGGTGACGACCGCCGCCGTGCCGCAGGCCATGACCTCGACGAGGTGGCCGCTGGCGGCATCCGCGCGCCACTGATCGATCGAATAGGGGGCTTCGGAGACCTTGAGCCCCTGCTCCTCCAGCAGAGTGATCAGCGAGTTGCGGGTAATGCCGGGCAGGATCGTGCCGGTCAGCGGCGGGGTGATCACCGTGCCGTCGGCGAAGACGAAGAACAGGTTCATGCCGCCCAGCTCCTCGACCCACTTGCGCTCGACCGCATCGAGGAACAGCACCTGATCATGCCCCTTGGCGAAGGCCTGTCCGGTGGGCACGAGGCTGGCGGCATAGTTGCCCCCGCACTTGGCCGCGCCGGTGCCTCCGGGGGCCGCGCGGGTGTAGTCGGAAATCCAGATGCTCACCGCTTTCGCACCGGATTTGAAATAGTTGCCCGCCGGACTTGCGATGACGATGAACTTGTACTGCTTGGCCGGACGCACGCCGAGGAAGGCCTCGGTCGCGATCATGAAGGGCCGCAGGTAGAGCGCGCCGCCCTCGACTGCGGGATACCAGTTGCCGTCGGCCTCCAGCAGCGCGCGGATCGCGCCCAGGAACAGTTCGGGCGGCAGCGCGGGCATGGCGAGGCGTTCGGCCGAGGCGTTGAAACGCGCGGCGTTGGCCTCGGGCCGGAACAGGCCGAGCGCACCGTCGGGGTGGCGATAGGCCTTGAGGCCTTCGAAGATCTCCTGCGCATAGTGCAGCACGCTCGCCGCGGGATCGAGGCTGATCGGCTCGCGGGGCCCGAGCACCGGGGTCTGCCAGCCGCCCAGCGCCTCGTCATAGTCGATCACCACCATGTGATCGGTGAACACCGTCCCGAAGCCGGGATCGGCGATCAGCTGCTCGCGGGTGGCATCGGGGGTGGGCGCGGGGTGGGGCAAGCGGGTGAGTTGCATGAGGTGCGCCTAATCCTGCTCGCGGGCGAGGGCAAGTATCTGCACGTCCCTCCCTGTCCCGCGAGGGATGGGGAGGTGGCAGCGCCGTGAGGCGCTGACGGAGGGGTAAGGCGGCAACCAGAAGAACCCCTCCGTCACCGCTTCGCGGTGCCACCTCCCCATTCGCGGGGCGAACGGGGAGGGACTCTCCAGTCCCTTGATCGTCGGGAAGCGCTGATCCGGGCCGCAGGCCCGCGAGCGCACGCGCGCGAGCCGCAGGCGCTCCGGAGCGAAGCGGAGGAAACAGCGCCTAGGACGAGCGGGCGGAGGCCCGCTCGCAAAACAAGAGCGCAAATGAAAAGGGCGTCTCCAGCCCGTCGGTGGAGACGCCCTCAACATGGTCAGCGGCCGGAAGCGCCGCTCACGGTGCCTTACTCAGAAGGATGATTACCGAGTATGCTCCGTAGGGATCTTCACCGACCTCGCTACTGAACCATGAGACATCGGATCACCTCCTTTCGCGCTTGTGAGCCAGACCCCGCGTTTCACCGGGGGCCGAGAGCCGCGTTCGCCGCTGGCCTCACGATGTAATGTGATTCATCGGAAGGGGTTCGACAAGACTTGTATAAATCTTTTCCGCCGTCATACTCATTCCTCGCCGCGCAACACGGGGCAGGCCGCGCCTGAGGGAAACCTCGGGCGCTTTTTCGTTGGCCTGGGCGGATGTGGACAGGCTGGGGATGCCCTGTGCATCAGCCTGTGGATATTAATGTATAGAATCGGTTTTTGCTTCGTCATCGCAAGGAGCCTCGCAGAGGCGACGCGGCAATCCCTGAACTCCCGGTGCGGCTGGCCGCTCCCTCTGGCGATGGATTGGTTGGCCAAGGCCAGCTTCGCTCCCGCTCCGCTCGCGATGACGAGGCTTACCTACAATCCTCGATCACCCGCGTCACCTCGGCCCAGCTCGGCAGATAGAGCACCGGCAGGCCCTCGCTTTCCACCGCGAACCGGCCCTTGGAAAGCGCCATCGCATCGAGCAGCGGGTCGCCCGGCGCAATGCTGACGGTCATCTCGCGGTCTGCGGGCATGGCTTCGAGCGTGCGGGTGGTGGTCTCGGTGCGGATTGTCACCAGCGGCGTGCGCGCCCCGCTTTCGGGCAGGGAGAGCACCACGGTACGGGTGTCGGCCATGCAGCGCAGCCGTGCCATCGGGGCGCCGGCGGGGCTCCAGAAGCTCGCCTCGGTGCCCGTCCCGCGCGCAGCATAGCGCCAGTCGCCGGGGGTGGCGGGATTGTCCATCCAGTTGTCGCTGACCGGCGCCTGCGGCACCGGAGCGGGGCGCGGTGCAGCGGCCGGGCGGGTGACCGGCGCAGGCGCGGGGGCGGGCGGCGGGGGCGCGGAGACACAGGCCGTCAGCGCGAGTGCCGAGGCAAGGAGGGGCAGTGCGGCTTTCATGCCCGCACTTTGCGCGCTAGAGGCCGTCCTTGTCCATGCCCGAACACCCACCTCGTCCCCCGAAAGCGCCCAAGCGCCGCGTCGATCAGCTGCTGGTCGAGCGGGGCCGTGCTGAAAGCCGCGCGCGGGCGCAGGCGCTGGTGATGGCGGGGCTGGTGTTTGCCGGCGAGACCAAGATCGACAAGCCCGGCCATCAGCTGGCCGAGGACGCCGCGCTCGACGTGCGCGGGCGCGATCATCCCTGGGTCAGCCGCGGAGGGATCAAGCTGGCGCACGCGCTGGCGCATTTCGGGCTCGATCCGGCAGGCGCGGTGGCGATGGACATCGGCTCGTCCACCGGGGGCTTTACCGATGTGCTGCTGAGCCACGGCGCGGACCATGTGTTCTGTGTCGACAGCGGCACCAACCAGCTCGCCTGGAAACTGCGCGAAGACCCGCGCGTCACCGTGCTCGAACAGCTCTCGGCCCGCCTGCTGACACGCGAGCATATCGACCGGCCCTGCAACTGGGTGGTGTGCGATGCGAGCTTCATCGGCCTCGCGAAGGTGCTGGAGGTGCCGTTGCAACTGGCGGATACGCCGTGCCAGCTGGTCGCGCTGATCAAGCCGCAGTTCGAAGTCGGGCGCGAGGAAGTGGGCAAGGGCGGGGTGGTGCGCGATTCGGCCCTGCACCAGCGCGTGTGCGACGAGGTGCGCGACTGGCTCGAAGGGCTGGGCTGGCAGGTGCAGGGCATTGCCACCAGCCCGATCACCGGGCCGCAGGGCAATGTCGAATTCCTGATCGCGGCCCGCCGGGGCTAGGGGCAAAAGAAAAGACCGGCAGCAACCCGAAAGTTGCTACCGGCCCTATCTGTCCGTGACCCGGCGTTACACCGGGACCGGCAATCCCGAAGGATTACTCGGCAGCCGGAGCTTCTTCAGCCGGAGCGGCAGCGGCGTCAGCCGGAGCAGCTTCACCTTCGGCCGGAGCGGCTTCGGTGGCGGCAGCGTCAGCAGCCGGGGTTTCGGCAGCCATGGCGTCTTCGGCGACAGCGGTTTCGTCAGCGGCGGTGTCGGTCGCAGCTTCTTCAGCCGGCTTCGAGCAGGCAGCGGTGGCGAGGGCGAGGCCGGCGACGGCGACGAGAGCGATCTTCTTCATGTTGTTTCCCCTGAAAGGCCGGATGGCCGGGCATTGAAAAGCGGAAGCGCGAAATGCGATCCTGCCGTGCACGCGCTTCCGAATCACGGCAGGAATGTGGCAGCCTTTAGCAGACACTCTGGCAATGCCCCAAGCCTTTCCTTTCATTTCCCGCAAACCATCCCCGATTGGCTGAATGCTGCGTGGGGGCCTGCCTCATTGCGGGGCAGATTGGGCGTGAAGTTTGGCGCTGGTGCGCGGCTCTGTTATCGACACCTCCGACGGCCCCGAACCAAAGAATCACGCGGGCGCCGGAATCGGGAGAACGCATGAACGTCCTTGCTTCCAAAGCACAATTGCGGGCGAGCTTCCTGCGCTGGGCACTGTTTCTGGTGCCGCTGGTGCTGCTGATCGGCTTTACCGCCGGCCAGCTGGGCGGGCCGGGCACGCCGTGGTTTGCAGGGCTCGTGAAGCCCGACATCTATCCGCCGCCAGCGGTGTTCAGGATCGTTTGGAGCATCCTGTTCGTGCTGATCGGCCTCTCGCTGGCACTCGTGGCGAGCGCATGGGGGGCGGCCGGACGCGGGCTTGCGCTGGGCGTGTTCGCGGTGCAGTTCCTGGTAACCCAGAGCTGGAGCGCGGTGTTCTTCGGGATGCAGGACATGCGGGGCGGGCTGATCGTGATTGGCGTGGCGGCAGTGCTGCTGCTGCTGTCGATCGTGCTGTTCTGGCGGGTCCGGCGCGTGGCGGCGGTGCTGCTGCTGCCCTATCTGGCGTGGGTGTGCTTTGCCGGAACGCTCAACTACGCCTTCATCGAGGCCAATCCCGACGGCGGCGACACCAGCGGCAGCGGGGCCGAGACCAGGGTGAAGTTGTAGAGCGCCAAGCCCAACGGCCAAGAGCCCCAAGCCCACCAGCAATCTATCGTGTGGCAAGTTCCGGACGGCGTAGCACGTTCGCAAGGCCGACCGGCCGCCCGCAGGCGCTCTGCCGCGCAGCGGCAGAAGCAGCGCCGAGGACGAACCCGCGGAGGCGGGTTCGAAACACAAACAACCCTACTTGCACTTCGGTGCAAGCCTCCCCAAAAAGAAAAAATGCAAAGCCAGAACCCGATCATCGCCGACCTCGTCAAACTCGCCAACAGCGCCGCCGGAACCATGGCGGGCATGACCCGCGAAGCCCGCGAATCCGCGCGCGAGCGGATGCGCGAGGCCTTTGGCGGCATCGACTTCGTCAGCCGCGAGGAGTTCGAGACGGTCAAGGCGATGGCCCAGAAGGCCCGCGAGCAGGCCGACGCCCTCGAAGCGCGCCTCGCAGCGCTGGAAGCCAAGTCGACCAAGAAGTAAGGCCGGGCAGGGCAGGGCATGAACCTGCGCAGCCCCGCCATTCTGCTCGCATCGCGCGCCCACGGCGAGACCGGGGTGATCGCGCGGCTGCTCACCCCCGAACACGGCCTTGTCGCCGCCTACGTCGCAGGCGGGCGCGGGCGGGCCTTGCGCGCGGTGATGGTGCCGGGCAACCGCGTCGCGGCGGAACTGACCGTGCGCTCCGCCACGCAGCTGCCCTTCGCCCGGCTCGAACTCGAACATTCCCGCGCCGCTCTCATGACCGAGCCGCTGCCCGCGGCCGCGATCCAGTGGGCCTGCGCGCTCACCGCCGCGGCGCTGCCCGAACGCTATCCCGCGCCTGCGCTCTACGAGGCGCTCGATGCGCTGATGAGCGCGGTGGCGGTCGCCCCTTCGGCGCGCGGCTGGGTCGCAGGGCTGGTCGCCTACGAGACGATGCTGCTGGCCGAGATGGGCTACGGCGCCGAGCGCCCCGAGCCGGGCGCCGGTTTCCCGGCACTGCTCGCCGCGCTGGCCCGGCTTGAGGGCCCGCTGGCAAACTCGCTGCTTGCAGGCCGCAAGACCGATGTTATGGCCGCCAGGCACCTGCTCACCGAGCGGCTCCGACGCATGATCTGAAAGACCCCGCGACCCATGAAGATTGCAGTCCTGCCCGGCGACGGGATCGGCCCCGAAGTCACTGCCGAGGCGGTGCGCGTGCTCGAAGCCCTGTCGCTTCCCGGCCTCACCCTGTTCGAGGGCGATGTCGGCGGCATCGCCTACAAGCGCCACGGCCATCCGCTGCCGCCCGAAACGCTCGATCTGGCGGGCGCGGCGGATGCGATCCTGTTCGGCGCGGTGGGCGATCCCGACTGCGACACGCTCGAACGCCATCTGCGGCCCGAACAGGCGATCCTCGGCCTCAGGAAGCATCTCGGCCTGTTCGCCAACCTGCGCCCGGCACGGGTGTTCGCGGGGCTGGAACACCTCTCGCCCTTGCGTGCGGACATTGCCGCCGGGCTCGACATGCTGATCGTGCGCGAGCTGACGGGCGATGTCTATTTCGGCGCCAAGGGCCGCCGGGTGAGCGAGACGGGCGAGCACGAGGGCTGGGATGCGATGTCCTATGCCGAAAGCGAGGTGCGTCGCATCGCCCATGTCGCCTTCCGCGCAGCGGCAGCGGGCGGCCATCCGCTCACCAGCGTCGACAAGGCCAATGTGCTCGAAACCAGCCAGCTGTGGCGCGACGTGGTGATCGAGGTGGCGGCGGACTATCCCGAGGTGGCGCTCGATCACATGTATGTCGATAATGCCGCGATGCAGGTGGTGAGCCATCCCGACCGCTTCGGCGTGGTGCTGACCGGCAACCTGTTCGGCGACATCCTGTCCGATCTCGCCAGCGCGGCGGTGGGTTCGATCGGCCTCTTGCCGTCGGCCTCGCTGGGCGAGCGGGAGACGGCGTACGGCACTTTCGGCCTGTATGAACCGATCCACGGTTCTGCGCCCGACATAGCCGGTCAGGGCAAGGCCAATCCGCTGGCGACGATCCTCTCGGCGGCGATGATGCTGCGCCATTCCTTCGGGATGGACGCACAAGCGGCACGAATCGAGAACGCCGTTGCCGCAGCGCTGGCCGACGGGTTCCTTGGCGGCGATCTCGGCGGCAGCCATGGCACGGCGGCGATCGGCGAGGCAGTGCGCGCGCGCCTGTAGAGCTCCGGTGCTCGACCTCGCCATCATCCTTCCGACCCTCAACGAGCGCGGCAATCTCGCGCCGCTGGTTGCGCGGATCGACGCGGCACTGGGCGCGAGGGTCGGCTGGGAAGTGATCATCGTCGACGACGACAGCCGCGACGGCACCGCCGACGAGGCCCGCGCGCTGGCGCTGGCCGATCCGCGCGTAAGGGTGATCCAGCGTATCGGCCGGCGCGGGCTGGCCAGCGCGGCGATCGAGGGCTTCTGCGCCACCGCCGCGCCCCATGTGGCGGTGATGGACGCCGATCACCAGCATGATCCCGCGCTGCTTCCGGCAATGCTGGCGGCGGTGCAGGCGGGCGAGGCCGATATCGCGGTCGCCAGCCGCTTTGCCGAAGGAGCGAGCACCGCCGACTGGGCCGCGCCCGAGCGCGAGCGCCTCTCCGCCTTTGCCAACGGCCTTGCCCGCAGGCTGACCGGCGTGGAGCTGACCGATCCGATGAGCGGCTATTTCCTGCTCCCCGCCGCCACGGCGCGCGCGCTGGTGCCGCGCCTGTCGGGGATCGGCTTCAAGATCCTGCTCGATCTGCTGGCGACTTCGGACACACCGATGCGGGTCAAGGAATTTCCGCTGCAATTCGCCGCCCGCCGCGAGGGAGAAAGCAAGCTGGACCGTGCCATCCTGTTCGATTTCCTCGCCGGGCTCTACGACAAGACGCTCGGGCGGGTCATCCCCACCCGCTTCGCGCTGTTCGGCACAGTCGGCGCGCTCGGCGTGATCGTCCACTTTGCGGTGCTGACGCTGCTGCTGTTCGTGCTGGGCGAGGGCTTCGCGCTGGCGCAGACCGCCGCAGTGCTGGTGGCGATGAGCTTCAACTTCTGGCTCAACAACTGGCTGACCTACCGCGACAAGCGGCTGAAGGGCTGGGGCGCGGTGCTGCGCGGCTGGCTGGGGTTCTGCGCGACCTGCGCGGTGGGGGCCTTCGCCAATGTCGGGATCGCGACCTTCCTTGAAGACAAGGGCGTGCTCTGGGCGCTTGCCGCGCTCGCGGGGATCGTGGTGGGGTCAGTCTGGAACTACGCCCTCTCCAGCCGCTTCGTGTGGGGTAGGTTTTGAGTCTTTTGTTTTCCGCACGCCATCCGGCGTGCGAAATCCTCGCTCACACGGCCTGACGGCCGCGTCGCTGCGGGCGGCCGTTCGGCCTTGCGGCGGCTTTGCCGCCGACTGGTGCCACAATCGTCGCGCCCATCACCGCCACCCGTCCAGCCACATCCAGGTCACATAGCTGCCCGGCCCCTTCAAGGGCAGTGCAGCGAGGATCGGGTAGAACCATGCGAACACGCCTGCCGAGGCAGCCAGCGTGCCCCATGCCCACCAGCCCCAGCCCGCGCGCCGCGCATCGCTGCACGCCAGCGCCAGCGCAGCCAGCAGGAAGAAATGCGGCACGAAATAGTGGTAGTAGAACTGCACCGGCTTGGGCGCGATCACCCAGAGGCCGAGGCTTGCCGCATAGCCGATCACCACGGCGAGCTTTGCCCAGTTTTCGCGGGCAATGCCGCTGACGAGACACCATAGCAGCGCGGGCAGGCCGATCAGCATGGTCAGCGGATTGCCGATCAGCAGGATGCCGCGCTGCGCCCCGTCGCCGGGGGCGTAGAAATACCACACCGCACGGTTGTTGAGCAGCCATTGCGGCCAGTTGCTCTGATAGGTGTGCGGGGTGAGCACCTGCTGCTGGAGGGCGAGGATCTCGCCGTGGAAGCCGATCAGCCCCTGTTCGGCCAGCGGCGAGGGGCGCAGATATTCCGCGAGCCAGTAGCCCGGCAGGAAGGTCGCGGCATAGGCCAGAAGCGGCACGATCCCGAGCCATACGAAAGCCTCGACCAGCGTGATCCCCGGCACCGGCGCCCCGCGGCGCGAGAGGAACAGGCGGCGGCGACCGGCACGCGCGCGGGCGACGAGGAAGGCAAGGCCGGGCAGCACCGCGAGCGGGATCGCGTTCCACTTGGCCCCCATCGCAAGGCCCAGCACGATGCCCGTCAGCGCCAGCCGCCAGCGGCCTTTCTCCGGCTCGGCGCAGGCGCCCGCGAACTGCCATGCCGCGACGGCGAGGAAGGCTGCCATGAAGATGTCGAGCATGGCGATGCGCGACTGGATCAGCAGATGGAAACCGGTTGCCAGCAGGATGCCGAAGGCAAGGCAAGCGAACCGGTCGGCGCTCGCGTGCCACATCGCGCGCAGCGCCGCGAAATAGGCCAGCGTGCCGAACACGAAGGGCATGATCCGCCAGCCGAGCGGATTGTCCCCGAACATCGCCATGCCGAGCGCGATCAGCTCCTTGCCGAGCAGCGGGTGTTCGCGGTTGAGATATTCGCCGTGGCCCTCGCTCCACAGTCCCAGCAACTGGCGCGCGGCGGGCAGGTAATGGACCTCGTCGAACACCTCGACCGAGGGGATCGCCAGCCGCCAGCCCGCCAGCAGCGCATAGAGCCCGGTGAGCGCAAGGCACAAGGCCAGCGGGTCGCGCGGATGCGCGGGCGGGGTGAGGGCGGGAGAGAGAGGGCGCGCCTCGGACATGGCTTCCGCCGCTTAGGCAGGGGCAAGCCCTTGGGCAAGGGCGGATTATGGTTTGGCTTCCGCCCGCTCCAGCCAGAACAGCCGCGCGCACATGGCGAGCAGGGCAATGCTGGCCGTGGCGAGGATCAGCACCGTCCACAAGGGCAGGTTCATGCCTTGGGCGCGCGCCCGCGGCAGGATCAGGACATAGGCGATGCCGAGCGAGAACAGCAGGTCCCACCACACCTGCACGCCCCACAGGTTGCTGGTGTGGTTGAGGATCACCGGAAACACGCCCTCGGCGGCGATGGTGATCGCGGTGAAGCCGGCAAAGCCCGCCGCCAGCATCGCCGCCAGCAGCGCATTGCCCGGCGCATCGGGGCGCAGGAAGGCGACGATGATCGCCGCCACCGCGCAGACCAGCCCGCCGCCGGCGAGCGCGATGAAGGGGGTAAGCGCAAGATCCATCACCATTTCTCCGCAATAATGTAGCGAGTGCTACGTCAGCTTGTAGCGCGCCTTGGCGGGGGCTACAAGGGGGTGATGGCGCGCGTGAAGAAACAGCCTCCGATGTCGAAGGACAGCCTGCTGCCGCTGCTGGCGGGCCACGTGCTCGCCCATGGTCTGGGGCAGGCGAGCCTGCGGCCGCTCGCCAGGGCGGCGGGCACGTCGGACCGGATGCTGCTCTATCATTTCGGCACCAAGGAAGCGCTGATCGCCGATCTGCTCGCCTATCTGGCGCAGGCCTATGCGGCTGCGCTCGACGCGGCGATGGGCAGCGACAAGGCGAAGACCCGTGCCGAGGTGATCGCCCGCATCCTCGCACAGGGCGCGGCGCCGCAGATGCAGCCCTTCATGGCGCTGTGGTGGGAAATCGTCGCCGGCTGCGCGCGCGGCATACCGGGCTACCAGTCTGCCGCCGAGGCGATGATGCACGAGCTGCTCGGCTGGCTCGAAGGCCAGATGCCCGCCGACGACCCCGATCCGGCGGGCGGGGCGCGCTACCTGCTTACCCTGATCGAGGGGACGATGATGCTGTCGGCAGTGGGCCACGGCGATACGGCGCAAGACGGCCTGCTTGCGGGCGGCCTCGCTCCGGCCTAAAGCCCCGCGCCATGAAGAAGACCACCGGAATGGACCGCGCCGCCACAAGCGGCTGGCGCCCCGCGACCCGCGCGCTGCGCGGCGGCACCTGGCGCTCCGAGCACGGCGAGACCAGCGAGGCGCTGTTCCTCACCTCGGGCTATACCTACGACGACGCCCAGACCGTCGCCGACCGCTTTGCCGGCACTGCGCAGGGCATGACCTATTCGCGGCTCCAGAACCCCACGGTCGCCATGCTGGAGGAACGCATCGCGCTGATGGAGGGGGCCGAAGCCTGCCGCACCCAGGCGAGCGGCATGGCGGCGATGACCGCGGCGCTGCTGTGCCAGCTGCAGGCGGGCGACCACGTCGTCGCCGCGCGCGCCGCCTTCGGGTCCTGCCGCTGGCTGGTCGATACGCTGCTGCCGAAGTTCGGGATCGAAACCACCGTGATCGACAGCGCCGACAACGCCGCGTGGGAGGCCGCGATCCGGCCCAACACCCGCGTGTTCTTCTTCGAGACGCCCGCGAACCCGACGCTCGATATCGTCGATCTGGCCTATGTCTGCAGCCTCGCGAAGGCGCACGGGATCACCAGCGTGGTCGACAATGCCTTCGCCTCGCCCGTGCTCCAGCGGCCGATGGCGTTCGGCGCGGATGTGGTCGCCTATTCGGCAACCAAGCTGATGGACGGGCAGGGCCGCGTGCTGGCCGGCGCGATCTGTGCCAGCAAGCAGTGGATCGACGAGGTGCTGATGCCGTTCCAGCGCAACACCGGCCCGACGCTTTCGGCCTTCAACGCCTGGGTGGTGCTGAAGGGGCTGGAGACGCTGCCCCTTCGCGCCTTCAGGCAGTCGCAGCAGGCCGTGGCGCTGGGCGAATTCCTCGAACCGCGGGTGACGGCGGCGGGCGGGCATCTGCTCCACCCCGGCCTGCCGAGCCACCCGCGCCACGATCTCGCCAAGGCGCAGATGGACGCTACGGGTCCGATCTTCGCGCTCGATGTCGGCACGCGGGCGCGCGCCTTTGCGATTCTCGATGCACTGAAGCTGGTCGATATCTCCAACAATATCGGCGATGCGCGCAGCCTGATGTGCCACCCGGCCTCGACCACCCACGCCGGCCTCACCGAGGAAGCGCGCGCGGCGATGGGCGTGACCGAGGGCCTGCTGCGGATCAATGTGGGACTCGAGGACATTGTGGACCTCACCGAGGACATGGATCAGGCGCTCGCCGCTGCCGGGATCTGACCTCCTCGCCATTTCGGAGCCATCGGCGCTTGGGAAAGGCGCCTGCCTCGCCCAAGGTGTCGCGGCGCTGCGCGGATTGGCCGCAAGGCGCTTTGACCCTTGAAGCGAAAGGGCTATTTGCGTTCCATGCCCCATGATGATCCGTTCTGGCAGGCGGCGGCGGCCCATGTCGCCGGGCTGGGCCTGCCGGCCAGAGCCGTGTTCGCCCCGGCCGGTTTCGAAGCTTTGCTGCCCGGCTGCCGCACCCGCCATTCCCCGCCCGACGGGGAGGCCCCGCGCGCAGTGGTGCTGCACAAGGGGCGGCTGGACGAGGTGCCCTCGGCGATCCTGCTGCCCGCGCTCGATCGGCTCGCGCCGACCTTCGCCAACGAGGTGTTCATGGTGCTGGCCGACACCGGCGAACCGCTTGCCGCGGGCAGCCGCCATGTCTTTGCGCGCGATGTCGTCCTCGCCGCTGCGCTCGCCGCGCATGAACGCCGCGCCGCCGCGCCGCCCGCGCCAACGCGGATGCCGGCCACCTATATGGGGCAGGGCCGCGTGCTGCTCGAAACCGCCTTCGGCCACCTGATGTTGGTCGACGGGGGCGACACCGCGATCGTCCCGCACCTCATCCGCCACGGCTGGTTCGACCGCAATCTCACCAACCTGATCGGCAGCCTGCTCGCCCCGGGCATGACCTTCATCGATATCGGAGCCAATTGCGGCACCTACACGATTTTCGGCGCGGGCAAGGTTGGCCCACAAGGACGGGTGATCGCGGTCGAGGCGTCGCCGCGCATCGCCGCGCTGCTCTATGAAAGCGTGGTGATGAACGGGCTTTACGGCCATTGCGAGGTGCTGCCCTGCGCCGCCGGGGCGGAAGCGGGGCGGGTGGTGCTCCACCAGTTCGCCAATCGCCAGGGCGGCAACACCCTGCTGCCCCACATTGCCGAGCGCGCCTTCGAGCGGCAGGGCGATACCGTCACCGCGGTCGAGATCGAATGCCGCCCGCTCGATGCCATCATCGCCGAGCGCCGCCTTGCCCGTATCGATCTCGTCAAGATCGACGTCGAGGGCTTCGAGCACGAGGTGCTGCTGGGGGCCCGCGAAACGCTCGCCCGCTATCGCCCGAAGCTGATCGTCGAATGGCACAATGCCTTCTTTGACGGCCGCCCCGAAGCCGCCCGCGCGCTTTACGGCCTGCTCACCGGCGAACTCGGCTACCGCTTGCACCGGATCGAGCCCGGTGCAACAACGCGCCCCGTCACCTTCGAGGAGCTTGCGCGCGGTCATTCGGATCTGCTGTGCGAGCCTTCCTCGTGAACGGAAAACAACGGGAGGAAACATGGCGCACCGCGTGGAACTGGTGTTCGATTTCGTCAGCCCCAACGCCTATCTGGTGTGGTGGCCGCTGCGCGAGCTGCTGAACCGCTACGAGGCGGGGCTTGACGTGGTGCCGGTGTTCCTCGCCGGGATGCACAAGCTCACCGGCAATGCCCCGCCGATGATCCGCGATGCCGAGGTCAAGGGCAAGAACGCCTATGCCCAGCTGGAGATGGACCGCTTCATCGCCAGGCACGGCCTGACCAGATACCGCCTCCACCCGCAATTCCCGTTCAACTCGATCCTGCTCCAGCGGATGCTGTTCGCCGCCGATCAGGACGGGCGCGGGGTCCAGTTTGCCGAGAGCCTGCTGCGCCCGATCTGGGAGGACGGGCTCGACATTTCCTCGCCCGAGGCCGTCGGCGCGGCGGTGAGCGCGGCGGGCTTCGACGCCGCCGACCTGTTCGCCCGCGCGACTAGCGACGAGGTCAAACAGGGCCTCGCCGCCAACACCGACAAGGCGGTCGCGCGCGGTGCCTTCGGGATTCCGACCATGTGGGTGGACGGCACGGAGATGTTCTTCGGCAAGGAGCGGCTCGGGCAGATCGAGGAGTTGCTGGCGAAGGGGTGAGGGGCGGGCGCGGTCAGGCGCCGGCGGTGCCAATGGCTGCAAGCGGTTGGCGAGCAAACGCTTTCTCCCGTATCGTCGTCTCATGCGAAAGATCGTCCTTGCTGTCCTTGCCGGTTCGGCACTTGCGTCACCCGTCCGGGCGGAACCGAGCCTCGAACAGGGTTTCGACGGTGCGCTGCGCGGCTGCGAGGAATGGGTGCTGAATCCCGCCAGCTGGGCCGAGGGAACCGGCCCCTTCCTCGAAGCGGTCGTACTTGGGGCCCGGATGCAACGTGTTGACCGCGTGGAGGAAGTGAACCTCCCGCCTCCTCAACTCAGGCGCGCGAACCACTACTGGCGCATCAATTCGGCCCCGAATGCGGGCTACGTGCTTGTTATTTCCGACCAATTGCCGATGTGCCACATCACGGGCGGCGGCGGCGTGGATCTCCAGCCGAGTATCGAGAGTGTCCTTGCATCGGACGACTTCAAACTGCGCTGGCAGTCCGAAACGTCGACGGCGCAGAACGGCATGACAACGTCCGTTTTCCG